>Ga0181522_10000326_pt1 | contig 37195 bp, 27 predicted proteins | sample PEATcosm2014_Bin_27_FD_121103 | JGI IMG/M metagenome (GOLD analysis project Ga0181522, IMG submission 121103) | Peatland microbial communities from MTU Mesocosm Facility, Houghton, MI, USA - PEATcosm2014_Bin05_10_metaG | ecosystem: Environmental > Terrestrial > Soil > Wetlands > Peat | place...
CCACGGTTCCGAACGACACCGATGAATTCGCAGCGCGCATTGCCGCCCTGGCCGCGCGCGTGCACGCCATGCGCGATCGCCTGGCGCAGACCTCGCAGCAGCAGAGCCACTACCTGGACGAGGTGGCCGAATCCGAGCTGCGGGCGCAGAAGGAGCGACTGGACGCGTATGCGCTGCAGGCGCGTTTCGCCCTGGCCGACATCTACGACCGCGGCGCCGACCAGGGGGGGAGCGATGCAGCAGCGCCGACTCCGCCCGCACCCAATCCGGAGAACAAGTGATGCCAATCCGGGGCGCGAGGCTGGTTCAGGCATGCGCGGCGCTGCTGGCCGCGCTGCCGGCCATGGCGCCCGCTGCCAAGAATCAACCGCCGGCCCCGCCGACGATCGGCGATCTGAGCAGCAAGTCCGTCGATGTCAGCCCCGCGCCTGCCAAGAGTGGCGGTACCAGCAAGGCGATGGAGAACTACCGCGCGTTCCTGAACATGCAAAACGCCGATCCGAAGCTGCGCGCTGAAGCGCTGCGCCGGCTGGGCGACCTGAACCTCGAGTCCGGCGAGCTCGAACGCATGGCCAGCGAGGTGACGCAGATCGATATGCAGGGCGCCGAGGCGATCCGTCTGTACTCGACGCTGCTGAAGGCCTTTCCGAATTATCCGCGCAACGACCAGGTGCTCTACCAGCTGGCCCGCGCCTACGAGACCACGGGCCAGACGCCGCAGGCTCTGGCCACCCTGGACACGATCGCCGCGCGTTATCCGCAGGGTCGCGACACCGCCGAAGTGCAGTTCCGTCGCGGCGAGATTCTCTTCTCGGCTCATCGATATCCGGAAGCGCAGGCCGCCTACGAGGCTGTGCTGGCGCGCGGGCGCAACGGATCGACCTTCTACGCCCAGAGCCTCTACAAGCATGGCTGGTCGCAGTTCAAGCAGGGCCTCAACGAGGAGAGTCTCAAGTCCTTCGCCGATCTGCTGGACCTGACACTGACCGATCCGCACGATGCCTCGCGCACCCGCGCCTGGGAGACGCTCGGCCGCGCCGATCGCGAGCTGGCCGAGGATACGCTGCGCGTCATGAGCATCACCTTTTCCTATCTCGATGGCGCCAAATCGCTGGATGATTTCGTCGCTCGACGCGGCCACTTGCCCTACGCCTGGATGCTTTATTCGCGTCTGGGTGATCTGTATGTGGACAAGCAGCGCTTCCAGGATGCCGCCACGACCGATCGCGCCTTCGTGAGCCGCGATCCGGTGGATGAACATGCGCCGACCCTGTCGATGGCGGCCATCGAGGCCTATCGGAAGGGCGGCTTCGCGGATCTGATGCTGCAGGGCAAGCTCGAGTACGCGCAGCGCTATGGTTTCGACGCGCCGTTCTGGAAGGGGCGGCAGCACGGCGACTACCCGCAGGTGGTCGAGCAACTCAAGGTCAATCTCAAGGATGTGGCGCAGTACTATCACGCCAGTGCGCAGAAGACCAAGAAGGCCGAGGACTACGCGGCCGCCGCGCACTGGTATCGCAATTATCTCAGTTTCTTTCCCGACGATCCGGAATCGGCGGCCACCAACTATCTGCTCGCCGATGCCTTGTTCGAGAGCCGGCAGTACATGGACGCGGCCAGCGAGTATGAGCGCACCGCCTACAACTATCCGCGCAATGCACGCTCGGCCGAGGCCGCCTATGCGGCCCTCGTGTCCTATCAGAAGTACGAGGATACGCTGGCGGTCGAGGCACGTCCGGCCGTGCACCAGCGCGCCACCGACGCCGGTTTGAAATTTGCGCAGACCTTTCCCGAGCACCCGGAGAGTGCCGTGGTGCTCACGCACGCGGCGCAGGACCTCTATGCGGCCGGCGATCAGCCGCGCGCTGTGCTGGCCGCGCAGGCGCTGCTGGCGCGTACACCGCCGGTCACACAGGCCCAGGCGCGCATCGCCTGGACCATCGTCGGACAGGTCAGCTTCAATCAGGCCGATTACGCCGCTGCGGAGAGCGCTTTTACCCACGCGCTCGGCGCAGCAGCGCCCAATGATCCGGAACGCGCCGATATCACCGAACGCCTCGCCGCGACGGTCTATAAGCAGGCCGACGCCAAGCGTGCCTCGGGCGATCAGGCGGGCGCGGCACAGGATTTCCTGCGGGTCGGCAAGCTGGCGCCCGGCTCGAAGATCACCGTCACGGCACAGTACGATGCAGCCGCCTCGCTGATCGTCGCGCAGCAGTGGGATCAGGCGATTGCGGTGCTGGAGGCTTATCGCCGCGACTATCCCAGGAGCGAGTACGCGGCAGACATCGATCGCAAGCTGGCGGTTGCCTACGAGCAGAGTGGTCATGCGGGCCAGGCCGCGGCCCAGTATGAGCGCATCGCCGAGAATCAGAAGGAGGATCGCGCGGTGGTGCGCGAAGCCACCATCAAGGCGGCCGACCTGTATGCGCAATCGGGCGACAGCGCGCGCAGCAGCGCCATGCTCGAGCGGCTGGTGCGCGACTATCCGACGCCGGTGGCCGATGCCATCGAGGTGCGCCAGCGACTGCTCGATGCGGCCGTCAAGTCGGGCAATCTCGAAAGGCAGCGCTACTGGCAGCACGAGATCGTCAAAGCCGATGCCAGCGCCGGCAGCGGCCGCACCGATCGCACCAAATACCTGGCCGCGCGTGCGCAGCTCGCACTGGCCGAGCCGGCACGCGATGCCTTCCGCAACATCAAGCTGGTAGCGCCTCTCAAGCAGACGCTCGGGGCCAAGAAGAAGGCCATGGAATCCGCCATCCAGGCCTACAAGGAAGTGGCGGAGTACCGGGTCGCCGAAACCACGACGGCGGCGACTTTCGAGACCGCTGAGCTCTATCGAACCCTGGCGCACGACCTGATCACATCCGAGCGTCCGAAAAAACTCTCCGCGGATGAACTCGAACAATACGACACGCTGCTCGAGGAGCAGGCGTATCCCTTCGAGGAGCAGGCCATATCGATCTACGAGATCAATACCAATCGCACCAGCGATGGCGTGTACGACGAGTCGGTGCAGAAAAGTTTCGATGCGCTGGCCAAGCTCAAGCCGGCGCGCTATGCCAAGATCGAACACAGCGAAACCTGGGTTGCGACGCTGCCGGCCGGAAAGGCGGGTGAGGCGGCGCAGTCCGATTACCAGCGCGCCATCATGCTCGCGGCGGGCGGCAAGCAGACCGAGGCCGAGCTGCAACTGAAGCAATTTGAATTGCAGTATCCGGGCTATGCCGCCCCGGCGATCGATCTGGGGCTGCTGGCGCGGGCGCAGGGCAGGCTGGCCGATTCCGAAGCGGCACTGCGCCGTGCTACCGCGATCGAGTCCTCAAATGCGATGGCGTGGAGTGAGCTCGGCGTGACGCTGCGGCAGGAAGGAAAATTCAAGGACGCCCGGGAAGCGTACGCCCAGGCCATCGCCGCCAATGACGCGTACCCCTACGCGCACTGCAATCTCGGCGTGCTGCTGGATCTCTATCTCGGCGATCCGAAGGCGGCACTGCCTGAATTCGAGCGCTACAAGGAGTTGTCCGGCGAGGACAAACCGGTGGCCAGCTGGATCGCGGAACTGCGGGCCAGGACGGGAGTCAAGGCAGTGGCGCCTGAGACCCCGGCCAGCGAGGCCCCGGCCACTGCGCCAGTAGCGTCCGGTAACAATGGAGGAGCCACATGAGCGCATGGCGCATTGCAGGATCCATGACGGTGCTGGCAAGTCTGTCGATGGGGGCGGCCCTCGGGCAGACCCCCGACCTCGAGCCCGGGGTTCAGACCTCCGCTCCCGCTCCCGCGCCTGCGCCCGCCGCGGTGGTGCCGCCCGGCCCGGCCCCGGTTCCGGTCGCGCCCCCAGCCTCGAAGCCTTCAAAGGCGGGCGCGGCCGCGCCCGCAGCGCCCCAGGCTGGTGCGACGACTTCGAAATCGTCTGATCGCATTCAACTGGACACCACGCAGATCAGCGGCAATCGCGAGTTGCCGAAAGTCATGTACGTGGTTCCGTGGCGCAAGCCCGACCTTGGCGAATTTGCGGGCAAGCCCCCCAATAGCCTGCTCGATGAGGCACTCACGCCCGTCGACCGTGACGTATTTCGCCGCCAGAACCGCTATTACTCGGCGCTGGAGGCGGGTGCGGCTGACGCCAAGTCGCAACCCGGCGCTGCCGGGCCCCAGGGTGGTGGTGCGGAGTCGAAGGTTGAGAAATAGATCGCAGTTTTGCGCGATGGCGTCACTTTAGTTTGGTGATCTCGGTGGATCATACGGTTCAGGAATGGGAGTCAGCACGATGTTCAGTCATATAGTTCGGTTCTTCCAGGGCGGCGGCGAGATGATGTACCCCATCGCCGTGGTGCTGGTCGCGGGACTCGCGATCGCGCTCGAGCGCTTCATCTATCTGACGCTGGTGCAGTTGCGCAACCGCGGGCTCTGGAACGAGCTGGTGCCGTATCTGCAGCGTGGCGATTTCCGCCAGGCAGTGCAGCTGACCGCCAAGTCGCCTTCGGCGATCGGTCAGATCTTAAGCTACGGGCTCGCGCGCATTTCCTCGGCCCGCAATCGCGACGATATCGAAAAGGCCATGGAGGAGAGCCTCATGGACGTGGTGCCGCGGCTGGAAAAGCGCACGCACTACATCGCCACTTTCGCCAACCTGGCCACGCTGCTGGGACTGCTGGGCACCGTCATAGGCCTGATCAACGCCTTCGCGGCGGTAGCCACGGTCAATCCCGCCGAAAAAGCCAACCTGCTGTCGGCAAGCATCTCGGTGGCGATGAACTGTACGGCCTTCGGCCTCATGGCCGCGGTGCCGCTGCTGCTCATTCATGCCTGGCTGCAGACCAAGACCACCGACACGATCGACAGCCTGGAGATGGCGTCGGTGAAGTTCCTCAATGCGGTCACCGAGCGGCAGGCGCAGCCGGCGGTGGCCTGAAGACCGTCGGCTAGTTTTCGTCCAGCACCGCAACTACCAGGACACTGCGCATGCGCCGCCGTTCGTACCAGGTTCGCAAGCTGCTGCGCCACCATCGCAAGCCGGCCGAGCTGCTGCTCGTACCGATGATCGACATCTTTACCGTGCTGGTGACTTTTCTTCTGATGACCGCGGTGTTCTCCCGCACCGTGATCCTGGAACTGAAGTTGCCGCCGGCAAATGCCGAGTTCACGCCGCCGCCGCCCGGATTGCAGCTGGAAGTGATCGTCCGCAAGGACGCGCTGGTGGTCGATGACCGCAACTCGGGACCCCTGGCGAGCTTTCCGAATGTCGCCAGCGGGTACGACTACGAGGCGCTGTCGCACTACCTGCAGCAGGTGAAGAGCAAGTTCCCCGACAAGACCGACGCGACCGTGCTGCTCGAGCCGGATATTCCCTACGATGTGGTCGTACAGGTCATGGACCGCATGCGCGTGCTGGAGGTCAATGCGGGCCTGGATATCGTGCAGTACGAACTGTTCCCGGACGTCTCGCTCGGCGATGCGCCCGCGGAAGGCGCGGCCGCCAATGGCAGCGCCGCTGCGGCACCCGCGCCCAATGCCACGCCGGTCTCCCAGAGGCGCACGCCATGAGCATGTCACGACGGGCCCGATTCATGCTGCAGCACCAGATGCGGCACCGCGTCGAAGGCCAGCTGAATCTGATCCCGATGATCGACATCCTCTCGGTCATGGTGTCGTTCCTGCTGGTCTACTCGACCAATGTCGAGGTCGTGCAGAACAGCAAGGGCATCGAGATTCCGCAATCCATTTCCGAGCACCAGCCGCGCACCACCGTAGTGGTCATGCTCACCAAGGACCAGATGTTCGTGCAGGGCGAACTGGTGGACACCATCGCCGACATCCAGGCGACCCAGGGCGACATCATCGAGCCGCTGCGCGCGGCGCTGAAAAAACCGATGCTCGTGGGCCAGGAGACTACCGAGGCGGACCTGGCGGATCGCGAGATTACCGTCATGGGTGACAAGTCGCTGCCGTACGAGGTGCTCAAGAAGGTCATGCGCACCTGCACCGATGCGGATTACGGCCGCATCTCGCTGGCGGTGCTGCAGAAGGACAAGCCCGTGCCTGCCGGCGCCGTGGGACATTCCTGATGCAACTTACCCCTTACTACCGCGAGTACGCGCTGGCATGGGAGGTCGATCCCGAGGAACAGCGTCGACTGCGCCGCCTGCTGGGCGGTGGCCTGCTGCTGCTGCTGATCCTGGGCGTGGTGCTGCCATTGATTCATCTGTCCAAGGAGACCGCGACCAACGAGGAGGTGCCCGAGCGACTCGCGCGCCTCATGGTGGAGGAGAAGCCCAAACCGCCGCCGCCCCCGCCGGTGGAGCAGCCAAAGCCGAAACCCGAGGTCAAGCCCACCGAGGTTCCCAAGCCCGTGGACCGTGCCGCCGAAGCGCGCAAGAAGGCCCAGCAGTCCGGGCTGCTCAAGCTCAAAGACGAGCTGGCCGATCTGCGCCAGAACGTGGATCTGACCCCGCTGGGTCAAACCAGGAACCTGCAGGGCGCGGTGGGTCAGGACAGCCATGCCGAGCGCTCGCTGATTGCCTCCAAGGTCGGTGCCGGATCGGCCGGTATCACCACGGCGAATTCCAGCCGCGGCTTCGGCAGCGGGGCTGGCTCGTTGACCGGACACGATACGACCGCGGTGAATTCGCGCATCGCCGCCGCTTCCGGCAACGGCACCGTCGCCAAGGGCGGCAGCGGCAAGCCCTCCCGGAGCGAGGAGGAGATTGCGCTGGTTTTCGACTCCAACAAGGGCGCTATCTATGCGCTCTATGGCCGCGCGCTGCGCGACCAGCCCGACCTGCAGGGCAAACTGGTGCTGGAGTTCACCATCTCCCCGGCCGGTGAGGTCACCGAGTGCCACGTGGTTTCAAGTGAGCTGAAGGATGCGGAACTGGAGCGTAAGATTGTCGCCCGGGTCAAGTTGTTTCACTTTGCAGCCAAGGACGTTGCTACGATCACGACCACCAAGCCGATCGAGTTTGTACCAACGGCGTAGCCGTGAACCTGCAGTCAGAAATCGAGTACTTCAGCGATCTGCAGCCGGTGGACCAGGCGCGTTTGCTGGCGGTCTTCCTGCATGAGCTGACTGTCGAAGCCCGCACCACCTACGGCGCCCTGGCCGATCAGGTGCACGATGCCGCGCGGCTGCGCTTCGTCAATGAAATCGTCTGTCGCCTCGCCCGCTTCATCGAGCAGCTGCTGGGCGAGGATCAGACACGCCCGGCCGACGATGTGATCATGCGCATGCTGCTCTCGCCGCGTGCCGATCAGGCGGCCGAGCGCATCGTCATAAACGCTTATCGGCGCGCCATGCACGGCTTCGACCGATACGATGCCACAGTGACCATGGACAAGTAGGGCGGGTGGGCCGTAACGTCGGCGCGTGGGCGTCGACTCACTCGGCCAGGTTCTGATCCTACTGACGGCCTCGGTGCTGCTGGTGACAGCCGGCCGCCGCATCGGTCTGCCTCCGCTGCTCGGTTATCTGATCGTGGGCACCCTGCTGGGTCCGCACGCGTTCGCGCTGTTGCCCGATGCGGCCGAGACGCGCGCCATCGCTGAGATCGGCGTGGTGTTCCTGTTGTTCACCTTAGGCCTGGAGTTTTCCTTTCCGCGCATGGTTGCCATGCGCCGCGAAGTCTTCGGGCTCGGCAGCGCGCAGACGCTGGTGGTGGGTGGTTCCGGTGCGGTGGCGGCGCACTGGACCGGCGTCGACTGGGCCAGCGCCGTGGTGCTCGGCGGCGCGCTGTCGATGTGTTCGACGGCCATCGTGCTGCGACAGCTCGGCGACCAGGACGAGCTCAACCGCACGCACGGGCGGCTGTCTTTTGCGGTGCTGCTATTCCAGGACCTGGCCTTCGTGCCGCTGCTGTCCCTGGCCAGCGTGCTGGCGGCGGGCGGTTCGGGTTTAGGTCCGGGCGCCGTCTGGCGGCTGGTGCTGCTGGGCATGTTCGCGCTGGTGGCGATACTGGCGATCGGGCGTTGGGTGCTGCGGCCGCTGCTGTATGTGATTGCCCACAGCCGGCTGCGCGAGGTGTTCACGCTCGCGGCGCTGCTGGTGGTGCTGAGTTCGGCGTGGATCACCGAGCGGCTCGGGTTGTCGATGGCCCTGGGTGCGTTTCTGGCCGGCATGATGTTCGCCGAGACCGAGTACCGCCACCAGATCGAAGTGGTGATCCGGCCGTTTCGCGAGCTGCTGCTGGGACTGTTTTTCATCTCGGTGGGCATGCTGCTGGACCTGAACCTGCTGTACCGGCAGTTCTTCCTCATTTTCGGCCTGCTGGCACTGATCGTGATCTGCAAGGCATTGCTGTCGGCGATCACGATCCGCGCCTTCGTGCCGAGCAACTTCAAGGCGCTGCGCGCCGGCCTGGTGCTCGCCGGTGGCGGGGAGTTCGGCGTCGCGCTGCTGACGCTGCTGGCGCAGGGCCACGAGCTGCTGCCGGCGCGCGCGGTACAGGCGCTGCTCGGCGCGGTGGTGCTCGGCATGATGGTCAGTCCACTCACCATCCGTTACAACCGCGCCATCGCGCGCTTCCTGCTGCGCGAGTCGCCGCCGGTGCAGAGCGGCATGGGGCTTGGGGATCTGCCGGACGTGGACCTGGCGCGCCGCGAGCACGTGATCCTCTGCGGCTTCGGACGCGTCGGCCGCAATCTCGCGCGGGTGCTGCTGTCGCAGGGCTTCGAATATCTGGCCACCGACCTGGATCCGGCCAATGTGCGCGCGGCGCGCCAGGCGGGCGAGCCGGTGATCTGGGGTGACAGCGCCGACGAGGAACTGCTGCGCAGCCTGGGTGTGGACCATGCCTCGGTGATGATCGTTACTTTTGCCGCCCCCGCGGTGGCCATAGGCGTCGTGCGGGCCATCCGTCGCCTGCGCCAGGATGTACCCGTGCTGGTGCGCACGCAGGATGACTCACGGCTCGCCGAGCTGTCGGAGGCGGGCGCCACGGAAGTCGTGCCGGAGACCTTCGAAGCCAGCCTGACGCTGGTCTCGCAGGCCCTGACGCTGCTGCAGCTGCCAGCGCTGCAGGTGGCGCGCGTTGTCGATACGCTGCGCACGCAGCGCTACGCGACGCTGCGGACGCAGCCGGCGGCCGCGCGGGCGGAGCTGCACGTGGAGCCGGCGGAATTGTTGCGTTCGGTCGTCTTGCCGCCGCAGGCGTGGGCCGTGGGGCGACAGCTCAAGGAGGTACGGGGACGCGGCGCCGAGGTGGTATTCACTGCCATCCGCCGGCATGGCATCACCGGCCGCGAGCCGGCGGGCGAGACCGAGCTGCGAGAGGGCGACGAGGTGGTGATCTACGGCCTGCCCTCGGCCCTGGAATACGCCGAGGCGGTGCTGCTGGCCGGCTAGCGGGTAGAATGCGGCCCCCCATGAACCGCGAAAACATCACCTTTCCGGCGCGACATGCTCCGCTGCGCGAGGATATCCACACCCTCGGCCAGCTCATGGGCGAGGTACTGCGCGAGCAGGGCGGGGAGGAATTGCTGACACTGGTGGAACAGGATCGCGTGACCGCGATCCGCTGGCGCGAAGGGGTCAGCGGCGCGGGCGAGGCGCTCGCAGTCAGGGTGCGGGGCCGCCCGCCGCGAATCGCGCGCGAGCTGGTGCGCGCATTTTCCTCGTATTTCCAGCTGGTCAATGTCGCGGAAAAAGTGCATCGCATCCGGCGCCGGCGGGAATATTTCCAGCAGGACGGTGACCGCCCGCAGCCGGGCGGGGTCGAGGATGCGCTGTCGCAATTGAAGGCCGCAGACCTGAGTCTCGAGCAGGTACTGGCGCTGCTGGCGCAGCTGTCGATCGAACCGGTGCTGCTGGCACATCCGATGGAATCCACGCGCCGCACGACGCTGCGCCGCCAGCAGCGTACCGCCAGCCTGCTGCTCGAGCGCAGCAACGCTACGCTGGCGCCGCACGAGCGGCGCACGCTGCTGGAGCGCATCCGGACCGAGGTGAGTACCGACTGGCAGTCCGAGGAGCACCCGCGCGAACGCCTGACCGTGGCGGACGAACGCGAGCATGCGATTTTCTACCTGGCCGAGATTCTTTATCGCATCGTGCCCGCTTTCTACCAGGAGATCGCCGCTGCTCTGGGCAAACTCTACGGCGCCTCGCCGGAAACGATCGAGTTGCCGGTGATCGTGCGCTTCGGCACCTGGGTGGGCGGCGACATGGAATCCTCAAGCGATGTCCATGCCAAGAGCATCCGCGAGACCCTGGCGCGTTCGCAGCACACCATACTTTCCAACTACCATGCCGACTGCCAGCAGCTGGCGCAGGTGCTATCGCAGAGCGAGCGCCGGGTCGGGGTTTCGGCGGCCGTCAGCCGGCGGATCGAAGAGTACCGCACGCTGGTGCCCGGAGCGCCGGGCATCGCGCCGGCACGTCACGACCGCATGCCCTATCGCGTGCTGCTCGGACAGATCGCCGAGCGGCTGCATGCGACGCACGACGGCCGCGCCAGCGGCTATCAGCAGCCGGCGCAGTTCCGCGCCGACATCGAGTTGATCGCGCAGAGCCTGCTGGCCAACCGCGGCGCGCACGCCGGCTATTTCGCGGTACGGCGGCTGCTGGCGCGCATCGACACCTTCGGCTTTCACCTCGCGACGCTCGATCTGCGCGCGCGCTCTTCGGTGCATCACGCCGTGCTCGCACAGGGGCTGGACGATCCGCAATGGGCCGGGCGCAGCGCACTCGAGCGGCACGCGCGCCTGGTGGAGATACTCGAGCGCGACACCGGTCCGACCGGCAGCTTCGACGCGCTGGGCAAGCGCACGCTGGCGGTATTCGATGCCATCCTGCAAAGCCGCCATCGCTACGGCGCCGATGCCATCGGCCTCTATATCGTCGCCGGCGCGGCGGCCGCCGACGATGTGCTCGCGCCGCTGGTGCTGGCGCGCTGGGCCGAGGCCTATAACAAGAGCAGCGGCGAGGTCGCGCTCGACGTGGCGCCGGAATTCGACAGCGTCGATTCGCTCGAGCGCTGCGGCGGCATCATGCGCGAGCTGCTGCTGGACGGGGTGTACAAGCGCCACCTTGAGGCACGCGGCCGGCTGCAGACGGTGCTGGTCGGCTACTCGGGCAGCAGCCAGGAGAGCGGCCTGGTGGCCTCGCGATTTGCGGCCTACCGCGCGCAGCGGAACCTGACCGAGGCCCTGCGGCAGGATCACAAGGAGCATGTACTCTTCTATAGCCGCGGCGGCAGTGTGCCGCGCGGCGGCGGGCGCATCGACACCATGCTGCGCGCCGCGCCGGCCGAGTCGGTCAGCGGGGTGCTGCGCTTTACCGAGCAGGGCGAGGGCATCAGCCAGAACTACGGCCTGCGTCCCAATGCCATGCGCTCACTCGAGCGGGCCTTGAGCACGCTGGCGCTGGCTACCCTGGCGGTCAAGCGGGGCGTCGCGGTCCGGGAGGGCTCCGCCATGGCCGAGTGCGTCGGCCTCGTGGCCGGCCACAGTGCCCAGGCATGGCGCAGCCTGGTCTGCGAGGATCCGCAGTTCGTCGACTTCTTCCGCGCCGTGACCCCGATCGATGTGGTCGAGCGCATGCAGATCGGCCTGGGTCAGCAGCATCGGGTGGAGCAGCGCGGCATCGAGGCGGTGCGGCCGGCGGCCTGGGTGTTCGCCTGGGCGCAGTCGCGGCACATGATACCGGGCTGGTATGGGGCGGGCGCGGGGCTGGCATTCGCCAGGGAAGAGCGCGGCCTCGATCTGTTGCGGCGCTGCTACCAGGGCTGGCCCTTCTTCCGCACCCTCATCGATGACATCGAGGCGATGCTGGCGCGCGCCGATATGGCCGTGGCCGCCTACTACGAGCGCCTGGCCGACGTGGCGCTGCGCCCCTTTGGAGGACAGATACGCCAGGAATACGAGCGCACGCGCGATCTGGTACTGGAGATCAAGCAGTCGGCGGCATTGCTCGATTCGGACCAGACGCTGCAACGAAGTATCGCGCTGCGTAACCCTTACGTGGATCCCATGAATTTCATGCAGATCGACCTGCTCGAGCGCTGGCGCGCCAGCGGGAGGCAGAGCCGCGAGCTGTTCGAGGCCCTGCAGGCCAGTGTCAGCGGCATTGCCGCGGGGCTGCAGACCACCGGTTAGCACGCCTTATGCGATAAATCGACATCTACATAACACGCGTGTAACGGCCGATCGGCCATGATCCACGCGCGATGTACCGGTACGATCAAATTGACCAGACCCTGGTCGATGAACGGGTGGCCCAGTTCCGGGACCAGACCCAGCGCTTTCTTTCAGGTGCGCTCACCGAGGACGAATTCAAGCCGCTGCGGCTGCGTAACGGCCTTTATATTCAGCTCCATGCGCCCATGCTGCGGATCGCAGTCCCCTATGGCCTGCTATCGAGCCGGCAGCTGCGCATGCTGGCGCACATTGCGCGCCGCTACGACCGCGACTACGGTCACTTCACGACGCGTCAGAACATCCAGTTCAACTGGCCGCAGCTCGAGCGGGTGCCGGACATACTGGCGGAGCTGGCCACAGTCGAAATGCATGCCATGCAGACCAGCGGCAACTGCATTCGCAACATCACCGCCGACCATCTGGCGGGAGTGGCCCCCGATGAAGTGGCCGATCCGCGCCCCTACTGCGAGATCATCCGGCAGTGGGCCACGCTGCATCCCGAATTCAGCTACCTGCCGCGCAAGTTCAAGATCGCGGTGACCGCATCCCCGGCCGACCGGGCGGCCGCCGAGGTGCACGATGTCGGTGTGCGACTGAAGCGCGGAGCGGACGGCGCCATCGGGTTCGAGATCCTGGCTGGCGGCGGCCTCGGCCGCACACCCATCATTGGCCAGGTCATTCGCGAGTATCTGCCGCAATCGGATCTGCTGGGCTATCTCGAGGCGATTCTTCGTGTCTACAACCGCCACGGGCGCCGCGACAATATTCACAAGGCGCGCATCAAGATCCTGCTGCGCGCTCTCGGTGTGCAGGAGTTCCGGCGCCAGGTCGAAGCGGAGTTCGAGGCCGCGCGCGAATTCGCGCCGCGCCTGCTGGGTGCGGAAGTCGAGCGCATGCGCGCGTTTTTCGCGCCGCCGCCTTACGAGGTGCTGGACGATCTGCCCGATGCGGCCGGCAATGCAGGTCTGCTCAGTGGCGCGCGGGCGCCTTACGAGGCCTGGTATCGCTACAACACCCGTGCGCATCGGGTGCCGGGCTATCGCATCGTGTTCGTGTCGCTCAAGAAGCACGGCGAGGCCCCCGGGGATATCACATCGGCGCAGATGGACGCGCTCGCGGACCTCGCCGATCGCCACAGCTTTGGCCTGATTCGCTCCACCCACGATCAGAACCTGGTGCTGGCCGATGTGCCGCAGCGAGCCTTGCGGGAAGTGTGGCAGACGCTCGCGTCGCTCGAGCTGGCCACGCCCAATATCGGCACGCTCACGGACATGATCTGCTGTCCGGGGCTGGATTTCTGCAGTCTCGCCAACGCCGGGTCGATTCCGATCGCGAAGCAGATCCACGCGCGATTCGACGACCTGGACTATCTCTACGATCTGGGTCCCATCGAGATCAAAATGTCGGGCTGCATGAACGCCTGCGGCCACCATCACATCGGCCACATCGGCATACTCGGCGTCGACAAGCACGGCAAGGAGTGGTACCAGATCACAGTCGGCGGTTCATCGGCCTCTCCGGCGGCGCTGGGCGAGGTCATCGGCCCTTCGGTCCCGAAGGAAGCCGTGGCCGATACGATCGCCAAGCTGCTCGATGTGTATCTCGAGGAGCGCCAGGACGAACACGAGCGATTCATCGACACGGTGCGCCGCATCGGTGTCGAACCCTTCCAGGAGCGCGTCTATGAGACGGATCATTCGGCGGCGTGAGATCCTGGAAGACTCGCTGCGCTATGCCGGCGAAGTGCAGGATCCGGGCACCGTAGCGGTGCAGACGGCTGCCGGGTGGATTGCCGGCGCCGGCACCCGCGGTGGAAACGGCGCGGCCTCGGGGCCTGTGGCCCTGCTGCTCGCGGCCACTGACGAAGTGGAGGCCCTGGCGCCACACCTGCAGTCAGTCCAGTGGATCGTGATTGAATTCGCCAAGATCGGCGAAGGCCGCGGCTATTCGCAGGCGCGGCTGCTGCGCCAGCGTTATGGCTACGCGCACGAGTTGCGTGCCCGGGGCGCCCTCAAGCGCGACCAGCTGGTGTTCCTGGCCCGCTGCGGGTTCGATGCCTTCGATCTCGATCCGGCGGAAGATCTGTCCGGTGCGCTCCGCGCGCTCGACAGCTTCACCGTGGCCTACCAGGACGGGGATGAGGCACTGGTGCAACTGCGCCGCCGTGCGGTCCCGGGCGCGCCCGCCTAGCAAGCCTTCCGCCGCCGCTGGCGTGTCGGGATAATACTTCAGTACTCTGGCGTGGGCGCCTACACGCGCCGGGCCGGCCGTGGCCTTAACTTCAATTCCCCACGCCCATTCAGTGACCGGGAGGTTCTGGCCATGTCGAGCGCATCCGGTCTCTCCGCCCCAGCCGTCGAGCGGGCAGCGCTCACCTCGGCGATCGAGGCGGCGCGGCTGCGCATCGAGCAGGTGACCCCCAGTGTGGATGGCGGCGCACTGCCGGCGAGGGGAGTCATTGGAATTCCCATCGTCGTCGAGGCGGACATTTTCTGCGATGGTCACGATCAGCTGGCGGCGCGGCTGATCTGGCGCGGGCCGGGCACGCTCGAGGAGCAATCCGCGCCCTTCACAGCGATGGGCAATGACCGCTGGCGCGCCATTTTCATCCCCAGCCGCACCGGCCGACATCGCTACAACGTCGAAGCCTGGCTCGACGAATGGGGTAGCTACCGCGCCGACCTGCGCAAGAAGCTGGCGGCAGGTGCCGTGCCGACAGTCGATATCGAGGAGGGGCGCACGCGCCTGGTGGGAACGGCCGCACGCGCCGGCACCCGCGCTCGCGATGCGGTGACTTTCGTGCAGCGCCTGGAGCTGGCCGGGGAGGCCGATGCGATCGAGCTGCTGCTCTCGGAAGAAGCCGCACAATTCATGGCCCGGTTCGCGCCCCGGGTCTTCGTGACGCACCTGCCGGCCGATCTGATCATTGATGTGGAGCGCCAGGCAGCCGGATTCGCCAGCTGGTATGAGCTCTTCCCGCGCTCCCAGTCGCCCCATCCAGGGCAGCACGGTACCTTCGATGATGTGATCGCGCGGCTGCCGGCGCTGCGCGCGATGGGCTTCGACGTGCTGTACCTGCCGCCGATCCACCCGATCGGCCGCGCCTTTCGCAAGGGACCCAATAATTCGCTCGATGCGGGTCCTGATGATCCGGGTAGTCCCTATGCCATCGGCTCGGAGGAAGGCGGCCACACGGCGCTGCACCCGCAGCTGGGGGATAGGAACGCGTTCCGGCGGCTGCTGGCGGCCGCAGCCGCGCAGGGCATGGAAGTAGCCCTGGATTTTGCGATCCAGTGTTCGCGCGATCATCCCTGGTTGACCACGCACCCCGGGTGGTTTTCGTGGCGCGCGGACGGGTCGATCCGATACGCGGAAAATCCACCCAAGAAGTACCAGGATATCGTCAACGTCGATTTCTATGCGGAGCTGTCCAAGCCCGGGCTGTGGCTGGCGCTGCGCGATGTGGTGCTTTACTGGATCGATGCCGGGGTGCGGATTTTTCGCGTCGATAACCCGCATACCAAGCCATTGCCGTTCTGGCGCTGGCTGATTGCCGATATCCGCGGACGCCATCCCGACGTGGTGTTCCTGTCCGAGGCCTTCACGCGCCCGGCCATGATGTACCGGCTGGCGAAGGTGGGTTTTACCCAGAGCTATACCTACTTCATCTGGCGAAACAGCAAGCGCGAACTCACCGACTATTTCACCGAGCTGACCACGCAGGCGCCGAAGGATTTCTTCCGGCCGCACCTGTTCGTCAATACGCCCGACATCAATCCCTTTTTCCTGCAGACCTCGGGCCGGCCCGGATTTATGATCCGGGCGGCACTGGCCGCGACGCTCTCGGGGCTATGGGGGTTATACAGCGGCTTCGAGCTGTGCGAGGCCGCACCGCTGCCGGGCCGCGAAGAGTATCTCGACTCGGAGAAGTACCAGCTGCGCCAGCGCGATTGGCAGGCGCCGGGCAACATCATCGCCGAGATCTCGCAGCTCAACCGCATCCGGCAGGAGAATCCCGCGCTGCACTCGCACCTGTCGCTGCGCTTCTACAATGCCTTCAATGATCAGGTGATTTCCTACGGCAAGTTCACCCCCGGACTGGAGAACTTTCTGCTGATCCTCGTCAGCCTCGATCCGCACAATGTGCAGGAGACGCAGTTCGAGGTGCCGCTGTGGGAATTCGGGCTTCCGGACAGCGGCGCGCTGGCGGTGGAAGAGCTCATGCGCGGCACGCAGTTCCGCTGGTACGGTAAGCTGCAGAACTGGCGGTTCGTACCGCATGAGTTGCCGTTCGCCATCTTCCGCATCCGGCCCTGGCAGAGAGAAGGCTGACCCCGGCATGGACCAGCCCAATCCGCGCCCCTCCAGACCGCGCGCCGCCGAGGCGCTGGTGAACGATCCGCTCTGGTTCAAGGATGCGGTGATCTACCAGCTGCATCTGAAGTCATTCTTCGATGCCAACAACGATGGCGTCGGCGACTTTCCGGGCCTGCTGGCCAAGCTCGACTACATCGCCGATCTGGGCGTCAATACGGTCTGGATACTGCCGTTCTATCCGAGTCCGCGGCGTGATGATGGCTACGACATCTCCGACTACCGCGGCGTGCATCCGGATTACGGCACCATGGCCGATGTGCGCGCCTTCATTGCCGAGGCGCATGCGCGCGGCCTGCGCGTGATCACCGAACTGGTGATCAATCACACCTCGGATCAGCATCCCTGGTTCCAGCGCGCGCGCCGCGCCAAGCCCGGCTCCTCGGCGCGCAATTTCTATGTCTGGTCCGACACCGATCAGCGCTACGCGGGCACGCGCATCATTTTCCTGGACACCGAGAAGTCCAACTGGACCTGGGATCCGATCGCGAATGCCTATTTCTGGCATCGCTTCTACTCGCACCAGCCGGACCTGAATTTCGACAACCCGCTGGTGCTCAAGGCGGTGCTGTCGGTACTGCGCTTCTGGCTCGCGCTCGGGATCGATGGCCTGCGGCTCGATGCCGTGCCTTACCTGGTCGAACGCGAGGGCACCAGCAACGAGAACCTCCCGGAGACTCACGCCATCCTGAAGCGGATTCGAGCCGAGATGGACGCGGCTTTTCCGGGCCGCATGCTGCTGGCCGAGGCCAATATGTGGCCCGAGGACGTGCAGCAATACTTCGGCAACGGCGATGAATGCCACATGGCATTTCACTTCCCGCTGATGCCGCGCATGTACATGGCCCTGGCGCAGGAGGACCGCTTCCCCATCACCGATATCCTGCGCCAGACCCCGGAAATTCCACCCAACACGCAGTGGGCCATCTTCCTGCGCAATCACGACGAGCTCACCCTCGAGATGGTGACCGACCGCGAGCGCGACTACCTGTGGGAGCAATACGCGGCGGATCATCGCGCCCGGCTGAACCTCGGCATCCGGCGTCGCCTGGCGCCGCTGGTGCAGCGCGACCGGCGGCGCATCGAGCTGCTGCACTCGCTGCTGCTGTCGATGCCCGGCGCGCCGGTGCTGTATTACGGCGATGAAATCGGCATGGGCGATAACATTCACCTCGGTGACCGTGATGGTGTGCGCACGCCGATGCAGTGGTCGAACGATCGCAATGGCGGCTTCTCGCGGGCCGATCCTGCAGGCCTGGTGCTGCCGCCCATCATGGACGCGCTCTATGGCTACGAAGCCATCAACGTCGAGGCACAGTCGCGCGATCCCCATTCGCTGCTCAACTGGATGCGGCGCATGCTTTCGATCCGCAGGCTGCAGCGCGCCTTCGGCCGCGGCACCTTCCGGCTGCTGTACCCGTCGAACCGGCGCGTGATGGCCTATGTGCGCGAGCTCAGCGAGGAGGATCGCCACGAGACCATTCTGTGCGTGGCCAATGTGTCGCGTTTTGCCCAGGCGGTGGAACTGAACCTGGCCCAGTTCGAGTCCTGCGTGCCGGTGGAGATGCTCGGCGGGGCCGCGTTCCCGCCCATCGGCCAGCTGCCCTATCTGCTGACGCTGCCGCCGTACGGCTTCTACTGGTTCGTGCTGGCGCCGCTGGCGCGCATGCCCAGCTGGTTCGTGCCGGCGCCGCAATCCTTGCCCGAGTTCGTGACGCTGGTGTTGCGCAACTCGCTCGAGGAACTATTGGCCGAGCCCATTCGCGGCATTCTCGAAAAAGAAGTGTTGCCGGCCTATCTGCCCAAGCGTCGCTGGTTCGCCGGCAAGGACCAGGTGCTCGAGCAGACCCGCATCGTCGAGATCTCCGCGGTACCCGGCATCGAGCCGCCGGTGCTGCTGACGGAAATCGAAGCCAGGATGCCGCGCGGCACGGACCGCTACCTGCTGCCATTCGGATTCATTGCCGAGGATGCGATCGCCGGGGCGCTGCCGCAGCAGCTCGCGCTCGCGCGCGTACGGCGCGGCCGCCGCGTCGGATTCCTGACCGATGCCTTTGCACTGGACGGCTTCGCGCGCAAGCTCATCGAGCTGATCGCGGACAACGCCCGCGTGACAGCGCCCAGCGGCGAGCTGCAATTCACTGCCACGACGCGGTTGGCCGGTATCAATCTGGGCACGGAGCCCGAGGTGCGACGTTCCTCGGCGGAGCAGTCCAACAGCGCGCTGATCATCGGCGGCCAGGTGCTGCTGAAGCTGTTCCGGCGTATTCACGCAGGCGCGCACCCCGAGGCCGAGATGGGCCGCTACCTCACCGAACGGGGTTTTGCCAACATTGCGCCGCTGCTCGGCGAGATCACGCGCGTGGGCGCCGACAAGCTGTCCTTCACGCTCGGCATCGCGCAAAGCTTCATCTACAACGAGGGCGATGCCTGGAGCTGGACGCAGAATCTGCTCGAACGCACCGTGCAGGAAGTGCTGGTCATGCCGGCCGGCGCGCCGTTGCCCGAGCAGAGCGATGCCATCGGACGATTGCAGCGCGCGGGCAGCAATCTTGGCCGGCGCCTCGGAGAGATGCACGCGGTGCTTGCGCAGCCCAGCGACGATCCGGCTTTTGCGCCCCGCACCGCCGATGCTGCGCTGTGCGCCGAGTGGGCGGCCGCGGCGCGGGCGCAACTGGAGCGGGCATTCGCGACCCTGGATGAGCGCAAGACGTACTCCGAGGAAGAGCGCCGCAGTCTCGATGTGATCATGGCGCAGCGTGCGCGGGCGCTGGAACTGCCTGAGCAACTGGCGCAGGCTGGACTCGGGTCGCTGGCCACGCGAATTCATGGCGATCTGCACCTCGGGCAGGCGCTGGTCGCGCAGGGCGATGTGATCTTCATCGATTTCGAGGGCGAGCCGGCGCGGCCCCTGAGCGAACGGCGTGCGCACAGCAGCCCGCTGCGCGACGTTGCCGGCATGCTGCGATCGTTCGATTACGCCGCCGCGACCATCATCGCCGCCGGCGGTGCGGGCCAGGATGACACTGCGCTGGCGCGCAAGCGCGGCGTCCTGGAGCGATTCCGGCTGAACGCAAACAAGGCGTTCCTGACCGCATATCAGGAGGCCTCGGCACCGATCGCGCACCATTGGACCCAGACGCACAGCGAGCGCGATCTGCTGAACCTGTTCCTGATCGAGAAGGCCGCCTACGAGATCTGCTATGAAGCCGCCAATCGGCCTGCCTGGCTGAACGTGCCGCTGCTCGGACTCGCGCAGCTGCTTTCTCATTTGTGAGGCATCGAGTGCAGTCAACAAGGCAATTATTCCTATGAACGCTCAACGACTGGACGACCCTGGTCTGAACCTCGATGCCGCCACCGCGGCGGCACTGGAGTCGGGCCGGCTGAATGACGCCTTCGCCGTGCTCGGCCCACATGCGGATGCGCGCGGCACCGTGGTGCGTACCTTTGCGCCGCCGGCGGAGGGCATCGACCTGATCGGTGCGGGCGATGAACTGTTGGCGGTGATGCAACGCACGGGGCCTGCGGGACTGTTCGCGGCGCGCATCGAGCCGCAGCGCGGCTATCGCTTCCGCATCCGCTGGCCCGGCGGAGTCACGCAGATCACCGAGGATCCCTACTCCTACGGCCTGCTGCTCGGCGAACTCGACGTCTATCTGCTCGCCGAGGGCAACCACCTGGAGCTCGGCCGCTGCCTGGGCGCGCAGGCGATGAGCATCGAGGGGGTGCCCGGTGTGCGCTTCGCGGTCTGGGCGCCGAATGCCCAGCGCGTTTCCGTGGTCGGGGACTTCAACGGCTGGGACGGGCGCCGCCACCCGATGCGCAAACGCGTCGAAGCGGGCGTCTGGGAGCTGTTCATTCCGCGCCTGCCAGTGGGGACCATTTATAAGTACGAGATCCTCGGGCCGCACGGCATGCTGCCGCTGAAGGCCGATCCGGTGGCATTGCAGGCCGAAGCGCCGCCACGCACGGCCTCCGTGGTCACCGATCCAACCCCGTTCACCTGGAGTGACGAAGCCTGGCTCAAGGCGCGCGCGAGCACCGGGGAACACCTGCATGCAGCGCTGTCGATTTACGAGGTCCATGCCGGCTCGTGGCGGCGGCGCGAACGGGATTGGCAGCCGCTGAACTGGGATGAGCTCTCGGAGCAGCTGATCCCCTACGTCAAGGACCTGGGCTTCACGCATCTTGAGCTGCTGCCCATCATGGCGCACCCGTTCGGAGGCTCGTGGGGCTACCAGGTGCTGGGCCAATACGCGCCGCATGCAGATTTTGGCGACCCGCGCGCCTTTGCGCGTTTCGTCGATCGCTGTCACAACGCCGGCATCGGCGTGATCCTCGACTGGGTGCCCGGCCACTTTCCGACTGATCCGCATGGACTCGCCTATTTTGACGGTACCGCGCTCTACGAGCACGCCGATCCGCGCGAAGGCTTCCACCAGGAATGGAATACCGCGGTCTACAATCTGGGCCGGCGCGAGGTGCATTCATTCCTGATATCGGCGGCACTGTTCTGGCTCGAGCGCTTCCACATCGATGGGCTGCGCGTCGACGCGGTGGCATCGCTGCTCTATCGCGACTACGCGCGCCGCGAGGGGCAGTGGATTCCCAATCGCTTCGGCGGCCGCGAGAATCTCGAGGCCATCGATTTCCTGCGCCACCTCAATGATGCCGTGGCCCAGCGCTTTCCGGGAACCATGACGCTGGCAGAGGAATCCACGGCCTGGCCGGGGGTCACGCGCCCGACGCGCGAATGGGGACTGGGATTCACCTACAAGTGGAACATGGGCTGGATGCACGACACGCTGCGTTACATGCAGACGGATCCCATCCATCGATCCTACGCTCACAACGACATGACCTTCGGGTTGCTATACGCATTCTCCGAGCGCTTCGTGCTGCCGCTCTCGCACGATGAAGTCGTGCACGGCAAGGGCTCGCTGATCGGCCGCATGCCCGGCGATACCTGGCAGCGCTTCGCCAACCTGCGGGCCTATTTCGGTTTCATGTGGACCCAGCCGGGCAAGAAGCTGCTGTTCATGGGCGGCGAGATCGGCCAGGACTGGGAATGGGATCATGACCGCCAGGTGGACTGGCCGGCGCTGGAGCATCCCCTGCATCGGGGCGTGCAGCGCCTGATCGGCGATCTGAATCGAGTCTATGCCACAGAAGTTGCGCTACACGCGCTAGACTGCGACAGCGCCGGATTTCGATGGATCATCGGTGACGATCGCGACAACAGCGTGTTCGCCTATTACCGCAACGGCTACGAGGGCACCGAGCCGATCATCGTGGTGTGCAACTTCACACCGGTGCCGCGCCTGCGCTACCGCATCGGTTCGCCGCGTTCGGGCGGCTGGCGGGAAATCCTCAACACCGATGCGGAGATTTACGGCGGCAGCAACCTCGGCAATGGCGGCTGGGTCGAAGCCAGCTCAATGCCCAGTCATGGCCAGCCATTTTCGCTCGAAATCACCGTGCCCCCGCTAGCTACCGTACTGCTGCGGCATGGCGGGTGAGCATCCGGAGCTGCCCGGGCGTGCACTGCCGGGGGTACCGCACCCGCTGGGCGCCAGCTGGGATGCGCAGGGCTGTAATTTCGCGGTGTTCGCGGGGCACGCCGAGCAACTAGAGCTGTGCCTGTTCGATGCGCATGGCCGCAACGAGCTGCGGCGCTTAGCCATGCCCGAATGCACCGATGGGGTCTGGCACGCCTATGTGCCCGGCGTCCAGCCGGGACAGCTCTACGGCTACCGGGCGCATGGCCCCTACGAGCCCGAACAGGGACACCGCTACAACGCCAATAAGCTGCTGCTCGATCCATATGCGCGCGCGCTGGCCGGGCAGCTGCGCTGGAGCGATGCGCTCTATGGCTACCGCATCACTTCCCCGCGCGGTGACCTCTCCTTCGATCGCCGTGACAGCGCTTTCGCGATGCCCAAGGCCGTGGTCACGGTCGATCGGTTCGAGTGGGGCGATGATGAGCCGCCCGCAATCCCGTGGGCGGACACCGTCATCTACGAGACCCATCTGCGCGGCCTGACCAGGCGCCACGCGGCCATCCCCGAGCGCATCCGCGGTACGGCCGCGGCACTTGGGCACGCGGAGATCATCAATCACCTGAAACGCCTGGGCGTCACGGCAGTGGAGCTGCTGCCCATCCATTCGATCGTGCAGGACCGGGTGCTGATCGAGCGCGGCCTCTGCAACTACTGGGGCTACAACACGCTGGGTTTTCTTGCGCCCGAGCCGCGCTACCTGGGAGAAGGCGGGTCGGATGAGCTCAAGGGCGCCATCAAGGCGCTGCACGCCGCCGGCATCGAGGTGCTGCTCGATGTGGTCTACAACCATACCGGCGAGGGGAGTGAACTCGGCCCCACCCTGAGTCTGCGCGGTTTCGATAACGCGGCGTACTACCGTCTGCAGCAGGATGATTTGAGACGCTGCAGCAACTACACCGGCTGCGGCAATACACTCGATTTCTCCAACCCGCGCGTCATCCAGCTGACCCTGGATTCACTGCGCCACTGGGTGCGCGAATATCACGTCGATGGCTTTCGTTTCGACCTGAGCGTGACGCTGGGGCGCGATCACAATGGCTTCGAGCGCGGCGCGGGATGCTTTGATGCGATGATGCAGGATCCAACGCTGGCCGCCGTCAAGCTGATCGCGGAACCCTGGGACATCGGTCCGGATGGATTCCAGCTCGGCAATCACCCGGGCGGCATGTCCGAATGGAATTCCAGATTCCGCGACGATGTGCGCCGCGCCTGGCGCGGCGACTCCCAGGTGCGCGGACCGCTGGCAGCGCGCCTGCAGGGATCCGCGGACCTGTTCGATCATGACCGCCGCCGGCCCTGGGCGTCGCTGAACTTCATTACCGCGCACGACGGTTTCACTCTCCAGGATTGGGTCAGCTACAACCAGAAACACAATGAGGCCAATGGCGAGGACAATCGCGATGGCAGCGACGATAACGCCAGCAATAACTGGGGCGTCGAGGGACCGACGGATGATGCCGCCATCATCGCGCGCCGCGAGAGCGTCAAGCGCGCCATGCTGGCGACGCTCTCCTTCTCTCACGGTACCCCGATGCTGCTCGGCGGGGATGAGTTTGGTCATACCCAGCAGGGCAACAACAATCCGTACTGCCAGGATTCGGAACTGACCTGGCTCGACTGGTCGCAGGCGCAGTCCGAAGCGGGTTTGGAACAGCAGCGCTTTATTTCGCGGTTGCTGGAATTGCGCCGCGAACACAGCACCTTGCGCAGCGGCTACTTCCAGCACGGCCAGTTCGAGCCACTGCCGCAGGTGCGCGACATCGAATGGTTCGATGAGAACGGCGATGTGATGCGGCCGGAGGATTGGGGCTACACCGAGGGCCGGCTGCTGTGCGTGCGCCGCGCTCTGCGAGTCGATGAGATCAAGGCCGAGGTCAGTCTCATCCTCATCAACCTGAGCCCCGAGGCACGCGGCTTTCAGCTGCCGCAACCGCAGTTCCGCTGGTGTCTGCGTCTGGATACTGCCGCACCCGCATTGATCGACCGCGACATCGATCGGGCACAGCTGGAAGTGCCTGCGCACAGCCTGCTGCTGCTGACCGCGGTGGTCGAGGCGCCATCGCCTGCCACGGGTGTCCACAGTCGGCGCGATACGGCAGTTCAGCCCGGAGTCATCCGGCGCCCGGAACCGGAAGCGGGAGCGGGAACGGGAACGGGCGGGGAGCCTGACTGATGTTGTCGGGGCGGCGCGCCGTGATCAGCGGCGCGGACCGGCAAGCGCCTGCTTCAGCGCGGCCGCCAGGGTGTCGACGTGCGCCTCGGTGTGGGCCGCCGATAGAAATCCGACTTCAAAAGCGCTGGGTGCCAGGTAGATGCCCTGCTCCAGCAAGGCGTGGAACGGCGCGGCGAAACTCTTGCCCGCATCCGCCGGGAAGCTGTGCAGCGTGCGCATCGGCGTGACCGGCACGCCCTGCTGCGAAATGCACAGCCAGAAGACCGAACCCACGCGCTGCACCGCGAGCTGCGGGGTGCCGCGCAGGGCGCGCTCCAACCGCGCGCCCAGCGAGTCGAGCTGCTCGTAGATGCGCCCATCCAGCAGCTGCTGCAGCGCTGCGAGGCCAGCGCACATGGCGAGCGGATTGGCGCTCAGGGTGCCGGCCTGGTAGACCGGACCCGCGGGTGCCACCAGTTCCATGAGCTCGCGGCGGCCGCCGTAGGCACCCACCGGAAAGCCGCCGCCGATGACCTTGCCATAGGTGACAAGGTCGGGGCGGATCCCGCTCAAGCCCGCATAACCCTGGAACCCTAAGCGGAAGCCGGAGATCACCTCGTCGAAGATCAGCAGCGCCCTGTGGGCGCGCGTCAGGCGGGCCAGCGCCTGGAGGAATTCGGGTCGCTGCGGCAGCAGGCCATAATTCGCCGGCAGCGGCTCGATGATGGCCGCGGCGATCTCGCCACCGCGTTCCGCAAACAGGGTTTCAAGCGCGGCGATGTCATCGAGCGGCGCGATCAGCGTTTCCTGGACGACGTCGGGGGCCAGGCCCGCGCTGTCGGGCACCGGCGCTTCGGCGAGGCCGGAACCGGCGCGCAGCAGCATCGAATCGGTGTGTCCGTGGTAGCAGCCTTCGAACTTGAGGATCTTGGAGCGCCCGGTTGCGCCGCGCGCCACGCGCAACGCCGACATGACCGCCTCGGTGCCCGAGTTGACGAAGCGGATGCTTTCGACCCAGGGAATCTTGGCCGTGATCAGTTCCGCGAGTTCCAGGCTGTAGGGTTCGGCGGTGCCGAGGCTCCAGCCGCGCGCCAGCGCGGCTTCGGCAGCGGTGCGCACCTGCGGGTCGGCGTGTCCGAGGATCAGCGGACCGAAGGCCATGCAGAAGTCGATGTAATGGCGGCCGTCGACATCCCGCAGCTGTGCGCCCTGGCCGCCGACCATGAAACGGGGCGTGCCGCCGACGCCGCGAAAGGCCCGTACCGGCGAGTGCACCCCGCCTGGAGAGACGCGCCTGGCGCGCGCAAACAGTTCGCCGGAACGGCCCTCCCCTGAGGTCACGTTGCCAGCCATTGGCGCGCGTAGCGCGCGCCGTAGGTGATGATCATCGACGCCCCGGCGCGCACGAACGCGGTCATGATTTCCCGGTGCAGCGGCGCACGCGCTGCCAATCCCTGGGCCACCAGCGCTTCGAGCGCCGCGAATTCCCCGCTGACATGGTAGACCGCCCAGGGCTTGCGTATTTCCGCTGACAACTCACGCAGCAGATCCAGGTAGGGCAGGCCCGGCTTGACCATCAGGATATCGGCGCCTTCCTCGGCGTCGCGCTGGGCGCAGAGCCAGGCGTCGCTTGGGCGCGCCGGGTCGAGCTGGTAGGTGGAGCGGTCCGAGAGCGTCACGCTGCCGCCGCCCTTGGGTGCCGAATCCGCCGCCACGCGAAACGGACCGTACAGCGATGAGTGAAACTTGACCGCGTAGCTCATGAGGATGGTGCGCTCGAGGCCGTTGCTGTCGAGCCCGGCGCGAATGGCGCCGATGCGGCCATCCATCATGTCGCTCGGCGCCACGCAGTCGGCGCCCGCCTGGGCGTAGCTCACGGCCGCCTGCACCAGTTCGGCGACGCTGGCGCGATTGTCCACGTGATCGCCTTCGACCGTCAGCACGCCGCAGTGCCCGTGAGGCGTGGAAGAACACAGGCAGACATCGGTGGCCAGCCAGAGATCCTTGCCGAAGCGCTGTTTGAGCGCGCGGATCTGCCCCGAGGTGAAGGACCAGTCGATATCGCGCTCGCTGCGCGCGCGCGGCACGCCGAACAGCAGGAACTTGTGCACGCCGGCGGCCAGGTCCTGTTCCACCTGTCGCAGCAGCGAGTCGGGGGTCTCCTGGTGCACGCCGGTCAACCCCGGAACCGGCTCGCGGGCCGTGATTGATTCGGCAACGAACAGCGGCTGGATGAGCTGGTCGAGCCGGACCTGGACCTCGCGCGTGAGCGAGCGCACGTGCTCGTTTTGCCGCAGGCGGCGCAGATTCAGGGAACTCATGATCCGGAAATGATGCCGCTAAAGCGGGGTTGGGAAGTCATGCAGTGTCACACGGGCTGTGCTGTGCATCACCGTTGGCGTGCAAAGGAAGGCAGCTTATGCGCCAAAGTCATACTACCATCCGCCCTATGGACTATCTGCCGGTTTTCCTGGATCTGCGCGGCCGCCTCGTGGTGGTCGTCGGTGGCGGCGCGGTAGCCGCGCGCAAGGTGGAAATGCTGCTCAAGGCTGGCGCGCGGGTACGGGTGGTCGCCCCGGCGCTGGACACGGAAATCGCGCTTTATCGAGATGCCGGCCGCATCGAAATCATCGATGCCGCCTTCGGGCCCGCACATCTGGATGGCGCGATGCTGGTGATCGCGGCCACCGATGTGGCCGCGGTCAATCATGAGGTCGCCGCGGCGGGCGCTGCGCGCGGGGTATTCGTCAACGCCGTCGATGATGCCGCGGCCTCATCCTGCGTGATGCCCTCGATCGTGGATCGATCACCGATCATCGTAGCCATCGGCAGCTCCGGGCAATCGCCGACGCTGGTGCGCCGCGTTCGCACCCAGCTCGAGGCCCTGTTGCCGGCACGCCTCGGCGAGCTCGCGCTCCTGGCCGGGCGCGCGCGCGAGCGCGTGCGGCGCACACTGCCGGACATTGATCAGCGCCGCCGCTTCTGGGATCGCCTGTTCGCCGGCAGCATCGCCTCGCATGTCTATGCCGGAGATCCTGCGGGCGCGGAAGCGCAGCTGGATGCTGCACTGGCGGCTCCCGCGGCCGCGCTGCGCGGAGAGGTGTACCTGATCGGTGCCGGTCCGGGCGATCCGGATCTGCTGACACTGCGCGCGTTGCAGCTGCTGCAGCAATCGGACGTGGTGCTCTACGACCGTCTGGTCAGCGAGGCGGTACTCGAACGCGTACGCCGCGATGCGAAGCGCGTGTACGTCGGCAAGGAGTCAGGGCAGCATCGAATGACACAGCAGCGCATTCACTCGCTGCTGATCGAGTACGCGAGCCGTGGACTGCGTGTGGCGCGGCTCAAGGGTGGCGATCCGTTCATTTTCGGCCGTGGCGGCGAGGAGATCGATGCGCTGGCCGCGGCCGGCATCCCGGTGATCGTAGTACCGGGAATCACCGCGGCACTGGGCGCGGCCGCCGCTGCCCGGCTGCCGCTCACGCAGCGCGGCGTCGCGCAGTCGGTCACGCTGGTGACTGCAATGGGCGACGGCGCCGATGGCCTGGACTGGCGCTCGCTCGCGGCCTCGGGACAGACTGTGGTTTTCTACATGGGCATTTCGCAGCTGCCGCGCATCGTTGGCCACCTGCGCAGTCACGGTGCGCCCGGCTCGCGGCCCGCCGCGATCATCGAACGCGCGACACTTCCGAATCAGCGCCTGCTGGCCGGTACACTCGATGATATTTCGCTGCGCGCCCAGCAGGCCGGCATCGAGGCCCCGGCGCTGCTGATCATGGGCGAGATTGCCGCCCGCGCCGCAGTCGAGACACTGGCGATGGACATCACGGGAGCGCGACAAGCATGAATGTGACGAATGGTTTTGTCGACGCGGTAGGACGCACCCCGCTGATCCGCCTGGGACGACTGAGTGAGGAGACCGGCTGCGAGATCTACGGCAAAGCCGAGTTCATGAACCCCGGTGGCTCGGTCAAGGATCGTGCGGCACGCGCCATCGTGCTGGACGCCGAGCTCCGCGGCGTGCTCAAACCCGGCGGCACCGTGGTCGAGGGGACAGCGGGCAACACCGGCATCGGCCTGGCACATGTGTGCAACGCGCGCGGGTATCGCTGCGTGATCGTGATGCCGGACAATCAATCCCCGGAGAAGTACGCGCTGATAGAGGCACTGGGCGCGGAAGTGCGGCGGGTCAAGACCGTGCCTTACAGCGATCCGAATCACTATCAGAAGGTGGCGGGCCGGCTGGCCGATGAACTGCCGGATGCGATCTGGGCCAACCAGTTCGACAACACCGCCAATCGCCGCGCGCACGTGGAAACCACCGGACCAGAGATCTGGGAGCAGACCGGCGGCAGCATCGATGCCTTCGTGGCCGCCAGCGGCACCGGCGGCACGGTGGCGGGCGTGTCGGAGTATCTCAAGTCGCGCTCCGCGAAGGTGCGCACCGTGGTCGCGGATCCTCCAGGCAGCTCGCTGTACGCGTACATCCGCAACGGCGTCGTGAAGGCAACCGGCAGCGGCTCGATCACCGAGGGCATCGGCATCGGCCGCGTGACTGCCAACATGCAGGATGCGCCGATCGATGATGCCGTGCACATCGAGGACGCTGAAACCGTGGGCTATGTGTACCGGCTGCTGCGGGAAGAGGGCCTGTTCGTCAGCAGCACCAGCGGCATCAATGTCGCCGCGGCAGTCCGGGTTGCGGGCCAGCTCGGGCCCGGCCACACCGTGGTGACGGTGCTGTGCGACACCGGCTCGAAGTACCTGTCGCGGCTCTTCAATCGCGACTGGCTGGCGAGTAAAGGCCTGCTCCAGGCCGCATACCCGGGCGCGGCATGATAGGGCGCGGCATGATGAGTGCTGTGCGCCGGTCGATGCTGTGTCTGTGCGCGCTTGCGATCGCAGCGCCCGCTCATGCGGCGTGGCTGTCGCGCGCGGTCGACGGCATCATGGGCACGCGCATTTTCGTCGAACTCTGGTCCGAGGATGACGCGCAGAGCAGGCAGCGCGGCGAGCAGGCTATCGATGCGGTCATGGATGAAATGCGGCACATCGATGAGACCATGAGCGTCTATAAGCCGACCAGCGAGATCTCGCGGGTCAACGATCTGGCGGCAAAGCAGCCGGTCAAGATCAGTCATGAGCTGTTCCAGCTGCTGACCACCGCGCTCGAGTATTCGCGCATCACCGAAGGCGCGTTCGACATCACGTACGCCAGCGTCGGCTACATGTACGACTTCCGCGAGCGCAAGCGGCCGACCGAGGAGGAGATCCAGGCCGCGCTGCCGGCGATCAACTACCGGCATGTGCTGCTGGATGCGGCCAGCAGTTCGGTGCGATTCTCGCAGCCCGGCGTACGCATCGACCTCGGCGGCATCGCCAAGGGTTTTTCGGTCGACCAGGGCATTGAAATCCTGCTGGCGCGCGGTTACAAACACGCGCTGGTCAATGCGGGCGGCGACAGCCGTGTCATCGGCGATCGCTTTGGTAAGCCGTGGATCATCGGTATCCGCCACCCCGATCATCCCGACCAGATCATCACGCGGGTGCCGCTGACCGACAGCGCATTCTCGACCTCGGGCGACTACGAGCGCTATTTCGATGAGGGCGGCGTACGTTATCACCACATCATCGATCCGCACACCGGGCACTCGGCCAGCAAGGTGCGCAGCGCGACCGTGATCGCGCCCACTGCCACCCGCACCGATGGCCTCTCGAAGACCGCATTCGTGCTCGGGCCGGATGAGGCCATCCGCATCTATAACAGCCTGCCGGATGTGGATGCGATCCTGGTCGCGCTCGACGGGCGCATTCTCTACACCAAGGGTCTCGAGCCCCCTCATTAGCGGCGGATATCGTGAAAATCCTCCCCTGCGGTCGCGAGCGGGCACCGGAAATCCTGGCGATCCTCAACGATGCCATCGCCACGACCACGGCGCTGTACGACTACCGCCCGCGCACGGATGCCATGATGCAGGCCTGGATGGAGGGCAAGGAGCAGGGACAATATCCGGTGATCGGGGCCATATCGGATGAGGGGCGGCTGGCGGGCTTCGGGACCTATGGGCCATTCCGCAACTGGCCGGCCTATAAATACACCATCGAGCATTCGCTCTATGTCGATCGCGACTACCGCGGCCGGGGCCTGGGCCGGCTGCTGCTGGTTGAACTAATCGCGGCGGCGCGGCGTCAGAGTTTTCATGCCCTGGTCGGAGGCATCGATGCACAGAATGCGGCCAGCATCGCGCTGCATCGGCGGATGGGTTTTGAACTATGCGGTACCATTCGTCACGCGGGGTTCAAATTCGGCCGATGGCTCGATCTGCAATTCTACGAACTGCTGCTCGACACGCCGGCTCGACCGGTCGAGGGCTGACGGCGACCAACGGGACTTACTGGGAGTGCAAATGATGCGGAAATTCTTAGCGGCCCTGACCACGATCGGAATCATGCTGGCGGTGATGCCGGCCGCGCAGGCGACGGATTGGGAGCAGGGCATTCACTACTATCTGATCGTTCCGCCGCAGCCGACGCAGGTTGCCGCCGGCAAGATCGAGGTCACGGAAGTCTTCTCGTATGCCTGCCCGGCCTGCAACAGTTTTTATCCGACCATCGACCGCCTCAAGGCCAGCCTGCCGGCCAACGCCGAGCTGGATTTTGTGCCCGCATCATTCAACCAGGCCGAGGACTGGCCGATGTTCCAGCGCGCCTACCTGGCAGCGCAGATTCTCGGTATCGACAAGCGCACGCACGATGCCATGTTCGATGCCATCTGGAAGACGGGCGAGCTGGCCATCGTCGATCCGCGCACCAATCGACTGAAGGTGCCCTCGCCGGATATCCAGGACGCAGCGGCCTGGTATGCCAAGACTGCCGGGGTGAAGCCCGAGGCGTTCGTGTCCGCTGCAAACTCGTTTGGCGTCGATTCGCGCATCCGGCAGTCCGATCAGCTGGTCAGGGATTACCGCGTCGAGAGCACCCCCACCATCATCGTCAACGGCAAGTACCGCGTGACGCCGCAGTCGGCGGGCGGCCCCGACCAGGTGATCGAGCTGGTGAATTGGCTCGTGGCCAAGGAAGGCGGCGCGGCGCCCAAACCGGCACCGAAAAGCGCGGCGCACTGAGGCTTCAGGGCACCGGCTGGCGCGAGGACGGCTCGGGTCCTCCGCGGTCGACGCCGAAGTGCCGGTCGGCGATCACGCAGAGGATCTCGAACATCATCGTGGCGCCGACCAGCGCCGTGTTGCCGGTCTGATCGTAGGGCGGCGCCACTTCCACGACGTCCCCGCCGATCAGATTCAGGCCGCGCAGCCCACGCAACAGGCGCTGCGCCTCGAGCGTGGTAATGCCGCCGATCTCGGGCGTGCCGGTGCCCGGCGCATACACCGGGTCGAGTCCGTCGACGTCGAAGGAAATGTAGGTCGAGCCGTCGCCCACCACCTTGCGGGCCTCCTCGATGACACGCTCGACACCCAGCTGCGAGAACTCCTCGATGAACATCACTCGCATCCCATGCTCGAGCGCAAAATTAATGCCTTCCATGGTGTTCTGCCCGCCACGGATGCCAATCTGAATGGTGCGTTGGGGATCGAGCACACCGGCTTCGACGGCCAGCCGAAACGGGGCGCCATGTGTGAATTTGGAGCCGAAGAACTCCCCCCAGGTGTCGGTGTGCGCATCGATGTGCACCATGCCGATCGGATCGTCGGCTGCAATCGCCCTGAAAATCGGGTAGGTGATCGAATGATCGCCGCCGGCGCTGATGGGCAGTATCCCCGCCGCGTGCACTTCCCGATAAAAGGCCTCGATGTCCTGGTTCTGCCGCTCCAGGTCAAAGCGATGCGATAGCGGTACATCGCCGAGGTCCGCGATGCGACACAACTCGTACGGGTTCATCGCGAGCCCGACATTGAACGCGCGCATGAGGCTCGAAGAATTGCGGATCTCACGCGGGCCGTGCCGCGCGCCTGGCCGGTTGGTGACACCGAGGTCCGTAGGCACCCCGATCAGGCCGATGTCCACCTGGTCGAGCGAAGTCGCCAGCGGCGCGCGCATGAAGGTCGCGATTTCGGTATACCGCGCCTGTTTCATCGGATCGTAGCTGGCCCCGGAGACGGGGTTGTTCCGAAAGTAGCTGTTGTCGTCGTTCATGCGGTGATCCTCGCATCCGGCTTCGTTGAGAGGCTCACGGCCACATAGACGATGAGGCTGCCGCCCACGCCGAAGTAGATAGGCCAGTCCGAATCCATGCCCCTGATGGCCAGCAGCAGGCACACGAGCATACTGCCCACAGCGGTGGAGGCCAACGCGCCGGCCGTGGTGCCGCGCGGCCACAGCATCGCGCCGATAACACTGACGAGCAGTCCACCTACCAGCAGGTCGTAGGCCACGGTGAGAGCGGCGATCACATCGTGCAGCAGGCAAGACAGCACGATCATGACCAGCCCCAGCGCCAGCGTGACGGCCCGGCTTTGGCCGATCGAGCCGCCCGCGCCGATGCGCCGCAGCGGCAGGTATACGTCCTCGAGCAGCACCGTGGAGGCTGCCAGCAGGCAGGCACTGGCAGTCGACATGATGGCGGCCAGCGCCGCGGCCAGCACCAGCCCGCGCAATCCGACCGGCAACACGGCATTGACGATTTGCGCAAAGGCTGCATCGGCCTCGCCAAGAGAGGGCAGGAAGACGCGGCCGGCGGCACCGATCACCGCGCCGGCAACCGCATAGCAGAGGCAGTACAGGCCGACGCCAATACCGCCATAGCGCGCCACCGGCACGCTGCGCGCCGTGAACACGCGCTGCCAGACATCCTGACCGATGATGATGCCGAAGAAATACAGCATGAAGTAGGACAGGATCCGGCCGCCGCCGATGTGAGTGACGGAAAAGAAATCAGGCGGCAGGTGGGCGTGCATGCCCGCGAGTCCGCCCGCGTGATGGATTGCACCGGGCAGCAGGATGAAGAAAATGCCGACGGTCTTGATGACAAACTGGATGATGTCCGTGAGCGTCAGCGACCACATGCCGCCGAGCACCGAGTACAGCACCATGACCGCGCTGCTGATCAGGATGGCGCTGGTACGGGGCACACCCACGATGACTTCCATGACCGAGCCCACCGCGATGGTCGCGGTGACGGCAACCATCAGGTCGTAAGCCACCATGACCACACCGCCCGCCATGCGCACGCCACGGCTGTAGCGCCGCTCGAGCAGCTCGGGCACGGTGTAGAGCTTGAGGCCCAGCACCCGTTCGACCAGCACCACGCTCAGCATCAGAATGCCGAGGCCGAACATGAAGACCAGCCACATGCCCGAGATGCCGTACTGGTAGCCGAGCTTCACGCCGCCCACGGTGGAAGCGCCGCCCAGCACGATGGCGGCCAGTGTGCCGGAGTACAGCCAGGGTCCGACCGAGCGCCCCGCGACCAGGAACTGGTCCTGATTGGTGGCTTTGAGTCGCGCCCAGAAGCCGGCGGCCACGATCACGGCCATATAGAGCACAACCACCAGCAGATCGACTACGGCCATGTATCAGTCCACATCAATGCCTCCCTGCTCGAGCAGGCGGCGAAGTTCCGACAGCTGATCGCCGTAGTGCCGCCACTGCGCGAGCGAGGAATCATAGATCGGCTGGCGCACCTGGGCGGCACTGGCCGTGGTGCTCGGGTCGGGATTCTCGTGAAACCGGACGCAGGCATCCTCCCAGTCGAGGCCGCAGAAAGCCAGCAGCCGCCGCGTCTCGCCCAACTGATCGCGAACCAGCGATTCGTAGCGTAGCTCATGAATCTGTCCGGGCATCGCCTGTGTCCAGTGCTGCATCAGCCGCCGGTAGGCCAGGTAGTAACGCCCCAGTTCGGTCAGGTCATAGGAGAAGGGATATGCATCCTCGAACAGGGTCTTGTACATGGCATAGCAGGCGGCCATCGGATGGCGCTGAACGTGCACGATGCGCGCCTGCGGCAGCGCGCGGCGGATCAGGCCGCAATAGAGAAAGTTGAGTGGCATCTTGTCGATGAAGCATTCGCCAACCGCGCCCGATGCGCGCGCGCGGGCCAGATAGTCACGACCCAGCGCATCGAAATCCAGCCGCGATGACTGTTCGATCAGTTCCCGCCGGGATATCGGCGTCGCACCCGGGCCTGTCGCAGCTGCGCCGTGCCGTACCGCTTCGACGATGGCGAGCGCCATTGACTGCAGTTCGCCTGCCGAGTGGACCTGCGAGTGCCGGCCGAGGATCCGTTCGACCAGCGTGCTGCCGCTGCGTGGAAGTCCGAGGATGAATATGGGTCCGGGCGCGCGGTCATTCACGGCTGCGTCCGGCCCCGAAGTGGCCGTTGCCGGATAGGCCTCGATGATCCAGTCCACGGTCGCAAGATCCGTGGCGATGTCGTAGCGCAGATGCGCGCGTCTCAGGCGCGAGCCGGCCTGAAGCTGCTCGAAGGACGCCGCGTAGTCGCCGAGGTCCTCATACTCCTTGGCGAGCGCGTAATGGATCTGCATCGCACCGCGCCAGTCGGTGAGCGTCTGGGCCTGCAGCTGCCGCAGCGCCGCGACATGATTGCGCTCGCTGGTCTGCCGGCGCAGGTCCGATCGATTCCTGTAGGCTTCCAAATCCGCTGGTCGAAGGGCGATGACCCGATCGTAGTCGGCTTCCGACTCTGCCAGCTGCCCCAGGAAGCGCCGGACCGCGGCTCGATTGAACAGGAACGCGGGCTGCTCGGGGGCCAATGCCACTGCGCGGTCGTAGGCCGCCAGCGCGCGCGGCTGATCATTGGCGCGGCTATAAAGGGTGCCGATCAGGTCCCACAGAATCGGATCCGAATCGGCGCGGTCTGCGGCCGCGGCCGCGCACTCGCGTGCGCGCAGCAGATCCTGCCTCGCGAGCGCGACCTGGCCGGTGGCTATCCAGCCCGCAGCAAGCCTGGGGTGTCGCGCCGTGAATTGCTCGCAGGCTTGCGCGGCGCCCGGCCAATCGCGCACCTGCATGAGACGCAGTACCTGCTGCTGAAATATGGCGACTGGTGAATTCACGCCGTTCGGCGCCGGCCGCCGTCGTCAGCGCCGCTTGCGGCGGGGCGCGGCGGTCAGCGGCGCCATGCCTGGGATGTAGGATTCGGAAAACAGTTGCTGGCAGTGGCGCTCGAAGGCCTCGACCAGGCGGGTCTTCTTCAGTTCCTTGAGCGTGGCGATGCCGATGCGTAGGGCAGAGGGATCGCCGCTCAGGGGCACCCGATGCACGCGTCGGCCGTCCAGTGCCACCGCCGCGCGCGGCCTGACATTCGCCAGCGTGTAGCCCAGCCCGTTGGCCACCATCGTGCGCACGACCTCCTGCTGCGAGGATGCCCAGACGATGTTCGGTTCGAGCCGCTCGCGGATGAAGAGTGACACGAAGTATTGCCGGCTCATCGGCAGATCGAGCAATACCATCGGCAAGGGCGCCAGTTGGCTGAGCTTGACATGCCGCTCGTGTGCCAGTGGGTGCGAGGCGCCAAACAGGGCATAGGGCGGCAGAGTGGCGAGCGGCAGGAAGGTCACATCATCGCTGATCTGCAGATCGTAGGTGATCGCTATCTCGGTCTCGGCTTCGCGCAGGCTGTGGAGCAGCCCTTCCTGGTGGTTCTCGCGGCACTGGATCTGGGTTTCCGGATATGCCTTGAGAAAGGACTGTGTGAGCTCGGGCATCACGATGGGCGCCAGCGTTGAGAACCACCCCACCGACAATTCGCCGCGGATCTGGTGGCTGACCTCGGCGGCGGCCGAATACAGCGCTTCAGCCTGCTTGAGCAATTGCTTGGCATCGCGCAGCAGCGCCCGGCCGGCCGGCGTGAGCGACAGTCCATGGGCGTGGTGGCGCAGGAACAGCTGCACATCCAGTTCGCGTTCGATGTGGGAGATAGCCGTCGAGATGGCAGGCTGGGAGATGCTGGCGCGTCGCGATGCCAGCGTGATGCTGCCGGTCTCCGCCGCGGCGATAAAGTAGCTCAGCTGCCGGAAAGTGTATTTCACGGATCGCCGGGCACGCCGAAGCGTGGCGCTGCCACCGGATCGAGCGCACGCCGCACATAGTCGTCGATCTGCGGTGCGTAGATGTCCCAGATGGCGCCGAGCGCCGCGACCGGATTGCCCTCGCTCCAATCCACGCGCAGGTCGACGATCGGCCAGCTCTGATCGCGCACCACGAGCAGCCCGGCGGAATGAATCGGCCCGGCTTCTCCGCCGCTCTCCAGGCCCGCGCGCAGGGCCGCCAGCAGCTTCGCGCCCAGATGTCCGCTGGCCGACTCGAATGCCTCGATCATCACCGCGGGAACTCGCGCGTTAGCGAGCAGGTTACCGGCGGCCGCCGCGTCGCGACCGATCGCCGAGGCCACGGTCCCCAGCGCATGTTCGCCCGAGTGGATCAGTGGCGCGCCTTCGCGCGCCACGACCAGCAGTTGTCGATAGGCACCGAACGGCGTTGCGGCCAGTGCCTCGCCGAGCGCCTCGGGCGCCGCGGCGCCGCCCGCAAGCGAGGTCAGGATGCGCGGGCCCAATGACGGGTCGGTGATGTTCTGCGTGGCCACCGCGCCGGCGCCGGCGCGAGCGTGAGCGCAGCGTGCCGCCACCGCCGGCGAGGAGGAGGCGATTGCGATGCCGAAGAAGCCGGCATCCGCCGAGCGCGCCGCGATCGAGAAGGTCACGGGGGCTCCTCGCGATCTGGGATGACGGCGATGACGTCGACTTCGACCAGCCACTCAGGGCGCGCAAGCCCTGCGACCACAATGCCGGTGGATACCGGGTAGACGCCCTTGAGCCAGCGGCCGATGGTGCGGTAGACGGGCTCGCGAAAGCGCGGATCGGTCAGGTAGATGGTGATCTTGCAGATATGCTCGAGTCCCGCGCCCGCCTCGCCGAGCAGCTGCCGGACATTGTGCATCGCCTGCTCGGCCTGGGCCGCGGCGTCGCCAATGCCGACATTCACCGCGGTATCGAGA
>Ga0181522_10000327_pt1 | contig 37139 bp, 59 predicted proteins | sample PEATcosm2014_Bin_27_FD_121103 | JGI IMG/M metagenome (GOLD analysis project Ga0181522, IMG submission 121103) | Peatland microbial communities from MTU Mesocosm Facility, Houghton, MI, USA - PEATcosm2014_Bin05_10_metaG | ecosystem: Environmental > Terrestrial > Soil > Wetlands > Peat | place...
CATTGGGATTTTGCCGCTCGCGGAACTGGAACACGAGCAACCGCTATACGCGCGTCCCCGCATCAAGGAACTGATGGCGCAGGAACGGCAACGCAAATCCGCAGAGCCGCCGATACCGGCGCAATTGCAAGGCGAAATGGCGTACGCGGCGCGCTGCCATGCCGCTGCAAGCCGGTTGCTTGCCGAAGGCTCCGCGATTCACGGCGATGCCCTTGCCGACCCACGCACCGTTGAGGAATTGCGTGCAGCGTTGGCCGAATTGACCGCACGATGCGATGGCGAGGAAGGCGTCAGGGCAGACGGATCGAACATTCAAACGATGCGCGCTCATGCCGCGCTCGCCGCCGCACCGAACGCACAGGAGGAATGATGGAAAAAGAATACGTCGTTTGGCGCCCCGATCAAGGCCAAGAGGAAGAAGACGGACACAAAATCCGATGTCGCGACGACGAATATACCGCCGCCGAACTTTGGGCCGATTGGAGCGATTGGAACAGCGCTGACTACAGCATCGTCAAAGGAAACGACGCCACAGTTTTGGTGCGCCGGATAGACAAACCGGGCTGCAAAATCTTCAAATTCAACGTGACCGGCGAGTCGGTTCGCCAGTACTACGCTGCGATTGCAAAGCCATGAAAGACGCGCCGATCAATCTACCTGCCCCATCGCCCGCAGAGCCGCCTGCCGCTCCCGAAGATCAGAAGCAAGGGGACGAACGATGAAACCTTTGGTTACCCATGAACGGTTGAAGGAATTGCTTTCCTACGATCCAGAAACAGGAATCTTTACGTGGAAAGTAACTCGCGGATGGGTGAAAGCTGGCGACGAAGCGGGCAGCGTTTTTAATAACGATTACGTCCGCATCGGGATTGATGAAAAGTTCTACAAGCGGTCTAGGCTGGCTTGGTTTTACGTTCATGGCGTCTGGCCCAAGGAACTCATCGACCATAAGAACGGCGTTAAATCCGACGACAGATTAAGCAACCTTCGGGAAGCAACAAAGGCAGAAAACAACCGTAACGCCCAACGTTTCAAGAAAAACGCAACCGGGTTGAGAGGCGTGCATTGGAGAAAAAATATAGGCCGTTGGGAAGCCAGAATAAGAAATGGTAACGGCAACATTTATCTTGGGTATTTCCAAACCAAAGAGGAAGCCCACAAAGCCTATTGCGAGGCATCCGCAAAATTGCATGGGGAGTTTTCATGTCTGAATCGACTGTAACCAACACCAGCGCTCCCGCACAGCAGGAGCCGGTGGCGTGGCGCGGTACTTGCAAGTCTATGCCGCAGCCGGACTGGACGTATGAAACGGAGCGCGGGTATCTGGTTGAGTTTGGCTGCGACCACATTGAGCCGCTCTACACCCACCCATCGGCAGACCTGCGGGCGGAGCTTGAGCAATACAAAGAACTGGCTCGTACAGCCTGCCTCGGATCGCAAGAAGAACAGGACAAGCGCTTGGCTGCGGAGGCCGAGCGCGACAGTTTGCGGGCGCTGCTATGGAATTGCCGCGATGCGCTGGACGAAATTGACCGCCAGCCGCACATGGAAACAGCAAGCCGATTGATCGAACGCATCGACGCCCTCTCAAAGGAACGCCATGAGTGAAGTTCTGCAATTCAATTCCGAGTACCGCAGCCCAGAGCAGATATTTGCCGACATTACAAAGGCGCTACCAAATGCCCGCAACTGCATCATCTTTCTTTTCGACGCCAGCCCTAAAGGTTTTGGTAGGTACACTGGTAACGATGATAACTAGGAGGCATCATGATGATAAATGACGGTCATACCCATCACTACGGTTGCATTTGCCGTGAGGCTTACGTTCGCAGCCTGGAAAAGCAGTGTGCCGATCTACTACGAGCTATAGACCATCTTAATAGCGCGGTTTCAGTAACTCTTGGTGAAGGGAAGGAGCAAGTAATCGACAATGGCTTGAGCAAGCTTGCCACGCCAGGTCAAAGCCTCCGTAGCTATGTTATGAGCCATACGTTTGCTGAGAGTGAGCGTTTGCATGGTGGGCAATTGGACGAACACGGCTGTTCCGACGCTGACATTGAGGCAAACATCAAATGTCAAAAACACCAACCCCACCCACCATATCATCAATTTCCCAAGTAAAGGTACTTTTACCCATCCAAGATTCATTACTGATGCGTACGTTAAAAAACAGGAGTAGAACAACGAAAGAGCTATATAGACATAGAGAATCCAAATCATAATTGCTTTACTCCTTCGACATTACGAGTTGCTTTCCGTGCTCTCCAAGCGGCTATCTTGCATGTCAGACACTCTCTTATCTTTCTGGCCATCTCATTTATTATCATCCCGCCTTCAAGTGTGTTTCACCGCACAGTCACGCACTAGGGTCTAGCATAGTCTAGGTTTTCCAAAGGAGCATCAAATGACTATCGCCACTATTGCCACCCTCTCTGCCACCCCGGCAGCTACCCCAATCCCCGCAGGCTCCGCAGCCTTCGGCCATTGGAACTTTGATTTCGTCGATTCGGCGGGAACCAAGGCTCCGACTCAAACCGGCGATGGCGTTACCGTCATGTCCGCCAACTTCCCGGTCTCGGCTTCTGCGGCTGGATTGGCTACTTTCACGATCACCGCAGTTGATTCCACCGGAACGGTAATGGGTATTCCTGTAACTGTTACCGCCACCCTTCCCTTTACCATCGTTCCAGCGACATTTCCTGCGCCTACCGCTGCAACCCTGACGTTTGCGTGATGGTCAAGAGCCTGTGGGGATACTGGAGGCTAATCGAACGCCTCTTGGTCTGGATATGGTCTCATCATGGCCACCGCCATCGTAAGACCTATCCAGCCCCATCTTCTGCGTCAGTGACCTTCAAGTAAGCTCTCGCATGATCTTCACGGTTACGGCAATCTCTACAAGTCCTACGTATTCCCTTCCCGTCTTTAGGTCTTGAGAATGCGCGGATTTGTAGAGGTTGATGGTTTTACCGACCGGCATATGTCCCCTTCCGGCCTTGCGTAGAGCGCTATTACATAGCCTCTCAAATGTCACGTCATCGTGGACGGTGAAGGCTTCGGACACGCTATTTTGTGCCTTTTATCTGCTCATTCATGTGCATGCCCCCAAGACCTAACAGGCCCAGGAGCATCGGGATCGTGGTTGATGTATCAACGGACGGAAGTGTAATAGGATGGCCTGCCAACGCGCATCCCCATTCTATTGGCGACTTCAAAGCCGTAAGAGCGAACCCGGCTACGCAGGTCCATCCAGCCCCATCCCGGAACGTGATACCTGGCTTTGCTTCAGCAGCTGCGTTGGCCTGAATCTGGCTTAAATTAAGCTGAAACTGCTGATCCATTTCCTTGAACAAGCCAGAATTCTGAGCTTGCAGGATTGCCGCCTCGGCTTCTGCCTTCTTGGCTGGATCAGGCCAAATCTTGTCGATCCCATCTTTCAGCAGATCAGCAACAGAGGTAATTCCAAGCAGATCCATATGCGATCCTTAGCGACTTTATGCTACCGGCATAAGCCTTGCACCAGCATCTAGCTGCGCAAGACTCAATCCCTGGGTGTATTGGACGTGGGCAAGTTCTCGAAAAGTTGTCCATCGTCCAGCCCATTCCATTCCCAATCCTTCAGCAATAACGCCAACTCTTTCAAACAATCCGGCATCGTTCCAATCGCATTTCCCGTTGACGAGTGGGCAGAAGTCAAGAGCGACCCGATAGTTGTGGAAGGATTGCCCCCCTCTGGCGTTGGTGACGATGTTTCCTGGGGTGGTACGTCCTTGGGCGTATAGGGCATTTTGGGACTCGATATCTCGGTAGGTGGATGTAACCAGCAGGTCTATGCCTTGTGCGATACAAGCGGCTATTAGGGCCTCTGCTTTGGCTTTTACGATGGGGTCAAGGTCGTCAAGACTGCGGCTGTTGATCATTTCTTCAGCGCCTCTTTGGCCGCGTCCCAAATAAAAGCCATGACGCCGCTCGACCCAACAATGAGGGCGATTGCCCGGAGCGCCACACGCGAGAGTTGAAGTTGTATACGTTCCCAGATTGCTTGTACGAGGTCCTCGTACTCGTCGTGGGAGAGCCTGCCTTGTCGTCTGCGTTCATCTCTGGTGTCCACTTTGCGATCCTATTCATTGCATACTCGCCTTGAATTTTAAGAGCAATTGCGTATTAACGCTATCTAACCATTTCCACTAGAACAATGTTGGAAGTAATGCTAGTAGTTCCAGCAGAATTGACAATACTGATGCCAAGCTGGTTATTTATCGTAGTGTTAACCGTTCCGCCACCGGAACCTATTTCACCAGATCCAGAGTTGATACCAGTCGTTCCTTGATTGAACAGCCAACCGTACACAGTGAAAGTCCCTGAAGAACCAGTGGTGGCAGAGAAAATATCGAAATCCAAGATGAATGGAATGTTCGTTCCAGTAGTAGCGGACGTAAGCGTCAATGCCCCTAATGCTGTGTCGGCAGTAGTGCCATTAGGACCGCATCTGACGTTTAGGTGAACTGTGTTAGCAGCGCTGGACGTGCAAACGCCCCAAACCTTTATCCTGTAATGCTGGTTTGAACCTATGGTGTTTGCCGGTATCTGCAATGGCAAGCCCATGTACATTTCTACCGTCGTCACAGGCCCGTAGTTCGTGTTTGTGCCAGCGGCAGACGATTCAATGAGAACACCGTTAACGGCACCAGTAACTGACAGGGCTCCGCCTATTGTCTCGTTTCCTGCTACAGCGTTATTCCCACCTATAGAAGAATTCCCCGTTACCGTAAGAGACGATCCTTCCAGCGCAAGACCGCTTGTGGTCAGATCATTTATTCCGACAAGGTTATCCCACGTTCCATTGGGAATAGGGTTTCCTTGGCTATCTTGCAGAACCATCTTGTAGCTGAAACCTGGAATCCACCAAATCTCATACGGTGGGCGCCCGTCGCTTTGCAGAACAATCGGATTGGTGTTTGCAATCGTTCCTGCACTGGTGGTGTATGTCGTTACAGGCGTGGTCGTTCCAGCTTGGTATATGTATAGCAGGCCAGCAGATAGCGGGACGTTAGGGCTTGAGGCAGCAGTATTACCGCCAAAGAACTGTTGGCCTGCTCCTAGAGGGCTTAATACGACTGTAGTCATCAGAATAGTTGTACCACGGAAAATGAAGCGCCATCAGAAGCCCCGCCTAACCATGATGTTAAAGTAGTGCTATTTGTAATGTTTGAAATAGTTGCAGTTTGCCCTGCTGTAGCCGACACCATTGCTGCTCCGCTTGCTACAAAATTAACCGAATTCGCGACGAAACAGGATGACCCAGGAATAGCAACGCTATTTACAAGAAAATTGAATCCTACTGATTCAGTAACTCCAGTGATATTCGTTATGAATCCAGAACATGTCAGAAGATAGACGCCAGTATTTGGAAATGTGTAGACACCCGTAGCACTGTTGTAATTTGTTCCCCCTTGCTGCTCGTCTATAGTATTAAAAATGACGGTCGCAAAGAATCCAAAATTGGTGTTCGTTGAAAGATGCGCCTTAAAAAATGGTTGTGCTGTACTAGACCAAGTGCTAGCGCCACTTATCGTCGCATTAGGCAGAGTTGCAGAAGTAGTCGCTGTAAGGACGGTTGCGGTTAATGGATAAGGCATAACGCCTGGAACGCTAGGATGCGATCCATTAAGGAAGCCTACGTTTACTTGGGATAGGCCACCATCTAAGGCCATCCCCGTATCCATCAACAGTGTAACTAACGTGCTAGTAGTGAATGCAGAAGCCGTTACAGTTCCATAAACCGTCCCTGCCGTTACAAGTGCCTGTACCCGTCTGCCAATCTGGAACGTGCTAGTAGTATTTCCCGGAGTCGTGAAAGACGTAGCGCTAACGAATGTCGGCACAAACCCGGTAGATACCCATTCACTAACGCCACCGCTTCCCGATGTATCGTTTATCCCAATGATGTTATCTAGCGTCCCATTGGGGATATTGTTTCCCTGCGAATCCTGCAAGACGAACTTGTATGCCCCTCCAGCAGCAAGCCAGATAGCGCCAGGCACACGCCCGTCAGGGCCGAGTACAATCGGATTAGTCCACGCTATACCGGCATTCGTGGTATAGACTGGCGTTGGAGTTACGGTTCCGGCAGAATACGTCCAGAGCAATCCACCGGATAAAGGATTGTTCGGGGTCGAGGCGGCAGTATTGGAGCCAAAATTGCTGAACCAATTTGCAACGGGCGCGAGGTTGTAGGAGGACATATGCTCTATCTACTCGGATTGGCGCTTTTCATCGCTATCGAATTCATTTACTGGCTGACGGTGGAACGTAGTTAAGACCAGGATACTTGTCCGGAGGGCCGCTAAAGGCTTTCCCGAGCAATGCGCCGCCCTTTCTTACCGCCGTTCCGACCGGGAATGGCACCCCACTAGCGTAAGCCTTCGCATTGAGCCCGCTCTCCAGCGTATTTGCTCCGTGCTGCTGTAGAAACTGCCGGATAACCGTAGCCGTACCGCTGTTATTTACAACCGCACCTTCCGGCGGATTGTTGATGTAATGCGATACGTTCTTGATTGTCTGCAAGTGATCCAGCGTATCAGGATCGAATAACATCTGATCCTTACCGCCAACAGATAACGCATTGAGCTTGTTAGCGAACGTCTGCGGAGCCTTGAACTGCGTCTCTCCTTGCGGGCCTTCCAAGACAGTTCCATCCTTCAGATAGCGCATTCCCACGGCAGGAAGTATCTCTTGCGGATATGGCGCTTCAGCAGAAGCAGGAGCAGCGTCTAGTTTTTGCTTGAGCAGCCCGACTTGCGTAGGCGTAGCTCCAATAACGTATTTCTTTGTGAACTTCGACGGATCCGGGTTTGCTTCGCTCATAGCATAGTCATAGGCTGGATCTGCCTTCATTTCATCGAAATGGCTTTTCCATAGCCCGCGCGCCGTATTAGCCAGATCCCTTACGTTTCCTGCGGCTTGATCTGTCAACGGCATATCCTGCATAGCGTCGCGCATGACGCCAGCAGCAGCAGCGGTCGTTCCTCCTGCTTGCTGCTTCATACCTAAATTGCGATAGATAGACAGATACTTGTCCATCCCCATTCCGCCGCGCTGCGCATCGGCCATCAAAACTTGCAGTTGATCCTGTATCCCAGGTTCGTTTATCAAACCCTGCTCGGTCAGCTTTGCATGTACTTGCTGAGCCATTGCGTTCGCATCAATAGGTGAAACACCTTGATTTGCGTCAAGCACAGCCTGCGATGCGGCCTTGGCAGCGGCGATCTTCGGTGCGCCGTATGCCTGCAAAGCCTTGATGGCTTTCGCTCCATCTTCTTCCGAATCGGATGTTGCAAGATTTGGACGAACGCGATCCTCGGCAGCAATTACTTGATTCGCCAAAGCCGTCTTTTGTGCCGCACGCTCGGCAGCGGTATCCGTGCGCGTATTCCAATCGTTAGCCCAAGTGCTAGGATCTCTAGTGACCTGACCTTCTCCAACAGGAGTCATCCCAAGCTTGTCAAAATCCAGATTCCTAGCTACCACGTCAGGATTGATTGGTCCATTCTGCGCCGCCTTGGCTACAGCAGCCTGTAGTGCTGGGCTACCCTCTGCCTGCACCTGAGCAAGCGCTGACGTTCCGGACGCTCCTACAGAGCCGTATTTGGCTCCAGGGATAGGCTCTGCATTGGCTATCGGTATATTGTTGTCAGAAGCGGCAAGGTCTTGCAACCCATCAGAAGCTACGACAGATATATTCTGCTTCAACTGACGCGCGGCCATTGCAGCAGGACCAGCTATTTCCGGAGTTGCAAGTTCCGGCATTACAGGAGGGATCTTTGCCGCGTCCAAAGCACTTCCTAGCGCTTGCAATTGCGACTTTCCTTGGTCCGTCTGCGGGATGTATGTAAGGCGCTTCGTAATAGCATCGTACATATCTTGGAAATGCGGATCGCGTCCTTGCGCTGTTTCCGTAATTCCAGATATTCCAGCCCCAATAGCAGCAAGCGGCTGAGCAACCATGCCGCTAACCGCAGATGCTCCTGCCTCCGCAGTACCTAGGGCCTTCTGATACCAAGGCGCATCAGGCTCCGGAGCTTTCGCAGTAGGCTTCGGCATTCCTGGAATATCGTCTGGATTTGTTGCTGCCACAGACGAGCCACCAGCATTTGCCGCTGCGCGCGCCAGAAATGCATCAGCATCAATCGGCGGTACTTTCTGAGCCGATGCTGCTGCTTGCTGTAGGTACGCGCCGCCAGGATCCATCAGAATCCCGGAATGATGCTCTGGATAACCTTGCGCTTGGCCGCTAGGTCGTTAATGTCGTCGGCTGTTTTGTAGGCACCATTCGGCCCAACAAGCCGCGCTAATTCGGCAGTATCGTTGTTCTTGATGGCAGACTCGAAGCGCCATACGTCAGGATTTGCACTGGCAAACTTCGCGTCATAGCCCTGTTTCGCGGCCCAATTATTCGCGCTTCCATATCCAACAGCATTGGATAGACCACGGTTGTAATCATTCGCCATCTTCAATGTTGCTTCCGTTTGGCGAACCTTCTCCATCAATGCCTCTTGATTGAAATGACCAACATTTCCGGTCATAGATTGACTAGCCGCAAGCCCAGCATTTGTCTGCGGGATTCCAGATTGCGCCATTGCCGTTGCAGCCAATCTATCGAGATAAGCACCCGCTTCCTGCGGATTTGTTGCCCCGCCAAATACTCCGCGCATCTCATTTGTCCATTGCGTTCCAGGCCCGAATGAAAACACCGGAGAAGATCCGATAATGTTTTTCAAGTGCGATACTGCCGAAAGACTTTGCTGTATAGCTCCTGTATTCTGCGGGTCCAGCGCTTTGACAGTTTGATCTTGTGCAACCCCTATATTCTTTGCCTGGAAAGATGACGGGTTCGTAGTCCCGGCGTTCGGCATGGTCAACCGGCTAGGATTTGTCCCGCCAGTAGCGCCGGTGGTACTTGGAATCCTAGGAGGCATTCCAGGAGAGAAAGCCTGTTGACCGTATTGGTTTGTAAATGCGTAGGGAGCAACTCCCATAGGAACTGCTTGTCCGACTGCTTCCCCTTGTTTTTTACCGCTCCAATTTGGAAGTTCTACAGTAGGCTGTACCTGAGTGCCCTGATTGACCATCCCAACACCAGGCTGGCGAGCATTTATAATGTCTCCAATAGCCTTGGTCCGAAGTCCAGCCATCTGCAAAACGCTATCCACTTTTGGCTGTTCGTCGCCAGCAGCATTAAGGCTAGTCAAAAGCTTGTTTCCAAGCATCTGCACCTTAGATTTATTCGCGCCGGTCGAGTTGCTATCCATCCACTCCTGAATTCCAGCAGCAGCGACAGAGCGCGGTTGACCAACTCCAGCGGCGGCAACAGATGAAAGGCTATCGCGCGTTTCCTTGTCCAATCCAGTAAGCGCACTATTTACAGTAACATTCCCAGCGTTCGCTGTATTGATGTTCTGCGCATATTGGCTGTACGTCTGCGGCGCAGCGGCCATCAGTTTTGGCATTACCTTAGATTGATCGATAATCCCATCAGGCCCAGGTTTGAAATCCGGGTCATTCTGCACAAGCTGGATGACGTTCTGGCGTTCTTGATTCGCTTGCTGCTGCGCTTGCAGGTCAATGGCCTGCTTTTGCTGCTGGATCTGTCCGGTTTGGTATCCCTGAACATTACGTGAAAGATCAACCATATTCCCCAGCGTCTGCGTAGCAGGCGTCGGGTTATAGCCAGTAGCGGCAATATTAGAAACAGTCATTGCAGAGGCCCTATGAACGATGGCGAATTAGGGTTACCAGCAGGGTTTGCATATCCTGGGTTATTCGGGTTGTAATATGAAGTAGGGCTGTTCTGCTGCAGCATGTTGCCGTACATATAAGCACTAGCTAAACTATTTACGCCACCACCCAAAGCATTAGCGACGCCCATTTGCCCGGCAGCATTTGCATTACCAGCGCCTATGATAGAATTTGACATGCCGCCGGCAAAGGCACTCCCACCCAAAGCACTGTTCGTTCCGGAGGCTTGACCCAATTGGGCTAGGTTTCCCAATCGACTGTAGATGTTGTTCTGGTTGTTGTTGTAATTGTTGTATGCCTGCTGGTAAGCACTTCCTGCCGTATTTTGCGCAAATGCTTGCTCACCAGCAAAAGCATTTCCGCCACCAGCGCCACCAGCAGCAGCGTTCTGATTGGCGAGCATTCCCTCGTTTTGTCCTAGCTGGAATTGATAATTCGGAGCAATGTTGGCCTTTAGGTCTGCGGCTCCGAACTGATGCAAAAGACCAGGCGCACCACCAGGCCCCCCCGTCTCGCTGGAATTCAAATATCCTTGAAGCGTTCCAAGGTCTTGAGAACCAGCGCCCATATAGGGAGCCATATTTCCCTGTATGGTGTTAAACATACCAAGCTGCTGAGCAGTGGCATTGTTCGCGGCAGACGCTTGCGTATCGGCTGCACTTTGAGAAGCATTTGCGCCGATAACAGATCCAACCACACCTAGAGCACCAGCCCCAAGTATCGCTGCACCAACGCCCGTAATACCGGCACTCATTGCGTTACCCTTTCAAGAGGAACTAAACCGGCACCATTAACACTCATGGAGTTGCGGTAATCAACGGTTATTTCCTCTCCTTTTCTTATTGGACGCAATGCTATAGCCGCAATGCTTTGCTCCTGCGCTTGAACAAACGTCGCATTAGATTTTCTGGAATGATTCATCAACCATCCAGCAGGAGTGCGCTTATCCCGTATCCTTATCGGAGAGATAAATTCCCTCTCTGCAAAATCTCTGGTGGCAAAAGTTCCTACGCCGTGTATGGTAGATTTCCTAAACTCTATCGATGGAACATGAATATCAATTCGATCCGATCGGTTATCTACCAACTTCATCACTACGCCCTCAGTAAGTCCGTATTCCTCTAGGAACTTTGAGTAGTCGATTCTGTCTAGGTTCGCCTCGTTATTCAATAGTTGAATGTTTTGCGATCCACCCATCAATTCTTCGCGGGTGGATTCAAGTATTTCCGCCGTTATCTTATCCAGATCGGTTTCATCCCCAACCCAATGATAGGTAGTCCATACCGTCGTCTCGATTGCATAACCCACTCGCTTTGCTCCGGGTTTTGAAATGAGCGTGTATGGCGCGCAAATCTCTTGCATCCCATCATCTGTCGAAACCATTATTCGACCCTGCGAAACGGTGCATAAATGCTCATGCCGATGCACTGCGCCAGTCAAAACAACACCGCCAGGAATGGTCATTTCCCGAGCATACAAACCACCAGCCAAATAATGCCGCACAGGGCAATGCGCCTGCGGGAATTGCTGGATTTCATGCTCAAGAGCAATGACTTTTTCTAACATGGGAAATACGTCACTGTAGGAGCGGTTGTATAGGTAATCGTCAAAATGTCTCCGTCACTTACCGGAAAATACCCAATTGTGCTAGGCAGATTATAAGTCCCCTTGCGGGTAATTGTAAGGCTTACGCCAGTCCCGCCTACTATCAAAATCTGGCTGTCGGTAGGAGCGACAAAAGCGGTCGGAGAATTACCCAAAATAACGGCCGATTCCTGCATCGGTGGACCGGCAAGTATCTGGAAAAACCGCCATAGAATCGTGCCGACATAGGCTTTGCCAATAATGTCGCCTTTGGCGTTTTTAACGTCTCCGATGGCCTGATTCATCTTCGGGACGCTGGCGTCATCCCCTAGTTGGTTATTCTGCGCAATGTAGGCACGGGAGGCCATCTAGACCGCCATGTCCGGCCAAGTGCGATTGCCTTTAGATATGTTTTCTCTAGCAGGGATAACCCGTAAGTTATTCTCTACGTGGAGTCCACACACCCTATTGCTACGCAAAGGAACAATATGGTCAACGTGCCATGCGAAGCCGGTGCATTTTGTTCTGCGCTGCGCCAAGTCATACGCTTCTTCAATAAAGAATTCATTTGCCCATTTGGGAATTGCCTGTAACTTGCCGGCCTGATATGCGGCACTATTGGCATTAGCCTTTGCTGGATTGTTTATCCGGTATTTCTTTGCCAAGGCTCGATATACAGATGGGTTTTTCCAATACTGTTCTTTGAACAAATTTGGATTAGCCTCGCGCGCTCTCTTCATATTCTCTCTGCGGTATTTCCTCGCCTTATCAATATTATTGACTCGCCATTTTTCTATAGCCGCATACGCTTGTATTTTGTTTCGGCTTACCCACTCCAATTTTCTAATGTGCGCGCACCTAACGCAATCTCCCTTAACGCGTTCTCCATTGGTTTCTGGATGCTTAATACAAATCTTTCCGAATTTCTTTTCCATGTTAACTATCCTCTGCAACCGCATCTAGTTCACATGAAATTATCACCCAATTAACAGGATCAGTCACCTCTACTTTGAATATACGGTCACGCGCCATTCCGAGTCTGCGCCATATTGCGCGCGCTCTATATTTACCCTGCATTCCTATTGGTTTTCCATGCGGCGTAGACCATGTAGACCCGCCGTCATTGCTCCATGACATAGTCGCAATAGGATTTACACCCTGTCCGCTTACCAAACCTACGCCCGGTTGGAACTGAAGCTGTAGCGCGTTGTATTCGACCCTGCGCAGCCCTTCCGTCAAGTGGGTAGCCTGGCGCATGCGATAGATCGGTTGACCATTGTCGGTGTAAATGCCGTCTTGCAGCGAATAGAGATTGCCGTTCTGCCAATCTCCTACGATTATCTGATTGGAGAAATTAGCCGCGCAGTTTCCTCTGTCGCGGTGCAGCACGTTATTTGTGTCTCTCCATGCGCGTTCATGCCAAAGACCTACGTTGTTATCGTAGACCCATGTTGCATCGGCGCTAGGGAAATTTAGGACGTAGAACTCGTGCCCATCTTTTTGATAGGTATAAGCCCGAGCGTCAGAGATGATCGGATAATTGCTGATTGCTTCCTCTACAGCATATGTCGATATGCGCTCTGGAATATAACCGGCCATTCTCCATACGTAACCTTGGCCACGGGAATCTTTGCCTAAGAAAGCAAAAGATTCCCCGAGGCGCGAAACACTATATGCAGCCGCACAACCATGTTGCCCCGACGTTCCGGGAAGCCGCGCAAAGGGGAATGGGTAAGAGCCCTGATCGACCCACCATTCATAAGTGCGCTCACCCAAAAGACATACTTCCCGATTGACCACCATCAAACAAACTACGTAATCGGCGCTTCCATCCTTGAAACTGAAGGAAAGCGGTTGCGATGATGGAGACCCCGCATTTATAACGCCCGGCGACCCGCTATTGCTCGATCCCCATTCGTTACTGTTCGGATTGGTGTAGACGAAGAAAGTATCTACTTCCTGCACGAAATTGGAGTTTACGAATGCCCCATCCGCACAACTCATCGGAATCGGGCCGATCGTCTGCGAAACGCTCACAGAATATGTCCCAACCCCTCCAGCGCCCGTCAGGAAAGCCGTTATGACTGTCCCTGCTGCTGCCCCACTCACTACTTGCTGCAAGCCTATAACACCAGTTACGGGTCCTGTAACGGTCAACGTTCCGCCACCCGTAGCCGGAACGATCTGCCCTGTAAACATCGCAGGAGTTGCTAGGCTAGTGAAATATCCAGTAGTGATGCCTGCGGCTGTTCCGAACAGATAGACGTATCTGGCTATGCCATCAACAATCATTGCCCACGTTCCATTATCGGCAATGGCCACAGGGCCAGTGCTGGAGGATAGTGTCCCTATCTTGTTGATGATGAAACCCGTCGAGACCGTGTAAACACTCGATCCACAGACGGCTAGCATGACCGTGCTACCAGACAAAACGCCTAATCCACGGACCTCTGCCTGATCCGGGAATTGCAAGAGCAGTTGCTTTCCAGGCGTCGGATACAGCGCCATGCGTGCGCGCCCGTCATTGCGTTCAACCTGTAGGTTTTCGCAATACCAGTTAATGCAGCGCTCGGCCTGCTGGTAGATTGATCTGGCGGTGTAGCTGCCGCCGCAAAAGTTAAAGTCCATCAGGCCACCGCCACGCAAGCGTGATGCTGGCAGTCAGTGACAGCGGAAGATACGACGCCTGCGCTGGCTGGACGGCAGAGCCGCCGAATACCCAACTAAAACCTGGACCGGGCATATTGATTCCCTACCCTATAGCCGGAACTGCTGCATCAGGAAAAAGTTTCCGCCACTGGCCAAGGCGGGATTGTTCTGCAGACTGACCGCCGCAATGCTGCCGTAGGTAGATAGAGAAGCAACGAAATTTGGAGTAATCAAACCACTGCCAGCCTGGGTCTGCCACTGGAAAAGCGTGCCAGAACCGAGGCCTGCCACGGGTACATTCGTGCCGCTCTGAGATGCCCACGCAACAGCACCGCCATCCACGAAGCTGACCACAGTATCGTTTGACTGTACATTCGTGAGCGCTTGTGCATACGTGGCCGATGCGCTGTTATAGTTACCACCCGCCTGATCCACAAAAGAGCCAGTTGGGTTGGAAAAATTCATCCATACATTGGTGCTGGCGACTGCGGAGGCGAATGTCGGCGTAATCGTGTGCGAACCGGGGTTGGCATTGACCAATGCGTAGATGCCAATGGAATGGTTAAATGAATTTTGAACAGAAGCAGCAAGTGACAGTGGACCCTGAACCGAATCAACCACGCTCGTTGGCAAAATCGTCGGGTTTGCATTGGTACTGTTAATTATGAAGAACAGAATGGTGTCAAGCGGATTACAACCCGTCACTCCGACGTTATACGTCGCCAGCGCCGAAGTTACGGCAGTGGCAAGCGAGTTGTTAAAGGTTGGTCCAGAAGCCATCTTTTTCTCTTACGGTGCGTGCGTAGTAGTCCAGTTGTAAATGATTGTGCCATAACCCGGATTGGCGTTGAGCGGCGTGTCAGTCCCATTGGTCATCTGGTTATCGAACCCGAGCACGTTGTACCAACCAGAAACCGGGCCATAGCAAAATGGGAGCATGGAGACGTTGTTCGCATCGGCCCAAGCGGTAATGGCCGATGACCATGGGGCGCCGACTATGCCTGTGCCCGCATGCTCGCCAATCTCCGTGCAGATGATCGGCACTCCAACGTTGCCGTTGAAAGTGTTTTTAAGCGCCACTACCTGCGGCCACACTGGTTGATCCGGCCAGCCACTTTGAATAACACCACGGAAGGTCAAGTTAAAAGTGGCGCCTGTGCCCGCGCCGGTAGTGCTCCCCCCAGGGCCAGATTGCGGCACGGGGTTGGTGGGCAACAACATGTTCAGGTACACACCGCCTTGCTTGGAGGTCTGCCCTGCCAGGAACGGACCCTGCCCGGTATTCACGTCCTGTCCGGCGTTGCCTCCCGGCGTGCCGTACACGCAGGGGCTGAGTGCCACCCCGGTAAGGCTGCCACCACCGCCGACAGAAGTAACGTAAAGCTGAGCCTGCCACTCCACGCTGCCAGAGTACGCACCGCCCGTCTCATCCATCGGCAGGTTGATGCAGTCCCCAACGGTGTAGACGTTACCAATGGCGCTGGCAGTGGTGGCGCTATAGAACGTCAGCACCGTCGCGGTGTTGGTATGCACGCGCGAATACTTGCCGGTAGTGGCGTTGTAGCACATGGCATTCGCCCACTGGTTCACCGCCCATGCTTGTGTCGTGTCGATTAGCGTGGTGGTGGTGCCGTTCGCGCTCGCCGTGCCGTTGGTGCAGGCGTAGCCGGTGCCCGCTGCGGCTATTGTTGCCGCAGTAATAAACGTGACGTACGGGTACGGGTGCCACGTCGCAGCAAGCTGCGGCGTCCACGCGCCAAGGCCCAGTGTTGCCCAGTTGACCGGCGCCACGTAATCCGTGGGGGCGTAGGTGCCCCACTGCGCAAGATACTGGTTGTAGGAGGATGAACTGAGCAAGCAGGGCGTGCCACAACCCACGGTGCCCACGCCCACGCTTGCGCGCACGGCGGCCAGCAAATCCTTGTGGCCCGCCACGTACCATCCGCGCGTCTGCGTTACCGCCGTAGCGCCCGACGTTGTGCCAGTGATCGTTGAACCATTGGCCACAGCGCTGCTAAACCCCGACGACAGGTACAGCGACCACTGTCCAAAATTTGGCGACGAAGGCTCGGAGTTCTGGTAGGCAGAAATCAACGTTCCCGTGGCTGCGCCGCTCGTTACCGTCTCACCCTGGATGAACGTGCCGACCGGAGCATTGACTTGGTACGGAACGCACAAGTACGCACTGCCGTTAACCCCGGTGTAGAAGAAACTCTCGTTGGCAATCCCACCATTCATCACGATGTTGTCGTTTTGGTAATACTGCGGCTCATTGCAAAGCTCAAACAGCACCGAACGATCGTCCACCGTGCCACCGTTGCGCTTGAGCGCGCTACCACCGGGAAAGCCGAACATATTGGCCACGCTCTTCCACAGCGTGATCGAGTTGTCCTGGTTGGCCATATGCTGGTTCTGGTTGCCCACTTGCAAACGCCCAGCCATGGCCCAGCCCAGCACAAGAATCACGTAGTAGCCACGGGAGTTAAAGTCCGCAATAGCTGCTGTAAGTTGAGCCTTGAATCCATACGGGTCGGGGGTGGGCCACGTGGTGGTGCCGCCCTCCGCGTAGGTGGTGTAGTTGTTCCACGTGGCTTCGTTAATGCCGAGTCGCACGCAGTTGAACTTCCATGCGTCTAGGTTTGCGGCATTGGGGCCACCCGCCGGTTGGTTCAGCCCCCACAGCCCGTTGCCATTGTGCAGGTACGGCTGATTCACCGGGCCTTCCAAGGTAGTGCCGCGCAGTTGCACCGTCGTGCCGTGGCCGTTGACAATCCCGGCTCCGCTGACTTGTATCGTGCCGTCATAGCCGTACACAATCCCACCGCTTCCTGATGGAAAGTAGTTGGAATGTGCAGCTCCGAGTTGACACGGATTCATGCTACCGCGACCACGCGCCACTTGCTGGTTACGGAATTCCAGATGCAGCCGATAGAGATTTTGTTCGTGCTAACCGTGGTCGTCGGGAATGTTATGGTGCTGTTTTCGTAGCTGGTTCCCGGGGTTAAAGCCACGGCACCAGTCCCGGTTATGTTCCAGGTGAGCGTAGAACCTACCGTTGGAGTCCCGGTAAGACCGCTGGTAAAGGATGTTATCGCCGCACTTTGGGCTGTAATCTCGACATTGTTGTAGATGTCCGTATCTACCGCCGGGGTTGCAGAGTTTGCCGAAAGAACGAGAGTCCCTTTGGCAATAGGACCGAACATGCAAAGCCACAGACTCGCAGCCGAATTCCAGATATAGCCGGAATATAGGACGTTAGTACCGTAGGTCGTAGTCGGTAGCGGGGACTGTCCGGCGCCAAAAGAAGCCCCCGGCGTGAAGGCTATTACTCCTGTAGCCGTTAGTTCAATGAGCAGGAATTGGCCCTCTGTAGGGGTTCCGGTGACCGTAATGCTGGTGATCGGGGTAGATTGCCCGGTGATCTTGAAAATATCGGTTACCGCACTGTTAATGCTGTAGGTAGCCGTATTCGTGGTTGTGGTGACTACTCGCTGCGTTATCGCGGTATTGATCAGCGTTTGCGGACCATTAAGCGAAGCGCCGCCAGCGCCTACAATAGTTACCGGCTGCCCATTAGCACCATAGAGTCCGAGGACGTTGCCAAACGAATCGTAAGAGGCAACTACAGGCTCTAGCGTCTGATTGTAGTAATTGGGACCGCTCATCGGATATTCCTGTAAGTCATTGATTATTAACCAGAAAATCCTCCGGATAACACCCAACCTGCGTCTGTATGGCTTCTGTTCTGCATAGCATCATCGAAGCGCGATTCCATCTGTGGTTGCGCATTCGTGCGTTTGATCATCTTGCGTGCTTTGTCGGCTTGTTTGGTAATCATCATTGCCATTGTCGGATCCTTCTTGCCGTATTCGGGCATCAGAAGTTCCGATAGGCACCAATGGATCGCCCCCTGGTAGCCCTGTGGCAGCATCACGTTATCGTAGAGGCTGGCAAAGTTGTTTAGCACCGTGTCTGCAAATAGGTGCATCTCGCCCTGACCTGGATTTGGCCAGTAGTTCAAGACGCCTAGAGGCTCGGTAGGCTGGTAATAAACCGCTCTTGGCCACGGGCCGTTAAGAGCCTTTAGCCCCAATAGTTGGTATTTTTCGTACGCAAGGACTTCGCAGGGATAATCGAGCGTGCCAGTAATAGAATTAACAATCCGCACAAAAGCAGAGTTAATCCTGAGAGGCCGAGGAGCGTAACTAGTGAAAGCAGGAGTAATTGTGACACTTCCTGACCCAATCGTCGGAATCGTGTTAACAGACGTGAGGTTATATGTTCCCGTTCCACCAGTCCCGGTCCCTAGTGAGGTGATGTAGACAAGATTCGGCAGCGTTCCAGCACTGGAAAACGACACCACCGTACCCACCACGATGCTTCCCGAAGCAACAGCGCTTACCGTCAAGACGCCCGTATTTCCAGTGCCCGTGATAAACCCCGTAACGCTTGCCCCGAATATGTTGTTCGACAGGTTTACCTGATAGGTTCCCGTACCGTTAGGCGTCGTTCCTGCAAGACCTGATTGCAGGCTGGTAATCGCGGTTCCATTGATGACTCCTGAACCCTGGATGACTTGCCCTGCGGATATAGCCCCGGCAAGCATCTGCGATATGGTCAAGGTAGTGCCGTTGAGGGTCCCGTAGAACGTAGCGCCTACGGAGCCTCCAGGGCCTATCGTGTAGATATATTGACCCCCGGTCAGGGTTTGGATGATTTCCTGCTGCGTGAAGATCATCAGATGGTCGTTTGACCATTGATCCAGCATCTCATTTAGGAGGTTGAAACAATCGGTAGCCATTGGAGCATCCGGTTGTTCTCCAGACTCCAAAGCGCCTATAGACCGCAGGGCACTTGTAATCGAGTTGATTGGTTGATAGGCCATTACCAAGCCGGTATGTAACGAGTCGTGCCGTTATCGGAAATAGGAATCCATTTCGTCGGATTCCCGGCAGTAGGTCCGTTGGTCATGGTCGCCGTTTGTGCCGCAGCCCCATTAGTAAGCGCGATATTCGTAGCTAGCAGCGTGGCAGACCCGAAGGTTTGAAGCCCCGTAGTCAGATCAATCTGGTATACCTGAGTGAAAGTGCCTGGAACCGTACCCGCAGCCCCCGTAGCGCAGGAATACATACGCCAGATAGGAGCGTTAGTTCCTATCCCCTCAGTCAATACAATGATTGCACAAGGTCCAGCATCATCGCGTGGAAGGAAATTACCGTTGCCATCCAGGCCGACGTTATGGCTCCAGTACTTCATCACGATATCGCCTACCAGCGTGTATATCTGGCCTGACGTATAGAGCGACCAAGAACCCTCCCGAAGAGGTGAGCCGTCCTGGCTATCGATTACCTGATCGCCGTTAGGAAGCGGGGCAGACGTTGCCGTAAGTACCGAATTCGGCGTTATGGTACTTGCGGGCGCTGTCATTTGTTTCTATCCCGGCCTGGCGATTGATCTATTAGCGTCGTTTTCCCGTTTCCGGGAGCGTTTCCAAACTGCGCGGTATACAGATACGCTTGGTACTCGGCTGAATTTACGTCTCTAACAATCACCTTCCCATCACTCATCCTGTGAATGATGTTATTGCTATCGACGTAATACATCAGCTCTGCTCCACGTACCCCATGTAAACAACCGCAGGACCAGCACTAGCACCAATCATCGTTACCGACATGCCGCCAGAGGGAACCGCAACAACGATTCCAGCAGGCGCAGCAGGCAGGACGAATGTCGGTTGCGTTTGCGGAGCCGTAGGGGTTCCTGGCACCGGAAACGCAAGCGGGATCGTTACTGCCGTCTGGTTCGATGGCAGTTGGTTCACGGCAACGCAAACTGCGTTCGTCCCGGTGTTCTGGAATATCGCGTAGTTTGCGTTCGTGTTTTCGCTAGGTAGAACCGCGACCGAAGAAGCTGAAGCCGTTACCGAAAGCGCATAGGTCGGACCGGCAATCCGATATGCGTTCGAGGTCGCGGACATTTAGTTTGCATTCAACGGAAGGTTTCCGGGAGCTTCCGGGCGGGTGATATTCATCGACCACACACCAGTCGGGATGGTCAGCGAACCGCCAGTGGAATTTATCCACGTAACCGCCAAAGTGTTAAGAGCCGATACCCGAACGTTGGAGATTGTCAGTCCTGTGGTCATAGCGACATTCAGATACAGGTCACACAGATCACCAGGTACAAGTCCAGGAATAGTAGTAGTCAACTCGGAAGTGGTGGTAGCCCCAAGAGACGCAGTAGACCAAGTAAGCGTACCGGCAACCAATCCCAGCGTACTAGGCTGGATGATGAAATCATAAAGCTCATTACCGCGAGCAATTGTAGTTCCAGGCATATCTATCCCCTAAAAAGCGCCCTCCCCGGAGGGAGGGCTAACGGAGGTTTAAGTCAGGTCATAGCCCCAAACAAAAATGTCTACCGTCGCGGTGGCTAGAGCAGTGCCAACGTTGATGTAGATATTCTGGTTTGTGCCAAGCGTTACAGGGATAGCCGTGGTCAAAGTGGCTGCAACCACGGTAGATTTCAGGACAAAATACTGGCTGGTCAACGTCGTTAGCGCAGCGTTGGCAACCACGCTAACCCCCGTAACCGCAGGGCCAGTGTTGATCGACAAAGCCGCAGTTGCGACAGAACCACCGACGCCAGCAAGCTGAGCGTTAGTGATGATGACCGCAAACGGGTTGTAGAGCGAAGTGTTGATGACGGGAATTACCGCCGCATCGCCCAAAGCCGCCAAGGAGACACCGCGCGCCGCCGCAATCAGGCGAAGCGCGTTAGTCCCTTGTACGGGGCCTGCATTGGTATTGACCAGAGGCGTAACAATCGGAGCCGTTACGGCTTGGCTGTTGGTGGTAACGGTAGTGCTAGGTCCGGGATTTGCCATGATTGCTCCTTAAGCGGTAACGCGGCAGGCAAGTTCCGGGTACAGCGGCGCTACCCCGTACAACACGTCCAATCGACATGGAATTGCGTCGTTATTGATCGTGTACTGTCGAACCACCCGAATACTCAGCCCGATTTCCTCATCCGAAGCCCGTCCTGCAAAGTGCACGCCTTCCGGCAGCTCCAGATCCGCTACAGCCAGCGTAAAGCTGTTGCGGTGGAATACCAGGTTCTGAGGCCCGGAGATCGCACCAGCAGCGCTAGAAGCCATCGACAGCGGGGTAATCGCTGCCGTAGCAGCCGGGCTTGCAGTGACGTTCTGGAACTGGCCACCATAGATAAGAGCCGGGCTAACCACCAGCGTTTGCGCACCAGTAACGGCGCTCAGCGCTTGAGTCACGACAAAGTTACGCAGCCGGTTCGAGCCATAAGCACGGCGATTCTGCGGGTTGACCGCATACACACCGGCAATCTGGATCGTGTCGCCCACGTTGAACGTAAACGTCTGCGCACTCGTGATGCCCAGACTCGACGTTGCAGCCAAACCCGTCGCCAGACCCTGGCCCGTAGTGGCGGACATGGTAATGGTGGGGGCTGAAGTGGCAAAACCGAAAGTGTGGGTCAGGATATTCTGATCCATCTTCCAGTTCATGCCGTTAACATCGCGGCCCATCAGGCCCTTTTCGTACTGATCGCCAATCTTGGCGGTAGGCACAAACAGGCCCTTGAGGGAATCGATAATCGCGGCATTCGTGAAAGGCTCGATCACGCACGCCCGGCGACCGTCACGCGGCGCGCCTTCTGCATCAAGATAAGCTTGAGCAGTCGCGTAGGTAATCAGGCCAGTCGGAGGCGTTCCCGGTACACCGACGATATTTGCCGTGCCGTTAGCCATCGCAACAGCTACGTCGCTGTCGATACGGTTGGCAATAGCAGCAATCTGCGGTTTCAAAACGCGGTCACTGAACATATCAATGCTCAGCGCCAGGTCTTGAGTCGTAAATTGCGTGTCGGTATGGAACTGAGTCGTCAACGTAACCGGAATGCTGGTTTCGTTGAAATCCTCGACGTTCAGGTTGGGTCCGGTCGTTCCAATCACGCGGATCGGACGCCTAACATTGACAGTTGCCCCGATTTTGGCACCGACCACAGCAAATTGGTCGTCATAATCGCGGCAGATTTCACTAGTAATGGTCAATTCGTTCTCAAGAACGAACAGAGCCTCATTAGTGATCTTGCTTACAGTTAATTCCGTGTTGGCCATTTTGGCTAACCCCTATGAAAGTTGAGAAGGTCCGTTCGACCGTCCCAAACTCTCATGGGGACAACACGAGATTTTCGCTATTTGGCGCTAGCTACACGCTCCGGTATGTCGCCCCGGCTGGCGAATCTGTAGTGTCAGTAAAATACCACTAACGCATTGCAATGTCTAGGATATTTTGCCCTGTTTACGCGCGGCTTTGTAGTCCTGATAACTCCCGGTTACATTGCCTTTCGTATCCACAATTCCTAAACCAGCGTTCATATTCGATCCATTGAGCGTAGCAATTGGAGCAGGCGCTTTTGGGCGTTCTTCCCTCTCTGCCTTGCGCTCTGCCTTCTCGCGCTTTGCTTCGTTCTCAGCCTCTATACGCGCTTCCAGACGGCCTATATAGCGTAGAGCAGCCGCAGCACTCATATCGTTGATCTTTTCGGCTTCCTCGCGGTTGCCGGACAGGAAATAATGAATCTGCGGCCCTACTTCGCTTTCAAATACGGCGTTAATCACGTCAGGCTGAAGCACAAGCTTCTCGCCCATGATGACTTCCTCGAAATCCTCGATTTCCTTGGCTGCGGCGGAATATCGCTTGTTCCAAGCCTTTGCAACCTTGTCCTGTCTCTCCGCCTCTTTAGCCTTAGCCGTCTTTTCGGCTTCTTCTTTCACTTTTTGCCCGAACTTCCAATCCGCTAGGGCGTCGGCGTACTTCTCAGCTTCGGTAAAGTCGGCAGGGTTGGGTTTGGCGTCCTTCGGAGCATTAGCCTTGCGAATCTCGGCTAGCTCTTTTTCGAGTCTTTCTGCCTTTTCTTCAGCCTCTTTACGCTGCTCGGCCATCTTTGATAGCCGCTCGTCAATAGTGTGCTTTTTCTTGGGCTTATCGCCATCTTCGGGCTGCTCAACCACTTCCTTTTTGGCGTCAGCAGTAGGGGGATCTTCAGCTTTAATCTCCGGTATTGGCGTCTTTGCTAGCTTTGCCGCCATGTATTCTGCGCGAGTTTCCGATGTGACCACTTCTGATGCCATTATTGCGCTCCGTTCATCGATTTGGCTGATGTTTCAGCCTCTTGTTGGCTAGTCGCGGCTTCAAATACCGCAAGGTCTCGCTCATGCGCATGGTCTTTTGCCTGCGTCAGTATCTTGATAATCCCTTCCAATTCCTTAGAACCAAGGCTGGCAAAGGCTTTCGTGTGCTCGACTTCCTTGTAAGACTCGTTTTCCATGAAGCGGCGCTTTGTCTCCTCGCGCTCCTTAATTTCCATACGATGCGTCTCGCCGGCTTCTTGGTGCGCCACAACATCGCCACGAGTCTTGATCAACAAACCGGCCTGCTGTAGCTGCTGCTGCAATTGCTGAATGGCTTGTTCCTGCTGCTTGATCTTCATTTGCGCAGCCGGAGGTACTTCTGACTTGTCATCAATCTGGGCTAAGGGATTCTGCGCTGCCATACGATCTGCAATCACATCGGCACCAGGCATATCACTGTTTCGGAACAGCAAATCGCCCGCTATCTGCATCAGTGGCGGGTATGCCTTGGCAAGATCGGTCATCATTGCATAGGCTTCCTGACGCTTGGAGTTGTAACCAGGTCCCGTCTCCATCACTACGTCATATTCCCCGACCGTCACGTCATTCTCGATCTTTCCGACCGCCTGCGTGTCGTTGATCGTGATCATGTCGGGCTTGCCATCATCCCCAATGATCCGCATGACCCGTCTTTCGGGGTAGTAATGGCGAATCCACGAGAGTTTTATGCGCTCGCTGTGCTTCAAACCTCGGGTAAAGTTATCGTAGAAATGGAAGTTGGATATATCGCTGTTCTGCTGGTCGGCGTTCAAAGCTTTCCCGCTGGCATTCCCTGCGATCCTTTGCGCTGGATCAATCATTCCCATGACGCGCTGCAAGTTCAGATGAGCATTTGCGGCAACCGACATTGCCCCTTCGGGCGGCGGTTCCGGCTGGATCCGAATAGGCGGCGGCATTGGATTACCAGAATCATCACTGGTCTTGTATGGGAGATAAGCGTAATTAGATACATTCGCCTGCTCCCAAACCTTCTCGAATCCCTCGATCTGGCCCTCACCCACTAACCACTTGGCCTTTGCAGCCATAGCCACAATCTCAGCCGTCGAGGTGTTCCAAAAGTTGATCATCCTTTGCGGGTCTTTAGCCCCGCGTGTCATGCCAAAGATTCTTTCCTTGCCCTCAATCAGGACTTTCTCGCCATAAACCGGAACCACGGGGATATAGATCCCCGGCAAAGTGCGGCTATCAATGGTTTGAACTGCGGTGCATTTGTACCACTTGACCAGCTTTCGCCAGCTTTCACGGTCACCCACAACCTTAACCCCGACCTTCTTCAGCAACTCGGGATCTGGCAACTCATTCTTCCAGAACGTATTCCCATCACTGGTCTTTATAAGGATATCCCGCTGGCGCTCGATCTTGTAATACTCCGCGACCCGTATCGAATCCTTCTCAATCCAGTCGCCGGTAATGTCTCCTACCGCACGGAATGTGAAGTTTGACTCATCCGCATCCGGGTATTCCTGGCGAAAGACTTCCTTGCTGATCATGTCGCTGATCATGCATTCCATCTGGTCCGATCCGTCCATCGACCGGCTATGGGGATCAAATCCAACCGTAAACGGGTTGTAGACAGGCTTGACCTTTATATCCTGGTCAAAAGACTTATCCCCGCAGTATTCCCCGACCAGCCTCCAGTACCCAATCCCCATCCGTACTTGGAAATTGACCGCAGTATCGTAGGCAACGTCTGCATCGCTGATCTGGTCAATGTGTCTTGAGACGCCGGTAATGATCTGCGCAATCTTCTCGTCGGCCTGGTTATTGATGCCGTGCGCAACCCCTCTAGGACGCTGTTGCCGGATCTGGTTGCAGACTTGCCGGATGTAGGTGTCTGTCTCATTTACCACAAACCAAGGACGGCCATCAAGATGACGGGTGTTCTGCATCTGGACGCTCCATTGCTGTCCAAACGAGAAATTGAGGTCATCGAGCCATTCCTGCCGGTTATGGCTATGCCAGTCGTTAGACCGGCGCAGGAAATCTACTGCTTCCCCGGGAATGGTGTCATCGGACATGTCTATTCCTGTAAGCCTCTATCTGATGACTCGCATCTACCAAATCCTGCGCTAGAACCTGAGCTTCCTCCATATCGCAACCCTCAGCCTTGCGCTTGTGTAACTGACGCCAGCATCGGTAAAAGTCCAGCAATAGATCAACCTCCCGGATCTTAGGAGGCATCGCTAATAGCTTGGCTACTCCATTACTCATGCGTGAATCGTCAGTTTCGGACCGTTCTTGCTCTCATCAACCTTAACAACCACTCCTCCCCGGCTGCGCTTCATCGGCTCCGGTGGCGGGCGCGTCGGGGCTGGAACAGCGCCAAAGGCTACTTGCGGGATAGGCCCGTCAATGATCTGTGCGCCTTCGGCTTGAGGCGGAACATCGGCTTGTGGCTTCTTCCAGCCCTTCGGACGGCCGCGCTTCTTTGGTGTTTCCGCAACAGTCTCTTGGATATAGGTCTGCGGATTCTGGCGCCCCATCATCTGAGCCATCATCGCTTTCATCTCATCCAACTGCGCCTGCAAGCTCGTCTCACGCTCAGTAGCCTGCACTTGCTGGAATTTCTTGCCTCGGCTCGATTCCTCGGTCATTACAAGCTTTGCCAATGTATTCATTAGCTGCGCCTGCACGTTCGGAATGCTGTCCTCCAGCCGGCAATTACCCTGTACCCGCAGCCCGCTGGCAGTATGGATAAGCGTTACCCAATGCGGCATAGGCCCCGCTCGGGTCTCGATCTGTGTCTGTACCGATTCAATGTCAAGCATTTGGCATCTCCGTAAGTAACTCGCCTTCATAGACAAGTTTGTATGTAGTCCCGTTTTCCATGCTAACAATCAATACGGCATCGTCAGTGACTTGCAAGCCAGCTATCGCTCCACCGCAAGGAGCCGTCCAAAGCCTTGTTGGCCTAGTCTGCAATTCCATCATCCCGCCCAAACTGCCGGTCGATATGGCTTATGCGCCACTGATCTCTTTACAATCCCACGCCTCGCACCCTCACACGCATACCGCAGTGCGTCAATGACGTGGTTATCCTTATCCTCCAGGATCGGAACTACCTGGTTCGTCAATGGATCTGTCTTGTAGCTGTACATCGTTAGCTCATCGATCAAATGGATACAGCGCGGATGCACAATAATGTCAAAGGATTTAAGGAATTCTACCCCTTCTTCCAATGACTTAGCGCCTTTAATTGCGCTCTGGATCTTCGGAAACCCGTGCTTTCTCATGTGGCTGATAGTCTCCGGTCTCGCGCTGTCTGCGGTTATGGGCCACTTCTCAGCCTCTGGAACAGACATGAACAGATCCGGCAGATTTACGATTTCACATCCGACGCTATAGGCTTCGTAGTCCACATACAGGCGGTTACCGTCAATGCTACAGCGGACCAGTACGCTAGGATCAATACTAAAGCCCCAATCGGCGCCCAGGCGATGGATCGTTCCGGCTGGTCTGTCAAACTCCTCAACTGCCCAGTTTCTGAATACGCGGCTTTCGGAGTTCCTTTGATACTCCCCAAGCCAGACGTGCGCGTACTTATCTGGGTCACGCTGGCGGTCATATTCCATCTCCTTCTGTAAGACAGATGGAAACCAGGGGTTGTCCCGGTAGTTCGCTTCCACCACGTAAGAGCCTGTCGGCTTTTGCTCTTGCCTCAACAATACGTCTATAGGGTCCGTCGAGAAGTTCGGGTTCCAACTGAACCAGAGTTGGGAATTGTCCAAGCGAATAGTAGGCCGGAGCAGGTCTAACGACTTCTGGCTCAAGGACTGCGCTTCCTCCACCCAGGCTATGGAAAAACCCTCCAAAGACTTTATCGACTCTGCCGTGTGGTTCTGCATGCCTTCGAAGATGATCTGGCCGCCCCTCTTGCTCTTGATTTTGGCGTCCATTACTTCGAAATGCTCTCCCACTTGCATCTGATCTATCTTGATTTCCAGGAGCTTCTTGCAGGATTGAGCCAGGCTCTTTTGATTTTCCCGGATGCACACAATGTCTGTTTTGCAAACTAGGCTGCGGAAGATAGCCAACTCGGCAAAGAAATGGCTCTTGCCACTGCCACGCCCACCGTGGGCTCCGAGATACCGTGCGTTCTTCGGGGCCGTCAGCAGGGGTTCGAATACTTCCGGACACCTAATCTCCAGGCTTGACAATGACATGCTTGATTTCTCTCAGGCTCACTTCTGCCGTCATGTCTATCTCGCTAGGCTGTACCGCTTTGCCCTCTAGCCTGTCTCCTAGCTCTTTGAGAGCTTGGAAGTCGCCTTCATCAGCAAGCGCTAGGAGCTTCTCTGCCAGTACATCTAGGGCTACTATCCCATCCCTCTTGGATCGTGCAGCCAAGGCCCGCTCAATGGCTTGGGACCATACTCTGCCCTTCCTGCCGTTCTGGTTGCCTAGTGGCGCTCCAGCCATATTGGTCTAATCCTATCCGTTTGATAATGTGACACTTTTGGTCACTTGCGCTTCTTCTTTCCTGCTTCCCGCTTTTCAGCGTAGGCGATTGCCAGACTTTGCTTTTCCGGCTTGCCGGACTTTAGCTCGGCTTTCAGATTATGTTTGAAAGCTGCTTTGGACTTGCTCTTTTCCAGCGGCATCGTCTTTCTCCATAACCATAGTAATGTCTTTGTCCTGAAGCAGGAAATGTTCCTCGCCGTTTAGCTTTACACGCTGGAACATGAATTCCCCGAAAGCTACGTGATCCCCGATGCTTACTTCCATCGGTAGGATTTCTCCTTTGCGGGTTTTCTTGCCAGGCCCAACCGCAACCACTACGCCAGTCCTGCCTAACTGTTGCTGGCTATCAATGATCTTTCCATCGCGCGGGGCTATCACTATCCCGCTAATGGTTGCGTGTTCTATTGCAGCATCAGGCTTTACGAGGATTCGATCCCCGGTAGGCTCAAATGTCATCGTTCGTTGTCTTTGGTCAGCTTCTCGCCAGCCATGACGCTGTTCGGGTATGCCTCTTTACCATGCCGATAGAACGTCCCTTCGGTGCGGCCCTCATTAGCTTCGCCAACGTCGCCTTCAAACTTGCCTACGTCCTTCTCTCGCATGGTGTTGTCCTTCATCCCCAGGCCAATCCCATTGACTACGCGGCCACGACGCTCTCCGCCTTCATCGCTCGCCTTGGCAGACTTGGGAATCTTTTCCCCGCTCTCGCCCTGAAGGCCGTAATCTGTGCGGTCCTGGCGCATACGCGGGTTAGGCGTGCCTTTGTCTTGCCCTTTATCCATCTTGCCCATTTTCTTGATCCTTTGAAGTGTGAAATACCCTACAGCCTGTTCGCTGTATTTTAGAGCCCAAGCAGCTTTAGAGCAGGGGCAATCCAAGATTTAAGCGCCTCAATCTCATGCTCGGCAAGAGGCCCAATAGCAGCCAAGTCCGCTACCAACTTCCCCTTTTCAGCCGTATATGCGGCGTCAAGGTTCGCTATCTTTGCTTCAATTTCTTGCCGAATCGTGGACATTTGGGCCTTTCCGTATCATCCTGTTATAGCAAAGGATTTAGCTCGCGTCTAGTATCTTCAAGCAATTCTGCCTCTGTCACCCCATACTTGGCTTCGAAGGCTCGCTTACCCAAGCCATGAATTCCGGTCTTGCCAACGTGATGCTCAAAACAGAGCGGAATTCCATCGTTTCCCCGCTTTCCAAGCATTCCGTTTCTAACGTGGTGGAAAAGGCTTGGGGAGTCGTCAGATATGCCCAATCTCCGGCATAAGCAGCAAGGACGGTCTTCATAGTATTTACCCTCTTTTGACTTTGCCATCTTCTTTAAGCATTCTCAGTAAAGAATTGTTTTTGGTGATGTTTATACACATCAAATCTAGGTAACTCATCCCGCCTTTAATCGGAAATCGGTGGCAAGCGTATGTAAACACTCCAGCCACCATGCGCTCTTTAGGTTCGACGCATTTATGACTAGAAGATAGAGTATTAGATATAACTTCCGTAATCGTCGGGAATCGCTTGTTCCAAGCCCTCTTTACAAGCGGCGTGTATTTGCTCTTTTTCGGCCCATCGCGTTCTAGCATTTCAATGCCCTTTCAATCCAATTTAACGCCTTTCCAGCCTTGATCTGGTCTCCAGTTACCCTGAGTACCCTCCAGCCTGCTATCGCTGCTTCTGAGGCTTTCTCGCAATCGCTGGATACATGTTTTCCCCTTACATGCGCTCCGTTGTTCCAAATCCCGCCCTCGACCTCTACCGCAACCATGAATTGCGGCCACGCAAAGTCAAATCTCCACATCCGTGAATCATGGAATCGCAGCTCCCGCACAAACTCCGGTAAGTGACATAGCCTCATTTGTGCTGCCAATTCGTCCTCAAGAGCGCTCACTTAAGCAATTCCTTGATTCTTTGGATGTCTTTCCTGATAACTCCCAAGTGATAAGCACTCGGAGTACCTGCCTCAATCGCCCTACACGCGAATTCCAATCCTCCCATTGCAATCGAAAGGCATTGAGATGTCTTTAGGAGATGGCTCGAATAACTGCAATCTGCTTCTCCAATTCCCGTATCTCCGCTTGTATCAGCTTCGGTGCGTTCCAAGGTAGTTTTCTCCAATAGGGGTTTGCTGCTACTCGCTTTAATGATGCGAGGCGGAATTCGTTATTTCCGGGAAAATGTTCCATTCCTTACGTCTTTTTTTTGAAAGTTCAACATATTTTTCGTATGCATGGCTCTTGGTAGGACTAAATCCCAATCCCTTGCACCAGTAATCATTCCGCAGGAATGTCTTTACCACCTTGCGCCAGCTCGGCACCTTACCGGCGCTCTCTAGCCGCAATTCCGCAAGATCAGGAATTCCATCGTCGTACCCACGTTTACTCCACCATTTAATATAGACGGCGAGCTTGTTTTTGTAGTGTTCGCTAGTGCGTGGAGGCATCGTCTTTAAAAGATGCTTGGCAAAAGATTCATAGGTATGGTTAGGCGGCAGAGCTACATGATGGTTGCCTAGAACGGCGCCCTTATCCTGGCAATATAAAGCGCCTGTATTAGCTCCTGCAACCCGCAGACATACCTTCGCCCACATTGCAGGTTCGACTACCTGATACAGCCATAGCCCTTTTCTAGCCTCATCCCCAAACGGTTCACAGATCCGCATTTGGCTAATCTTCACTCCGGCCTGGTGCATGCGGTCATAGAGCTTGTTATAGGGCTTGCGCTCTTTAGCAAAGTACGTCCAAATATCTTCGGTTCTCCAGTCGTATATCGGGTAGACATTCCAGACATCGTCTATGCAATTAGTCGTCCATGCCTTCCCGTCATACATTGGCTTGTCACCACGCGCCACGGTACGAAAGCGATTCAGACTTTCATCGGCTCGAATCCCAACGAAGCAAGCACAAGATTCACCATCCGCATACCACGCTCCGAAAGCCGGCACAAATTCTTCAAACGGCATTCCTTCGTAATAGAACGGGAAATAGGTCAAGTCGGTTATGCTTTCCGGTTCCGGCTGGCGCACCCACAATTCGCACTTCTCTCTGTCCCAAGCGGTCCATTCAGGCTCAATTTGCGAGCATGAATTCCAAGTCTTTATTGGAAGAGCAACCCAATAAGGCTCAACATTCTCTGCATATTCCGCATACATGCGCTTTGCAAAATCAACGGTAAGCCCTATCTGGCATTCCCAATCAAGCATGAACATGCCAACCTTACGGCCGCGTTTCTTTGCTTCATCCATCACAAGGTGGAGCATCGCGGTAGAATCTTTCCCAGCGCTAAATGACAAATAAATCTTGTTGAAGTTGTCGAATGTCCATTCTATCCGCTGTCTTGCTGCGGTTAGCACGTCGAGGTTCAGTCCGCGTTTTGGCATATTTTTCTGCCCAATAGGCTATTGCGTTATCAGCGGCAGCGTTTGCTGCATCCTGTTGTACCTGCGTCAATGTTCGCCACGCAAGCCTAGTTAGATCCTCCGAAGCATTGTGATTTATCGCACAGCCTGCATGCCCTATCCATGCTTGATGATTCATTGTTGAGGCAGTAAAAGCCGCTTCGCAGGAATTGGGCCATTCGTCTATCGCTCGTTTGCATGCTGATTCGAAAGCCTTGCAATCAATCATTAACAAGGCGGAGTTGTCTTGCATCGCCTGCCGTTGCTCTATCGGTATCACTTTCCACATATTGCTCTTGTATTCCTCGCACTTCTCCCAATGGTGAAATACCCTCTTGAATTTCCTCAATATCTTCCTCGCCAGTAAATGACTCGGCTTCCCATGCTTCGGAAAATTCTCTATCAGCAAAAAGTCCAGAAAGCCCGGTTATCTGTTGCAGCCTCAAAACCTCATCCGATTCCATTCCAAGCTCTATTGCAATCTTTTCGTCTGACCAGAAACGGCGCTTCAACTCCACGACAATTTCCGACATGGATTCAATCTTGTGCTTTCCACGCGCCCGGTTATGCCGAATGGTAGAAGCCATCCGATCATTCTTTCCCTCCTGCGACTCCTTTATCGTAACTACAGGCAAATATCCATGAACGCGCATATGCACGTCCTGACATTCTTTCCCTACTCTTTTACGGTGGAATCCGTCGACAACTTCTCGCAAATCATCCCGAGGAAAAGTAACGATAGGTTGCGTATACCCGTCCGTCATAATCGAATGACGCAACAATTCCATTTCAGGCGGAGCAACGCTGTTAGGGTTGTAATCGTTGGAATGAACCGAATCGCACCTGACCCATTGCACGCAATCGACAGGCTCATCTCGGAATGGACTAATCGCATGAATAGCCAAACGCAACTCATTGATAGCAGCAATCCGATCATCTATCGGCATTGCCTCAATCTCCGTAAGTATCTCTTTTATATTCATAGTATCCCCGGTGGTGAGCGAGACCCAGCCATCCCTAGCGGTTTAGCTAAGCCTTCACAAAGCATCCCCGTATGGAGCCGCATTGACCCGCCAGTCTTTCACCCACAGGCACTAGCTTCGCCACCTGGTCCGGTCTCTCAGGGCTTTCCCACAGTACCGGCTATCCATCAACCCTGCCGCTGAGACCGCGACGATTGATCGGACAACAAAAAGCCCCGGACCCTTGCGGGTACGAGGCTATGATTACTCTTTAGGGAGATGCGGAGTGGAGGCCGCAGCGAGGAATGTTTGGCGCGAAGCAAGGGGAGTTGCCCCCGCATCTCTCCAAAAAGCAATCATTCCTAGCATTGGAATCCTTTACGCAACTCCCCAGTTGCCACGACCATTATGGCATCAATTTCCACGCTTGCGCAACCCCCTGCAACCGTCACTTGTAACAACTCCCCCAGCCCTCTCGCAAGCCTGCTCCATAGCCTGCTGCTGCTTGAATAAATCATCTATCTGTGTATCCCATGCTACGAATAAATAACGGATAAGGACACATATTGCTAGCAGGGCTATGACGACATAGCGAAGTGGGGGATGGTCATGCTCTTGGGCGAATAGCTTGCGGTCGAGCTTTTCTAGGAATTGGTCATAGTTCATCATCTGTTTCCTTTATCCGCTTATCAATAAACCAATCTTGATCCAATCTACCTGCCTGGTATGGTACCGGAGGCTCTATAAGCGGCGGAGCAGCCCATAGATCATCCGTTGGATGCGGAGGCGTCCTGGGACGCGGCTGGTAGTTGTTAGACCATTTTGTCGTTGTTTTCATGCAACTCCCTCAGGCATTTGTATTGAACCTCGTTGAGCCTTTCGCCAGAGTCGCGCCTAGCTGCCAGTAGGTAAAGCCACGCACGGTTTCCTACCAGCTCATCTAGCCGTTTCCTCGCATACGCCTTCCAATCTGGCGGAATGCTCGTATGGTTGCTGATGATGATTGCAGCGCACCAGGCTTCGCGCGTTTTGAACTTCCCGCTAGCTATTGCGTTTTCGCATCGTTGATGTGCGTCCATGGTTGACATTCTCCCACCAGTTGATAGAATAAGTCAATATACAAGGAGCAATTAAATGGGCGCGAAGCAACATCCCGATACGGCCAAAGCAATCGAACGAATTCTTAAGGGATTGCCAGTCAAAGATGCTGCCATACTCTACAAACTGCATCCGACTACGCTTTGGAAGGCTTTGCGCAAACTTAAAGGCGTAGGGCAGATTCCTACCGCATAAGTAGTAGATACCCTACTAGACATAGACGAATAATGCGACTACAGTACGTACATCAACAACGTACTTGGAGCAGCAAATGACCACCAATCACACCCCCGTGGTTACCTACACCATCACCGAAGGGCAGCTTGTGCGCCTGTGCGATGGCGTGCAAGAAGACGCAATTGATTGCTCTGTCGCGTTTGCAGCACCGGATCTGCTGGCCGCGCTGGAACGCATCACCGGCAATTTCAGCGCCACGCGCCTCATCATGAAGGACGCCGAAACGCGCGCCATGGCGACCGAGACAATCGAAATCGCCCGCGCCGCTATCCGTCGCGCCAAGGGGGAAGCATGACCCCCGAACTGATCCTAGCCTTAGCACTAACGGCAGTTGATGCTAGCCAGACCGAATACCTAACCCGCCATTACCAACCCTGCCAAGGACACGAGGGCCGGTATGAAGAAAATCCTCTGTTAGGTCGTCATCCATCGCAGATCAAGGTTGCAGCCTGGTTTGGGGCTAATGCGGGGGCTTTGATGGTTGCGAATCAATATCTACCGCCGGCATATTCCAAAGCACTGAACTACGTATGGATTGGTGCGGAAGGAGCTACGGTAGCCCATAACCTGCGTGTAGGCGTGCGGTTTTCTTTCTGAGGACAAAAAGTGATTACAACTACTTTGAACCGGATTCGCACACACGGTCCTTGCACTGATGGTTGGAAGAAACTCAAGAAATCTTTGGGGCCGGAGTGGGGCGACGACGATGCCATTCCCTATGAATTTATCGTCGTATCCAATGGACTGGATGATGCGCTGTGGTGCTGCCGCGCCGAGTCTGATCGAAAGGAATGGCGACTGTTTGCGGTTTGGTGCGCTCGTCAGGTTGAGCATTTGATGACCGACCAGAGAAGCAAGGATGCGTTAAATGTAGCCGAGCGTCATGCAAATGGCGAGGCCACTGAAAAAGAATTGGCTGCGGCGGGGGCTGCGGCGTGGGATGCGGCGTGGGATGCGGCGGGGGCTGCGGCGTGGGATGCGGCGTGGGATGCGGCGGGGGCTGCGGCGAAGGATGCGGCGTGGGATGCGGCGAGGGATGCGGCGAAGAATGCGGCGAGGACTGCGGCGTGGGATGCGCAAAAAACCAAATTCTTGGAGATGGTGTCATGAGCGTTGGCCCAGACTGGAGTTACTTCTACGATCCCCGCGACGATCAAGAAGTCGAAGAAGATCCCCGCGAACGAGTCTCTTTTGATCTGATGTGCTGGCTAGGAAACGACAAAGCCAGGCTTGCAAAGCTGCTGGATCATTGCATTGACCAGCTTGACGTAACCGATGCCGATGCTTTCCTTAAGGAAATAACGGGGAAGCGGCATGTAAACCTTATGGTGCAGGAATGAACTTCAAAGAGATATTCGACGTGGGCAATCCTTTTGCTGATGCCAAGTACCTAGATCGGCGCATGTTGAAGGCTGCGGTAGAGAATCACCCGGCCAGGCGCGTAGAGGATCGCGTAGAGCCTTGCCCTGATTGCGATGGCGCCGGTTGTGTCGAATGCGATGGTCCAAATCATAGGAGTGCAGCATGAGCGTCTACAAAGCCATAAACGCGGTCCAGGCAGATATCGCCAGGATTGGGATATCCAAGTCCCAGGAAAACAAGTTCGACAACTACAAATTCAGGGGTATTGACGATATTTACAATGCCCTAGCTCCTCTCGTTGCCAAACATGGCCTTGTGATTCTTCCGGAGGTTGTGAACCATCAAATCGAGGAGCGCAAAAGCCAAAAAGACACGGCGCTGTTCTATGTCCGTATCCATGTCCGCTATCACATGACGGCCGTTTCTGATCCAGATAAGAGCGTAACCGTGACCATGATGGGTGAGGCTATGGATCGCGGAGATAAAGCGATAAACAAAGCCATGTCCAGCGCTTATAAGAACTTCGCTTTCCAGACATTTGTTATCCCCACGGAAGGCGATAACGACACGGAAAACCAGACGCATGAAGTAAAGGCAATGCCGGATCGCACCAAGGTCATGAAAGTCGCGGCAGCGATAAACGACAAGTTTGCCAATGACAACGAAATGGGCGCCTTGAACGAATGGGAAGAAGTCCGGGATGACCACGACTTTGCGGGGATGGTCTGGTCGCAGCTTCCGACTCCGAACCGGGCAAAGCTCCGGGATCTGGCAACCGCATCGGCCAAGGGAACAGTGTGATCACCGAGGCACAAATAGAAGTGGTTCTCGATTGGCTGGTAAAGAACGCCGATCCTGCGGCAAAAGCCCGTGCCGACCGCTGTCACATTGAAGAATTCAGGAAAAGCAAGAAAGCCATCCTAATGGCCCAAAGCGACGCCAAGACGGTTGCAGACAGGGAGGCATATGCGTATAGCCACCCGGAGTATTTGGAGTTGCTAGCGGGCTATAAAGTGGCCGTAGAGGCTGATGAGAAGTTCCGCTGGCTGATGACCGCAGCAGACGCAAAGATAGAGATTTTCAGGACGATGCAGGCCAATGCCCGCGCACAAGGAAAGGCGGTTAGTTAAATGGCATTCCAACAGCAACCAGGCGGCTTTGCCCTGTTCCGCAATATCCGCAAAAAGGAAGGATCCGACCAACCAGATTACCGGGGGGAGGGTTTGGATACGGATGGAACCCCGATAGAAATAGCAGCTTGGATAAAGGACGGGGCAAAGGGGAAATTCATGGCTTGCCAGATGAAGCCAAAGACGGACCCGCCTAGGAGAGATCCTTCCAGAATGCCGCCACCGCGTGATGATGATTCTGATATCCCTTTTTAGGAAATGGAAATGACCGAAGACGCAAAAGCCGAAGCCCTGCGGCTGGCGAAAGAGGCTGGATTTCTGGTAAACGTGGAAACGAATCCGCTTTTCGTATGTGTTGACCGTGATGTTATTCGCGAACTAGAAGCATCGTTTGTCCGCCTCATCGCCCTCGCTCGCGCTCCTCAAGCTGGGTGGGTGCTGGTACCGAAGGAGCCGACGGACGCAATGATTCAGGCGATGCAGGCGAGCATGTACGACGACGGCCCTGCGAAGCGCGGCCACATTGAATACGCGCTGTGGGAACAGGTGTATGGCGATCTGCTCGCCGCCGCACCGAACGCACAGGAGGAATGATGAGATTCTATTTTGGCTACCCCGGATGGGGCTGGAAAATGTACGGCATTGGGTACAAGACCACTTGGTTCCTCGGATTCAGCCGAGCCCTTCCTAATAGCATGAAGCCATGAAAGAAGCGCCGATCAATCTGCCGCCGCTGCCAGATGCTGTGCGATTTCTAAAGCCATCGGAGCGCTTGGTAAGACAGCAAGTGGTGCCGATTCTTGAAGCCTACGCCCGCGCCGCCATCCTTGCAGACCGTGCTGCCGCGAGTGCAGAGCCGCGTGCGCTGGAACCCGTGGGCGTCATCCACCACAAGCCGAGTTCAGTGCGCGGCATAGACGTTGAGCAGTTTGCCGTTTGGGCGCGAGAACTGGAACCGGGAACTACGCTTTACGTCGCCGCCCCATCGCCCGCAGAGCCTTGCTCAGAGTGTGGCCGAGGATGCGGATGCCACAAGCCGTCTTGTTCGTATTGGACTGGTAGTGCGCCCGCAGAGCCAGACCAACCAGTTGCGGAAGTAATCATAGGCGGGAACGGCCACATTGGGATTTTGCCGCTCGCGGAACTGGAACACGAGCAACCGCTATACGCGCGTCCCCGCATCAAGGAACTGATGGCGCAGGAACGGCAACGCAAATCCGCAGAGCCGCCGATACCGGCGCA
>Ga0181522_10000335_pt1 | contig 36787 bp, 35 predicted proteins | sample PEATcosm2014_Bin_27_FD_121103 | JGI IMG/M metagenome (GOLD analysis project Ga0181522, IMG submission 121103) | Peatland microbial communities from MTU Mesocosm Facility, Houghton, MI, USA - PEATcosm2014_Bin05_10_metaG | ecosystem: Environmental > Terrestrial > Soil > Wetlands > Peat | place...
AGGATTTGTCGTTGAATTGACTGCCGGCGCATGAAGAGCAACATCGTGGCCGATGGGCTTGAACGGTTGGAGGAAGGCCAAAGAACCCAATTGCGTGAGTCAATCCGGGCGAGGTATGCCGATGAACTGGCTGCGGCGAATCTGATCCAAAAAATAAAAATTCGACGGCGAATGCGGCAGGAATTTCAACGTGAATGGGAATTGAGATACAAGCCGTCCGCAACTGCCTTGTACTAGCTCTCAACCCGCAGCCAAACCGCTTCTGACTTCGCCGAAACTTTCGTTTGCCCCAGACTTGACGGGATCAGGCAGAATTGTCCGGCGGATAACTTCACGACAACCGAACCGCTTTGGATTTCAAGCCGGCCGCGCACGGCGGCGACAATTTGCATCTGGCGCGCTTTCAAATCCGCGGCGGCATCGGATTTCATTTCCACCGTCTCGACGTTGAACAACGGGTCATTCACAAGCGGGCGGACCTTGACTTCGTTGCCGGCGGACCGGCTTGGAGCCAGGGCCGGTTCGAAGTCGTTGAAATCAATGCTGGCGAGCGACTGGGCGACGTGCAGTTCGCGCGGTTTGCCGTCAAGGCCAACGCGGTTCCAGTCAAAGACGCGATACGTCGTGTCCGAATTCTGCTGGATTTCAAAAATCACCAGGCCGGCCCCGATGGCATGGACACGGCCGCTGGGCAGAAACATCGCATCACCCGCGTGTACCGGAACCCGGTGAAAGCACTCCGCCACTTCACCGCTTTGGACCTTTTTCTCGAATGCCGCGCGGGTGACGCCGCGTTTGAGCCCGACATACAACTCTGCACCTGCCGCCGCATCGGCAATGAACCACATCTCGGTTTTCGGCTCGCCGTGAAGTTCGGCCGCCTTGGCCGCGGGTGGGTGGACCTGAAGCGAAAGTTTTTCGCGCGCATCAAGAATTTTACAGAGCAGGGGAAAATGGTTTTCCGCCGCTGGCCTGGCTGCGCCGAGCAGTTCCGCCTGATGGTGTTCCATCAACCAGCGCAAATCTTTTCCAGCCAGCGGCCCGCTGGCGATGACGCTGGCGTCGCCGGGCCGGTCGCTGATTTCCCACGATTCGCCAATCGATTTGCCTGGCGGCAGTTCCTTTTGGTAGAGCCGTTCCAATTCGCGTCCGCCCCAGACGCGCTCTTTGAAAATCGGATGGAAGGTGAGCGGATAGAGCACTGGGAATTATGCAGCCGATGCCTGGGGAACCTCACCGTTGACGGAGGGTTCGGTGTTTTCAGTGAAGTGCCCGTGGGCGCGGAATTTCTCGTAGCGCTTTTTCAGCCGGTCGGCAACCGGCATCGCGGCAAGTTCTTCCAGGTGTTTGAGCAGATGGTTCTTCAAAAATGCCGCGGCTTCGGCGCTGTCGTTGTGCGCACCGCCCAGCGGTTCGGGAACAATTTCATCCACCAGGCCGAGTTCGAGCAGGTCCTTGGCGGTGATTTTGAGGGCCTCGGCGGCCTTGGGTGCGGCGGCGCGGTCTTCCCAAAGGATGGCGGCGCAACCTTCAGGGCTGATGACCGAGTAATAGGCATTTTCCAGGATCAACACGCGGTCGGCCACCCCAATGCCCAGCGCGCCGCCCGAACCGCCTTCACCGATGACCGCGGCAATGATGGGCACTTCGAACAGGGTCATCTCGCGGAGATTGACGGCGATGGCCTCGGCGATGTGGCGTTCCTCCGCGCCGATGCCGGGGTAGGCGCCCGCGGTGTCAATGAGCGTGATGATCGGCAGGCCGAACTTGTTGGCCAGCCGCATCAGGCGCAGGGCCTTGCGATAGCCTTCGGGATGCGCGGAACCGAAATTGCGCAGAATATTTTCCTTCGTATCCCGGCCCTTTTGGGTGCCGATGACAATGACGCGATGTTCCCCCAGCTTGGCAAAGCCGCCGACCATGGCGCGGTCTTCGGCAAAGAGCCGGTCGCCGTGCAGTTCATTAAAATCGGTGAAGGTTTTTTTCAGGTAATCCAGCGTGTAGGGCCGCTTGGGATGTCGCGCCAGTTGCACGCGCTGCCACGCGTTGAGATTCGAGAAAATCTGCCGCCGGGTTTCCTCCAGCTTTTTTTCGATCAGCTGGATTTCCTCCTCAAAACTGACGTCCAGCGAATGCTTTTCGGGATGCCCGCGAAGTTCGTCCAGTTTGTTTTGCAGTTCGATAATCGGCTTCTCGAAGTCGAGCTGGTGTCTCATGCGTGGGGAAACTTAAACATTTTTTGTCCTGCAATCAATGCGAAATCCATGTCCCTAAATGCGAAAGGCCGGACTTTCGTCCGGCCCCCGCGGTGACGAGGTTTATACGCCTTCACCGAGGCGCTCAGAAGGGTGGCGCGACCAACTTGGGGTCGCTGTTCGAGCCGCGCCACGAGCAAAACCTCTCTGCCAACCCTAAACGAACAGCGAAATCGTTATGCAATATACTGACATAGACGGATGAAAATGCAAATAGTTCAAAGATTTTTTTTAAAGTTTTTAGGATTTTTTTCTAATGTGTCCACACAGTGGAAAAATCCCTCAAAATTATCCAGTTGTGTCCTGAATTGAGCCACTTGCGGCCACTGCGGCAAAGGAAATTAATCCGGGATTTCAAAATTTTTCATAAAAAAGAATCACCCCGGATTGGAATGAACCACCACTTCCGTCCTGACTGAATTGGCGATGAAGCATTGCGCGTGCGCCAGCTCATGCAATCGCTTCTCTTCTGTGGGTGCGGGCCGTTTGTCGCCGCTGTAAACAATCTTGGGATTGAGCGTGACCCGGCTTATCCAAGGCACCCCATTTTCGTTTTTGGTCATCACTCGAACCGCTTCGTCATCATAACTGTCGATTTGGAATCCCTGTTTGGCGGCCAGAAAAAGGAACGTGAGCAGGTGACAACTCGCAATGGAGGCCACAAAAGCCTCTTCGGGATCCACGTTTGCCGGATTCGACCAGGGTGCCGGTACCACCGAAGGCGAAGGGGAAGCGGGTACGACCACACCGCCATCGAATGTCCAGGTATGCGCTCGCGAATACTGGCCCTTGAGAAAATCCGGCCCGGTGCCTTTCCACCGGATGGTCGCTGTATGCCGGGACATGAAAATTCTGATTTTTATTTTATTACCTGCGGCTCATGCCATGCGTGGCCGCCTTGGGCAAGCAAATCATCCGCGGCGACCGGACCCCAGGTGTCGGCGGCGTAAAATTCGCGGTTCGTCAACGGTTTGCCATCCCAACCGGCGCGGATGGAATCCACGATTTTCCACGCGGTCTCCACCTCGTCGCGGCGGATGAACAGCGTGGCGTCGCCGGCGATGGCTTCCAGCAGCAGCCGTTCGTAGGCTTCGGGCGTGTAGGCGCCGAATTCGGAGTCATAGCTGAAGTGCATTCGCACGGGGCGCACCCCGAGGCTCATGCCGGGCACCTTGCCGTTGAAGTGGAGGGTAATCCCTTCATTCGGCTGGAGCCGGAGCGTGATCGAGTTGGGCTCGAGTTTTTGTCCGCATTGTGCGGCAAACAGCACGTTGGGCGTGGGGCGAAATTGAATGCGCACCTCGCTCGCACTTTGCGGCAGGTATTTTCCGGTGCGCAAATAAAACGGCACGTCGGACCAGCGCCAGTTGTCAATGAACAGCTTCAACGCGACATAGGTTTCCACGTTGGAATCAGGTTTCACCTTGGGTTCCTGCCGGTAACCCGGCACCAGTTTCCCGTCCACCGTGCCGGCAAAATATTGTCCGCGCACCACCTGCCGCGCGATGTCTTCCGGACGCAGCTCGCGGATGGATTTGAGCAGCTTCACTTTTTCGTCGCGGATGGCCTCCGCTTCCAGCGACACGGGCGGCTCCATCGCGATGAGGGCCAGGACCTGGAGCATGTGATTCTGCACCATGTCGCGCAGCGCGCCGGCCTCCTCATAATAACCGCCGCGTGCGCCCACGCCGAGCTTTTCGCTGACGGTGATTTGCACGTGGTCAATCAGGTTGCGGTTCCAGAGCCGCTCAAAAATGGAGTTGGAAAAACGGAACATCAAAATGTTCTGCACCGTTTCCTTGCCGAGGTAATGGTCAATGCGGCAGACCTGCTGTTCGTGGGCAAAGCGCGTCAGTTCCCGGTTCAGCGCGTGGGCGGAGGCGAGGTCGTGACCGAACGGCTTCTCGACCACGATCCGTTGCCAGCCGGAACCGTTCTTGTTCAGCAAGCCGGCGCGATGAACCTGCTCGACGACCAGGCCAAACTGGCTCGGCGAAATGGCGAGATAAAACAGCAGGTTTTCCCGCAACGGGCCGCTGCCGAACGAGGTCAGCAGCGCTTCGAGCTTTTGATAGGCCGCGGCCTCGGTCAGGTCGCCCTGGCAATAAAACAGGTTGGCGGAAAATTCCTTCCAGACTTTTTCGTCCACCGGCTTGGTGCGGGAGAACTGGTCGAGCGCGGCGCGCAGTTCGCTCCGCCACGATTCATCCGTTTTTTCCCGCCGCGCGAACCCGATGATGCGGAACGCAGACGGCATCTGCTTTTCCTTGCAGAGATGGTACAAGGCCGGAATCAGCTTGCGCGCGGTCAAATCGCCGCTGGCGCCAAAAATGACGATGGAGCAGGGTTCCGGTGCCTTATGTTCGGTGCCCATGTGGCAGGGCGGCGCATCATCCTTTAAAATTGAATCATTCACGAGCCAACCATGCCGCAAGTGACGCCCAAATTCAACGCTTCTTGTCATGCCTGCCTCAAAATTGGTCCGGCAGCCAAAATTTTCTCGCCCGGCACGCCCTTTTTTCGCAAAATTTCCCGGCGCGAGCATGAAAGTCAAAATCATCATCACCCCAAAAAAAGCCGTGGTGGATCCCCAGGGCAAAACCGTCCAGGTCGCCCTCGAGCAAATGGGTCACCAGGGCATCAAGGCGGTCCACGTCGGCAAATATCTGGAAATCGAACTCGACGGCACGGACCGGGAAGCCGCCCGCAAGGCGCTCGACGAAGCGGCGCACCGTTTTTTAAGCAACCCGGTGATTGAGGATTATCGTCTTGAAATCGAATAACCACGAAGACACCAAGACACAAAGAATGAACATTCAGATTTTGCTTGGTGCCTGGGTGCCTTTGTGGTTAGGAAAGTTATGAATTTCGCCGTTCTTCAGTTCCCTGCCAGCAACTGCGACCAGGACGCCATTCACGCCGTCCGGTTGCTCGGCCATTCCGCGCGCTACGTCTGGCACAAGGAGCATTCCCTTGGCGATGCCGATGCGGTCATTGTGCCGGGCGGGTTCAGCTATGGTGACTACCTGCGCTGCGGCGCCATTGCGCGGTTCAGCCCGGTGATGCAGGCGGTGAAACAATTCGCCGAGAACGGCGGGCTGGTGCTGGGGGTTTGCAATGGTTTCCAGGTGTTGACCGAGGCCGGCCTGCTGCCCGGCGCGCTCGTCCGCAACCGGGATCTGCAATTCCACTGCGAACACATTTTTCTCAAGACCGTCACGCCCGATTCACCGTTCACCGGCAAAATTCCGCCGGACAAACTGTTGCGGGTGCCCATCGCCCACGGCGAAGGCTGCTATTTTGCCGATGCGGAAACCCTGGCGAAGCTCAGGGCCGGGAACCAGATTTTGTGGCAATACTGCGACGCGAACGGAAACCTGACCGACAAGGCGAACCCCAACGGTTCGCTCCGGAACATCGCCGGCATCTGCAATGATCGCCGCAACGTGGCCGGCCTGATGCCTCATCCTGAACGCGCTTGCGAACTCGCGCTGGGCAGCGACGACGGCAAATGGATTTTTGAAAGCCTGTTCGCGGCGTTGCAAAACAAGGCCACGGCCAAAGCCGCGTGATTTTTCCGATGACCGAACCTGCCATCACCCCAGAGCTGGTTGCCAAACACAACCTAACCCCGGAGGAATATGCCCACGTGAAGGAAATTCTCGGGCGCGAACCCAGCTACACCGAACTGGGCATCTTCTCGGTGATGTGGAGCGAGCATTGCAGCTACAAGAACACCCGACCGCTGCTTAAAACCTTTCCGACCAAATCCAAAAAAATCCTCGTCGGTGCGGGCGAGGAAAATGCCGGCATCATTGACATCGGCGACGGCCTGGCTATTGCCTTCAAAATCGAGTCACACAACCATCCGAGCGCGGTCGAGCCGTTTCAAGGTGCGGCCACGGGTGTCGGTGGCATCGTGCGTGATATTTTCACCATGGGCGCGCGACCGATCTGCTCGGTGAATTCCCTGCGGTTCGGACCGATCGTCAACGATGTGGCAGCGGACGTGAGTCCGCTCATTTCAAATTCGGGGAAAGATCAGAGCCGACTCACGTCGGCTGCCACGGGTTCAAAAGAAGACGTTGCCATTAATAATAACCGCCGTCTCTTTGCCGGCGTGGTGAACGGCATTGCACATTATGGGAATTGCTTCGGTATCCCGACCATTGCCGGCGAGGTTTATTTCGACAAAAGCTACGAAGGCAATCCATTGGTTAATGCGTTTTGCTTGGGAGTGCTGCGGCACGAACAAATCGCGCGCGGTGCGGCCAGGGGCATCGGCAATCCGGTGTTCTACGTCGGCCCGGCCACGGGGCGCGACGGACTCGCCGGCGCGGCCTTTGCTTCGCAGGATTTGACCGAGGAATCCGCGGAGCAACAGCGCGGCGCGGTGCAGGTGGGCGATCCCTTCATGGAAAAGCTGGTATGCGAAGCGTGCCTTGAACTGCTCGCCACCGGTGCCGTCGCGGGCATCCAGGACATGGGTGCTGCGGGCCTGACCTGTTCGACCTGCGAAACCGCCGCCCGGGCGGGCACGGGGATTGAGATCGAACTCGACAAGGTCCCGCAGCGCGCCCCGAACATGAGCAGCTACGAAATCATGCTCTCGGAATCGCAGGAGCGGATGCTCATCATCGTTCACAAGGGCCGCGAGGCCGAGGTGAAGCGCATTTTTGACAAATGGGACCTGCCGTGGTCAGAGGTCGGGGTGGTCACCGATACCGGCCGCATGGTGGTGAGACATCACGGCAAGGTCGTTGCCGATATTCCGGCCAAGAAAATTGCGGACGAATCCCCAGTTTACCATCGCGAAGCAAGGGAGCCGGAGTATTTAAAAGCCGTGCGTGCGTTCCGGTTGGACCAGATTCCCCAGACGCAAGACCCCAGACGCGATCTCCTAACCCTGCTGGCCTGGCCGACGATTGCCTCAAAAAACTGGGTTTATCGCCAGTACGACCACATGGTGCGCGACGGGTCGGTGGTCTGTCCGGGCAGCGATGCGGCCGTGTTGCGCATCAAGGCTGATTCGTTGCCGGAATTGAACGGCCACGCCACACCGGAAAAACTGATTGCCCTGACGGTGGACTGCAACGGCGTTTATGTTTATCTCGATCCGTACGAAGGCGCCAAAGCGGCCATGGTCGAAGCATGCCGCAACCTGGCCTGTTCCGGCGCGGTGCCGCTGGGCACGACCGACAATTTGAACATGCCCAGCCCGCTCAAACCGGAGCTGTTCTGGCAGATCAAGGAAAGTGTGCGCGGTCTGGCCGAGGCTTGCCAGGCATTCAACGCGCCTGTCACCGGCGGCAATTGCTCGCTGTACAATCAGAGCCCGGCCGGGCCCATTGACCCCACGCCGACCGTCGCCGTCGTCGGCATGGTCGAAAAACTGGAGCATGTCACGACGCAGTGGTTCAAGGACGAAGGCGACGCGGTCATTTTGCTGGGTGATGCCGTGGATCAGGACGATCCATTGCAGGGTTTGGGCGGCAGCGCGTATCTGCAGGTCATTCACGGCCAAAAGAACGGCTCCCCGCCGCGCTGCGATCTGGAAAAGGCGCGAACGCTGCACACAACCCTGCTCGGTTTGATCCAATCCGGCCTGGTGCGAAGCGCCCACGACTGCAGCGAAGGCGGGCTGGCGGTTTGCCTGGCCGAAAGCTGCATCAGCCAGCTCGTCGCGCGCGAGACGCCACGATTGATCGGTGTCCAGATTGATCTGACTGCCGCGGCCACAGGCAGGTTGGACGCGCTGCTCTTTGGCGAGACGCAAAGCCGCGTGGTGATCACCTGCCGGGCGCTGGACGCGGTGAAAGTGGTCGAACGGGCGAAATTAATGGGTGTTCCTGCCGTGCTGATTGGCAGGGTGGGCGGCGACCAACTGGCAATTAAAACCGGTGCCGGCGAATTCGCCGCGCCGCTGGCCGGATTGCATGACGCCTGGTGGAACAGCATCGCGCGGGCGATGGAGTGACTATTATTTTGAACAGAATCGCCCACCGGACACTCAATTCCCCTGAAAACTCGAGTATGACCCGCGTACCAGATGGTTTAACCGTTGGCAATCAGCCACGGGGCAACTAATCTTTCGGCTGACATTCGACATGCGACAATTCTTGACCATCGCCACCAATGCCTTCATGGAACTGATCCGGCAGCCGGTTTTTCTGCTGCTGATGACGGTGTCGGTGCTTTTCGAGATTTTCCTGGCCGTGCCCTATTACTTTGCCCTGGGTGATGATATGAAGCTGGTCGCTTCCAGCGCCCTGGCGGTGATGTTGCTGTCGGGGTTGCTCGGCGCGGTGTTGAGCGCATCGGCCTCGCTGGCGCGCGAAATTCGCACCGGCACCGCGCTGACCGTGCTGTCGAAGCCGGTCGGGCGCGCGCAGTTTTTTCTGGCCAAATACGCCGGGCTCGCCGCCGCGCTGACGGTGTTGTCCTACGTGAACCTCGTTGGCGTGCTGATCGCCAGTTATATGTCGTTTGATGCGTACGGGAAGACCAATTTGCCGGCGCTCGGCATTATTGCGGCAGGGGTGACGGTAGCTTACGTGCTCGCCGGCTTCAGCAATTTTTTCCTGCGGCGGCCCTTTGTGAGCGATGCGGTCCTGGCCCTGGTGGTGACGGTGACCCTTTCAGCATTTTTGATTTTTCAATTCGTCCAGCAGATGCAGACCCTGGGGGTGGCGGCGCACGTCGACTGGCGGCTGGTGCCGGCGGGAATCCTGATCCTGTTTGCTCTGTGGATTCTGGCGGCGCTGGCCCTCGCGTGCTCGACGCGATTGGACACGATTCCCACGCTGGCGATCTGCTCGGCCTTCTTTTTAATCGGCCTGGTGTCGGATTATTTCTTTGGCACGCGCGCGGAGGCGGGCAAATGGTGGGCTTCGATGCTTTACACCCTCGTTCCAAACTGGCAGCTTTTCTGGCTCGCAGACGCCCTGGACATGGGCAAAAGCACGTTCCATTGGGGATACGTCGGCAAGGCATTTGCCTATGTGGTCGCCTACGCGGGAGCGGCGCTGGCGGTCGGCACGGCGCTGTTTGAGGAACGGGAACTTGGTTGAATTTTTAGTTTTGCATTAATTATTTCTGTGGAACGCAATGTTCAAAAAAACGGGCTGGTGAACCTGGTCGTGGCAGCGGTGATCTTCATCGCCGCCTTTGTCGTGACGACCTACGTGAATTCGCTGGCGGGGCAGGCCTGCTCGATTTTCCTCGGTCTGGGCCTGCTCGTGACCTTCACCGGCTGGTTCCAGATGCGGCTCGACGAAAATGAGCGGCTGGAACGGCTGGAAGTCGAGGAACTCGCCCGGGCCCGGGGCGAATCCACGCTGTTTGAAACCAAAGACGCGGAGGTTTTTCCGGCGCAGCATGCGCGCATGCAATTCGACCGGTTTTTTGTGCCGGCTTTTGGCGTGCTGCTGTTCTTGCTCGAAGGGGGCGGTGCGTGGCTGCTCTGGCGCTGGCTGGCCAAGGCCAGCGGCGGCGTGGTGCCTGAACGCGCCCTGCCGGCGCTCTCGCTGTTCGCCATTTTCGCGCTGTTGCTGTTCCTGCTCGGCCGATTTTCCGTGACCATCGCCCGGCTGGAGAATCAACGGCTGCTCCGGCCCGGGGCCAGTTTTCTGCTGGCGGGCGCTTATGTCTGCGCCCTCACCGCGCTCGGCCTGGCCGGGATCGAGGCCAAATTTCCCCTGGCTGACCTTTGGATTGCGCACGGATTGTGCGTGCTGCTGGGTTTGATGGCCGCGGAGATGCTCGTCACCCTGCTGCTGGAGATTTACCGGCCGCGAGTCAAAGGCAAAATCGCCCGGCCCCTGTACGAGAGCCGGCTGGTCGGCCTGCTGGCCCAGCCGGAAAGCCTGTTTACGACGGCGGCGCAGACGCTGGATTACCAGTTCGGTTTCAAGGTTTCGGAAACCTGGTTTTTTCAACTGCTCCAGAAAAACCTGCTCGTGCTGCTGCTGGCACAACTGGCGGTGTTGTTTTTATCCACCGGGGTGGTGTTCATCGAGGCCGGCGAACAGGCCGTGCTGGAACGGTTCGGCCGGCCGGTGGCCATGCTGGAACCGGGCGCCCATTTCAAATGGCCGTGGCCGGCGGAGAGAATCTACCGCTATCGCACGGAACAAATCCAGACCTTCGACGTGGGCTATACGCCGGACGCGCAAATGGGGCAGCAGAAAACGGTCTTGTGGAGTCTGCCGCATGCCAAGGAGGAGAATTTTCTGGTGGGCAACCGCGCGCCGGTCCTGGTCCAGGGTGCCGATACCGATACGAACAACATGCTCAAGGCCCCGCCCGTCGGCTTCATCTCGGTGAGCATCCCGGTGCAATTTCAAATCACCAATGTGCAGGCGTGGGCTTACACCAATGCGGACCCGACGGCCTTGTTGCAGGATCTGGCCACGCGCGAGGTGGTGCATTATCTCGCGGGCGTGGATTTGAACGATGTCATGTCCAGCAACCGGCTGGAGGCGGCGCAGGTGTTGCAGGCGCGGATTCAATCCGCCGCGAACGAACGCCAGCTCGGCGCAAAAATCATCTTTGTCGGGCTGCAGGACATCCACCCGCCGACCCCCGTTGCCGGCGACTATGAAAAGGTGGTGGGTGCGGAGCAGACGAAACTGGCGGCGATCCTGGCCGCGCAGGCGGAGGCGATCCGGACCAATGCGCTGTCCATCGCGCGGGCGTTCACCACCACCAATCTTGCCGACGCGGAGCGGGTGCAGCTGGTGACCGCGAAGTTTGCCGAGGCGGCGTTGTTCACCAATCAGATCCCGGCGTTTGAGGCCGCCCCGGCGGTTTACCAGCAGCGCACTTATTTTCAGGCCTTCGCGCGCGCGACGGCCAATGCCCGGAAATATGTTTTGCTCGTCACGAACACCTCGGACGTGGTGATTTTTGACCTGGAAGACAAAATTCGCGACGACCTTCTGAATTTGAACGTGCCCTCATCCCCCAACAGTTCATCGCCATGAAACGGAATACATTGATTGTTCTTATCGGTGCAGTGCTGGTCATCATCACCGCGCTGTTGTTGTTTGTTTTTCAAGTGCGCAAGTCCGAGGAGGCGGTGGTCACGACGTTTGGCCGGCCGACCCGCCTCATCACCGAACCCGGCGCCTACTTGAAATGGCCGAAACCGATTCAAAACGTCTATAAATACGACCAGCGCATCCAGAATTTTGAAGACAAGTTCAGCGAGAATTACACCCTGGACAGCATCACATTGATGACGAGCGTTTACGTCGGCTGGCAGATCTCCGACGCGTCGGTGTTCCTGGCGACCTTTCCGGGAGAATCCGCGGTTTCCCTGCCGAATGCGCAGTCAAAGCTCGAAGGCGTTTTGCGTTCGGCCAAGAGCGCCGTCATTGCCCGGCATCCGCTGTCCGATTTTGTGAATGCGAACATGCAGGACTTGAAATTCGGCGCAATTGAAAGTGAGATTGAGCAGTCGGTCCAGTCCCAGTTGAGCACGAACAACTACGGCATCCGGATCGAATTTCTCGGCTTCAAGAAAATCGGCCTGCCGGAAAATGTGACCCAGGCGGTTTTCGACCGGATGCGGGCGGATCGGCAGCGGCTCATCAGCCTGGCGGAAAATGAAGGCAGGAAGCAGGCGCAGATCATTGAGTCCTCGGCCGACAGCGAGGCCGTCCGGACCATCGCGAATGCCCAGGCCGTCGCCACGGGCATCCGCGCCGAGGGCGAAGCCGAAGCGGCCAAAACGCTGTCCACGTTCCAGCAGAATCCCGATCTGGCGATTTTTCTCCTGCGCATCAACGCCTGGGAGCAATCCCTCAACCAGCGCTCGACCTTGATTTTCGACGAACGCTACCCGCCCTTTGATTTGTTCCGCAATCTGCCCACGAACTCCCCGGGCCGTCAGCCATGAGCCACGAACACGACCATACTCATCCGCATGAGCATCCGGCGACCGCGCCGGTGATGCCGGAGGATGCCGGTTCGCAGGCGCTGGCCGAGGCGCTGCGCAGCAGCTTTGTGATTGTCAAGGTGGCCATGGTGCTCATGGTGGTTGCATTTTTCGGCACCTGCTTTTTTACCGTGGGCCCCTCGGAAAAAGCGGTCATCCTCCGTTTTGGCAAACCGGTCGGGGGCGGCCAGAAGGTTTTGCTGAATTCGGGATGGCATTGGTCGTATCCTTATCCCATTGACGAGGTGGTGAGGATTCCCATCACGGAAATCCAGAAGGTCACTTCCACCACCGGCTGGTATGCCACCACTCCGGAACAGGAATTGAGCGGCGAGGAATTGCCGGCCGGCCCATCGCTGAATCCGGCGGTGGACGGCTACGCGATCACCGCCGACCGCAACATCGTTCACACCCGGGCGACCCTCAATTACCACATTGACGAGCCCATCAAATATATTTTCGATTTCGTCTCCGCGTCCAACTCGATTCAGAATGCGCTGGATAATGCGCTGTTGTTCACCGCCGCGCAATTCACCGTGGACGACATTCTCACGCGCGATGTGGCCGGTTTTCAGGATGCCGTGCGCCAGCGGGTCAGCGACCTGGTCGAGCAGGACCAGTTGGGCGTGGTCATTGACAGCTGCCAGGTCCAGAGCATCGCGCCGCGGCAGTTGAAGGACGTCTTTGCGCAGGTGACCATCGCTCGTCAAAATCAAGGCAAGCAAATCAACAATGCGAACACCTACAAGGACACGAAGTTGCTGGCGGCCGCCGGGCAGGCCAGCGCCATCACCAATGAAGCCGCTGCCGCCAGCGCCAACTACGTCAAATATGTCAAGGCCGATGCCGGAGCCTTCAACGATCTGTTGCCGAAATTCGAGAGCAATCCAAACCTGTTCGTCCAGCAGCGGCTGGTCGAGGCCATGAGCCTGGCGTTGACCAACGTGCAGGACAAAATCTTTTTTTCCACGCGTGCCGATGGCAAACCGCGCGAACTTCGGCTAATGTTGAATCGTGAGCCGCCGGCGCAGAAAACCGCGCCGGCCAATCCATAATCGTATGCAAGTCACATCGCTGTTGAGCCATCACGACCACGAGCACGGTCCGGAGTGCGGGTGTGGTCACGACCACGAGCATTCGGTGGTGCATCTGTGGCAGGCCGTGCTGGGCGTGGTCTTTGTGCTGAACGCCTTCATCGTGGACTGGTTGTTTGCGCAGGGCGGCACCGTGGCCAATTCCAGCGCGTTCATCGGCGCGATCATCCTGGGTTATCCCATCGTCGTCACCGCCATCAAGGATTTGCGGGTCGGCCGTCTGAGCATCAATGAACTGGTCGCCATTGCCGTGCTCGCCGCCTTTGCTTCCGGCAATTATAAGGTCGCCGGGGTGGTCGCCTTTTTCATGCTCATGGGCGAAATCATCGAAACCCGCACCGCCGAAGGCGCACGCGCTTCGATTGAATCGCTCATCAAACTCACCCCCACCAAGGCGCGCCGCATCAAAAAGGACGGCAGCGAAGAGGAAGTGGCGGCCAGTGAGCTTGCCATCGGCGACGTGATCCGCATCCGTCCCGGCGACAACGTCGCGGCGGACGGCCTCATCGTCAACGGCCAGGGGTCATTCAATCAGGCCACCATCACCGGCGAATCGTTGCCGGTGGATAAAAAAACCGGCGACGAGGTTTTTGCCGGCACTCAGAATCTTACCGGGGTTCTGGAAATCAAGGTTAGCCGCGCCGGCGAAGACACCACACTGGGCCGGGTGCGCGAACTGATTCTGGCCGCGGAAAAAACCAAGCTTCCCCTCATGAAGATCGTGGACCAGTACATGGGCTTTTACACGCCGCTGGTGCTGGTGATCGGCGCGCTGGTCTGGGCCTTCACGCACGATCTGGACCGGGTCATCGCCGTGTTCGTCGTGTCGTGCCCGTGCGCGTTTATTTTGGCAACGCCGACCGCGATGGTGGCCGCGCTTTCGGCCGCCGCGCGCCTCGGCATTCTGATCAAGAACGTCGCCGACATCGAAGCGGCGGCCCGGATCAACGCCTTCGTCTTCGACAAGACCGGCACGCTCACCACCGGCCAGTTGGCGGTCAGCCGGCTGATGCCGCTCGGGGAAACCAAGCCGGCGGAATTGCTGCGGTGCGCGGCGTCGGCGGAAAAGTACAGCAATCATCCGACGGCCAAGGCGCTCGCCCAAATCGCGGGTGAAGCCGGCGTGCCACTGGCCGAGCCGCAGAATTTCTCCGAGGCCGCCGGGCGTGGCGTGAAGGCCGAGGTGGGCGGCGCCTGGGTTCTGGTGGGCCGGGCGCAATGGCTCAAGGACAATGGTGTGACCGAGGATTTTCTGAAGTCTGTTGACCTGAACGAGGCGGAAGGCTGGAGCCTGATCTTTGTGGCGTCCAACAGCAAATGCATCGGCTGGATTGGTTTGCAGGACCAGACCCGCCCCGAGGCGAAGGAATCCCTCGCCGAATTAAAAGCAGCCGGCGTGCGCCGAATCGCCATGATTTCTGGTGATCGCCAGGCGGTGGCGACACGGGTGGCGGCGGAAATTGGTTGTGAAGAGGCGAAGGGCGATTGCCTGCCGCAGAACAAGGTCGAGTTTGTGCGCGGGATCAAGGCGAAAGGCTATCGCGTGGCCGTCATTGGCGACGGAGTGAACGATGCGCCGGCGCTCGCTGCGGGCGACATCGGCATCGCGATGGGGGCGGCAGGCAGCGAAGTGGCGATCCACAGTGCCACGATCGCGTTGATGAACAACGATCTGCGCCGTTTGCCGTTCCTGGTCAAGCTTTCCCGAAGCACCCGTGCGGTCATCAACCAGAATTTCCTGTTCGGTGTGCTGTTCATCATCGTGGGTTTGACGGTGACCTCCTTTGGCTACATCGGTCCGATTGTCGCAGCCATTTTGCATAACGTCGGTTCGTTGATTGTTATTTTCAACAGCGCCCGGCTGGTGCGCAAAGGCGAGGAACTGGAACATTTCCATCCGGAACCGGCCGAACCGAAACCCGGCTCCGGTTCACGCCCCGAAGCCTCCGGCCAACTGACGCCCAAGCTGGCGTGATGGCCGCCAATTTGCCCTGACCTATGCCTGTGGCCGAACCAAATCCGCAATCGGAAATCGGAAATCGTAAACCCGGGGAAGTCGTCGTCTCCATTCGTGGCCTGACGAAGGTCTTCAAGGATTTCTGGAACCGGCCCAAGGCGTGCGCGGTGGACAACGTGGATTTCGACGTGCGGCGCGGCGAGGTGTTCGGTTTGCTGGGCCCGAATGGCTCGGGCAAGTCCACCACGGTCAAACTGCTGCTCGGGCTGCTGAATCCGACCAAGGGGCACATCGAGGTGTTCGGCCATTCGCCGCGGCACGTGCAGACCAAGGCGCGCATCGGGTATCTGCCGGAGGAATCGTACCTTTACCGCTATCTCAACTCGCGCGAGACGCTCGACTTTTTTGGCAATCTGTTTCATCTCGGCAAGGGCGAACGCGACAGCCGGATCGAACAATTGCTCGAAATGGTGGGCTTGAGCCAGGTCCACCTGCGCTCGGTGGGTGAATTTTCCAAGGGCATGCAGCGCCGCATTGGCCTGGCGCAGGCGCTCATCAATGATCCGGACCTGGTGATTCTCGATGAACCGACGTCCGGCCTCGACCCGATTGGCTGCCGCGAGGTGAAGGATTTGATCCTGGCGCTGGCGCGTCGGGGCAAGACGGTGATTTTGAGCAGCCATTTGTTGTCGGATGTGGAGGATGTTTGCGACCGGGTGGTGATTTATTACGGCGGCAAAATCCAGGCGATGGGCACCCTCAAGGAACTGCTGGCCACGCCGGACGCGATCCGCATCACCACGCCCGCCTTGCCGCGTGAAACCATGGAGCGCGTGCTGGAAATCATCCGTAAAGATGTGGCAACTGACAAGGTTCGGATCGATACACCCACACAAAACCTGGAGAGTTACTTTCTGGCCGTGGTGCAAAAGGCGCGTCAGGCCGCCGCGGAAACTTCCGGTGCGATGTCAGGCGCCCGGGTGGCTGCCTACCTCCGCGCCGGCGCCGAAGAAAGACCGCCCGACGAAAAAATCCTGGAACGGCTCGCGCCGCCTCCGCCTGTTCAGTCCGTTATCCCGCCGTCAGTGCCCGCGCCGATTGTTGCACCGGTCGCCGTGGATGACAAAAAGCTCGAAGCGTTGACGAAGGCCGCGGTGCCGGTTGCCCAACCGGCCAAATCCGCAAAGGAAGAAAAGCCGGTGGATTTGTCGAAAGCGGACGAGAAACTTTCGTCGCTGCTCGGGAAACCAAAATAAAAGTTGCAGGGACCGACGTGTGGAAGCTTTGACCGCAAAATCGCGGACTTAAGCATGAGACTCTTCACGTCGTTTCCTGCAAATAGAAATTAATGCAAAGACTGCTCGCCATCGCCTGGTTGACCTGGAAGGCCGCCTTCCGGTTCCGGCTGTTTCTGGTCATTGCCGCGTTGCTGCTGGCAGCGGTGGTTGGCCTGCCGATTCTGATCAAGGACGATGGCACGGCGCGCGGGTTCACCCAAATCCTGCTGACCTACACGCTGAGTGTCATCACGGCTTTGCTCGGACTTTCCACCCTCTGGCTGTCCTGCGGCACGCTGGCGCGGGACATTGAGGAATGCCAGATCCAGATGGTGGCGACGAAACCCATCGCCCGCTGGCAGATCTGGCTCGGCAAATGGATCGGCATCATGTCGCTGAACGCGGCGTTGCTGGCGTTGTCTGGCGCCTGCGTCTACGGCCTGCTGCAATGGCGCGCGGCCAGATTGCCGGCGGCGGAGCAGGCCGTTTTGCGCACGCAGGTGCTCGTGGCGCGCGGTTCGGCGAAGGAACCCGTCGACAACGCGGCCATTGACGCGGAAACCGAGCGCATTTTGCAGGGACGCCTCAAGAGCAACCCCGTGGAAAAGCCGGACGTGCCGGAAGTGCGCCGGCAAATCCGTGAACTGGTCCGGGCGGATTTCCAGCTCGTGCCGCCGGGATATTCGCGCCAGTGGCAGATTGATCTGGGCTTCGCCAGGAATTTCCTGCGCGACAAGCCGCTGCAACTGAGAATTAAATTCAACTCGGCGCAAAAGAGCGCGTCCGGCACCTTCGTCGCCTTGTGGCAGGTGGGCGTGCCGGATACCGCCAAGGTCTGGCGCAGCGAGCCCATGAGCCTGGCCCCGGACACGTTCCATGAATTTCAGATCCCGCCGAACCTTTTTGACGATCACGGCGTGTTGACCGTCATCTTCGTGAATCCGAATGACACGTCGCTCCTGTTCCCGCTCGAAGAAGGGATGGAGGTGCTCTATCCCGAAGGCGGCTTCGCCCTGAATTTTGTCCGCGGTTTGGGAATCATTTTCTGCTGGATGGCCGTGCTGGCGGCATTGGGATTGGCGGCGGCGAGCTTTTTGACGTTTCCCGTCGCGGCGTTTTTTTCACTGGCGGTGGTGGCGGTCGTGCTGTCCAGCAGCACACTGGCCGAGGCGGTGGCCGCGGGCACGGTCGCCGGTGGCAACGGTGAATCCGGCGTCATGGGACATTCCCCGCTGGACATGGTGTTGATCCCGTTGTTCAAGGGTCTGTTGACGGCCATCAATCTGGTGAAAAATTTTTCGCCGATTGATTCGTTGAGCAGCGGGCGCAGCATTTCCTGGACGGCGCTGGGCACGGCCTTCGGGCAGATCGTTTTGCTGCTGGGCGGCATTATTGGCGGCATCGGCATCATCCTGTTCAACCGGCGTGAACTGGCAACGGCACAAGGCAACCAATGAACGCGCGGGCCAGGAAAATTTTATTACTGCTGCTGGCGGCGGCGTTGCTTTTCGGTTCCAGCCGAGTGCAGCAGTCGCTGAACCGCGATCGCGACCAGCTGGGGCTGACCCGCGCGTCGGCGCTGGAAGGCGCGCCGCCGGTGCTGGCGTTCACGACGGTCGCGCTGGGCGGGTTCCGCGGATTGATTTCCAACTATCTCTGGATTCGCGCCAACGATCTGCAGCTCGACGACAAATTTTTCGAGGCGGCGCAATTGGCGGACTGGATCACGGCGCTGGAGCCGCACTTCACCCAGGTCTGGCTGTTCCAGGCGTGGAACATGGCTTATAACATTTCAGTGAAGTTCAAGGATGCGTCAGACCGCTGGCGCTGGGTGGAGCGGGGCATTGAACTGCTGCGCGACGACGGCCTGCGTTACAATCCCAACGATATCCTGATCTACCGCGAGCTGGCGTGGTTCTTTCAGCACAAAATGGGTCAAAATCTTGACGATGCGAATTTGTATTACAAGCAGCAATGGGCTCGGGAGATGATGCCGTTCTTTGGCCCGAACGGCACGAATGTCGCCGCCTTGCTCCAGCCGCAAAACACCAACGCCGCGTGGTTGCAGGAAAAATACAAGCTGGATCCGGCCTTTGCGGAAAAAGTGAATGCGCAATGGGGTCCGCTGGACTGGCGGCTGCCCGAGGCGCACGCGATCTACTGGGGTTCCCTGGGCCTGGAAAAGGCGAAGGAACATCCTGACAAGGTGAAGGCCGATGATTTGATCACGGTGCGCCGCAACATTTATCAGTCCATGCTCCAGGCGTTTTATCACGGGCGCTTCATCGCCAATCCCTTCAACAAAACCTATGAACTGGGGCCCAACCTTGATCTGGCGGACAAGGTCAATGACGCCTACGAGACGATGATGTGGGAGGACCCCAAATACACGAATAACGTCGCCGTCGCGCACCGGAATTTTTTGCGCAATGCGATTTATTTTCTATATGAAGACAACCGCACGGCCGAGGCGGCCAAGTGGCTGCATTACCTAGGCGAGAGATATCCGAATCAGACAATCATTGACGGGGACACCAATTCGTTCCCGCGGAACGTCACGCTCGACGAATACGCCGTCGCGCGGGTGCAGGGAGACATCGGCGACACGTCGCAGGAACGGACCACCGCGGCCGTGGGAGGCCTGCTCCTGCGGGCGTACAGCGCTCTGGCCATCGGAGACGACGATCGCTATGAAGGGTTGAAGCTGCTCGCCGGCAAGGTTTATCAGCACTACCAGAGCAGTATTTCCGGCATGAAAGCCAACCTGCAACGCATTGGCCTGCCGCCATTCGCCGACATCAACCGCGCCGTGCTCAACCAGTTGCTCGACCCGCAACAAGGGCTGCCGTTCGCGGCCCGTGCCGTCATCCGCTCGCAACTCGGGATGCCGGCGGAAACCAGCGCATTGCCGGAAGCCGTTACCACCAATGCCCCGGTGGCAACCGAGGCTGCGCTCACGAATTCCCCGGCGACCAATTCGGTCGGCAAGTGATTCGTCCGGTGGGAGAGCGTCTTCGTGAGCCGATTCGTGAGATTGCTTCATGAGGCGACTTTGGTAACTTATCCGTCTGTGACGGGAAAAAAATCCAACGCACGGCCGCTGCGGGTCGGTTTGATCTCACTTGGCTGCGCCAAAAACCTGGTGGACGCCGAAATCATGCTCGGCGCGCTGCTCAAGGACGGCGTGGAAATCACCAACGACGCCACCCAGGCCGACGCCGTCATCGTCAACACCTGCTCGTTCATCGACGCCGCCCAGGAGGAGAGCGTGGATGTCATTCTCGAATCCGCCGAGGTCCGCGCGGCGAAAAACCGCGGCCAGAGCCTCATCGTATCCGGCTGCCTGCCGCAGCGTTTCCGCGACGAGCTGCCGAAACTGCTGCCCGAGGTGGACGCGTTCATGGGCATCGACCAGGTTGCGCAGGTGTCGGATATCGTCAGACGGGCGGTGGCCCGGAGGGCGGAACGAGTCGGGAAACATTCAACATCCAATATTCAACACCCAACATCGAAGGAAAAAATAGCCGGGCGGTTGGCTGAATTGGAGAATAGCCGCGCTGTTTCCAAATACGAAACGGAAGAGTCCATCCGTGGCACGAACCAATTCGGCAACACCAACGTCGTTGTCACTCCAAAATCGGCAATCCGCAACCCGCAATCGCCAATTCTGGATGTTACTCCGCGCCCTACTTTCATCCCGGATTTCGGCACGCCGCGGTTCAGGCTCACGCCGCGTCACTTTGCCTATGTCAAAATTGCCGAGGGCTGCAATCACCCGTGCAGTTTCTGCATCATTCCCCGGATGCGCGGCTCGCATCGCAGCCGGCCGCAGGCCGATATCGTGGCCGAGGCGAAGGCGCTGATTGCCGACGGCGTGAAGGAGCTGAATCTGATCTCGCAGGACTCGACCTATTACGGGCTCGATTTGCGCCCGAATCACAGCCGTGCGATCTCCTCACCGGAGAAGTTTTCGGCGGCGGCCAAATCGCTTTCCGCCGATGCCACGACCATTTGCACGTTGCTGCGCGAGTTGAATTCGCTCCAGGGCGATTTCTGGATCCGTCTGTTGTACACGCACCCGGCGCATTGGACGGACGAACTCATTTCGACCATTGCCGGCTGTCCGAAGGTGGCGCGTTACGTGGACATCCCGCTCCAGCACATCCACGAAAACATGCTCGAACGGATGCGGCGCGAGACCTCGCAACAATACATTGTGGATTTGCTGGCGAAAATTCGCGCCGGTGTGCCGGGCATTGCATTACGGACGACGTTCATCGTTGGTTTTCCCGGCGAGACCGAAGCGAGTTTTGAAACGCTGCTGGATTTCATTCGCGAAACCAGGTTTGAGCGGCTCGGAGTGTTCGCCTATTCGAAGGAAGACGGCACGCGCGCCGGAGCGATGGCTGGGCAGATTCCCGACAAAATCAAACAGCAGCGCCGGAAGCTGGCGATGGCCGAACAACATAAAATTGCCCGACAGGTTTCCGAGTCTTTCGTCGGTCGCACGCTGAAAGTTCTCGTCGAAGGCAAGGCGGACAAAAAGCAGCTTCAGCAGGCCAACATTTCGTCCTGGGAGCATGGCTTGGTTCGGGAACCCGAACTCCGAACTCCGAACTCCGAACTCCGAACTTACCTCGTCGGACGAGGAGAAGCCGACGCGCCTGACATCGATGGCCGGGTTTACGTGAGCGGCAATGTGCCGGTGGGCGATTTCACCCGGGTCAGAATCGTCGGCCACACGGACTACGATTTGATTGCCGAATTGGTTTAAACCGCCAAGGCGCGAAGTTCGCCAGGGTTTTAAGAAACAAATTTTGAAAATGTTCTTGGCGTCACCGGCGTCTTGGCGGTTAATTCCCCCCCGTGGCCACCATCGTTTTTGACATCGAGACGTCCGCGCTGCCGCTCGACCTCTTTGACGAGGCGCAGCGGGAGTACCTGTTCCGCGAAGCGGAAAAAATTGCCGAGGAACCGGCCCGCGAAACCAAGCGCGCCGAAATCCGGCAGCAGTTCAATCTCTGGCCGTTCACCGCGCAGGTCGTGTGCATCGCCATGCTCAATGCCGAATCGCTCCGCGGCCAGTCGCTGTTCCTGGCCGAGGATTTCGAGGAGGACGCCGGCGAAGCCGGGCCGGTCGAATTTGTGCCGTGCGCGGACGAGGCGGAATTGCTCACGGCGTTCTGGGACGTGGCGAAGCATTACGACAACGTGGTCACGTTCAACGGGCGCGGCTTTGATGTGCCGTTCATGTACCTCCGCTCGGCGCTGCTCAACGTGCCCATCTCAAAAAAGAACTGGCTCGGCTACCGGTACGCGGTTGAACCGCATTGCGACCTGGCCGAACAATTCACATTTTACGGCGTGAGCGGACGCGAAGGCGCAGCCCGGCGGTTCAACCTGGATTTTTACTGCAAAGCCTTCGGCATCGAATCGCCCAAGAGCCATGGCGTCACCGGCATGGACGTGAACACGCTGATGGCCGGGGGCAAATTCCGCGAGATCGCCGAATATTGCCTGCGCGACGTCCGCGCCACGGTCGAGCTTTACCGGATCTGGAAGGAACGACTGGCGGGGATCAAATGATAAATCCTGCGCGAAGTGAACGTTTGCCAGTAGCCCTTTTAATCTGCTTTGCCGTGAAGGAAGAGGCGGCTTTTGCCTTGCCGTTGCCGACTGTAAGCGGAGGCAGGGAGGCATTGGTCACGGGCATGGGACGGCGTAATGCCAGCACACGCTTTAACGATGCCCTGATCCGCCTCAACCCCGAGCGTGTGCTGACATGCGGTTTTGCCGGTGCGCTCAATCCGGGTTTGAAAATCGGCGATGTTTTGTTTGATGAAGATTTTGACGCCGGCTTTGGTGAACAGCTTCGTTCGCTTGGGGCCCTGCCGGCGAAATTTTACTGTTCGGCGCGGGTGGCAGCGACCGTTGCTGAAAAAGTCGAATTGCGCCGGGCTACCGGCGCCGACGCCGTCGAGATGGAATCGGCGGTAATTCGCACGATCTGCCGCGAACATGAGATTCCGAGCGCCACGGTGCGGGTGATTTCGGATGCGGCGAACGAGGACCTGCCTCTCGATTTCAATGCACTGATGACTTCCGAGCAGAAGATTTCCATCTTAAAGCTCACCGGCGCGCTTCTGAGATCACCGGCAAAGGTGCCGCGCCTGCTGGATTTGCAACGTAACACGCGATTGGCGGCGCGCCGCCTGGCAAATGTTCTGACCGGGCTACTTCAGGCTTCCGGGTGTGACCGTGGCGGCTGAGGCTGAGGCGGCGGCATCGGCTGGCTGCACTTTTCCCTTCGTGTGTTCGCTGTGGCTGATGAAGGCCGCGCCGAACATGATGAGCGCCACGCCGCTCCAGCGCACGGCTTCCACGCGCTCGTGGAGGAGAAATTGCGCCGCCAGTGTCGTCATCACGAAGCTGATGGCCGTCAGCGGCCAGACGAAGCTCACGTCGCGCTGGCCGAACAGGTATTGCAGCAGGCCAAACAGCACGTCCTTGTTCGTGAACCAGTTGCCGACCGGGGTGACGACATTTTGCCAGACCGGCACGGGGCGTTGCGCCCGGTATATTTCCATCCGATTTCCTCGATGCCCTTTTTCAAGGCGATGACGCCGGAGGCATCGAAGGCAAAGGCAATGAAGAGAATGATCAGAATGTTTGTCATGTTACAAATCCTGGTACCGAATCAGTTCAACGCCGAGTTTTTTTACCTGCTCCTTCACCCGCGGACTAACGAGGGCATCCAGTTCGTGTTCAAATGCGTCGAGCGACGGATGCGAGTAGAGCTCGGAATCGCCGGGTGGCAGCTCCGGCAACAACTTTAAAACGTAATCCTCGTCCACGCGTGAATCTTGCAACAAACCAAACGTGATTTGGGCGTGCTTGATGCCGCGCGCCCGCAATGGTTCGCGGGCGCGGCTCGAAAGCCATTCGTAAATCGCTGCGTGGGAGACGCGATAAAGCCAGCGCCCACGTGCCATCTGCCGGCTGCGCGCCAGGCAGTCGCGCGTGAGCCGCAGGTGGCGGATGCCGAGTTCCTTGGCGTCTTCCATCAGGATGCGGAACACGACCGGGTGGAGGTGCAGGTGCAGATGGCCGTTGACGTGGTCGAGGGGGAGGCCGGTGGCGCGGAACCGTTCAAATTGCGCGTGGATTTCCGCCCGCAGTTGTTCCCGCAGGCCGCGATGGAAAAAATATTTCATGCCGGTCCCAACGGGGTCGTTGCTGAATTCACCGCGGTTGTTGACCAGGCCGGGAGTTTTATCCGGCGGCAATGCCGCATGCCCCATCAAGAGCGTCAGGTGCAAGCCGACGCCAAGCCTTGGATTTTCCTTTGCCAGGGCGACGGCTTCGACGCCCGCGGGTTCGTTCACCATCAGGCTCGCGCTGGTCAGAATGCCTTCGCGATGGGCCCGGATGATGGCGGCGTTGATGGAGCGGGAACGGCCGAAATCGTCCGCATTGACAATGAGGCGTCGCCTCGAATCCGGAGTTGCGGGGTCAGGGCGGTCCATAGCTGGATGTGGTTGCTCCAACCGCAAATCGCAGCCAGCTTTGAAGAATCAGAAAGGCCTTATATCCATTGTTGAGCCGTGCCGGCTGCGGGCCGAAAACATTGAACTGTTGCGCTTCCAGTTTGAGGAGGAGCCGCCAGTAAACCGAGCCCATCAATTCGGCGGCCACCATGGCCCGGCGATCTTCAACGGGCAGGGTTTCGCGGGCGAGGCGGTAGAAATTCCGGGCGCGCGAGGCCAGGTGTTCCGCGAGTTTGCGGTAGCGTTCGGAATACTCGGAGCGGAGAATGTCGTCGGAAGTGACGCCAAATTGCTTCAAATCGGCGAGCGGCAGATAAATCCGGCCGCGTCCGGCGTCGGTGCGGACATCCCGCAGGATATTGGTTAGTTGCAGCGCCTTGCCGAGGTAAACGGCGTAATCGCGGCACGCAGGGTTTTGGTAGCCGAAAATCTCGATGCTCATCAGGCCGACAACCGAGGCGACGCGATGGCAATAGAGTTCGAGTTGCTCAAAGGTTTCGTAGCGGTGGATGTCCAGATCCATTTCACAGCCGTTGATCAGTTCGTCGAAGAGTGTGAACGGGAGCCGGAATTCGCGGATGACCGGCTGCAACTCAAGATTCACGGCAAATTGGGGAGTTCCATTTTCGCAGGCCCGGCGAACGTCCGCGCGCCAGGCGGCGAGCTGGTCGCGGCGCTTTTCAACCGCAACGGATGCTTCATCCGCCACATCGTCCACTTCCCGGCAAAAGGCGTAAAGCGCGGACATGGCGTCACGTTTGGGGCGGGGCAAAATCACAAAGGCCAGCGCCAGGTTGGAGGCGCTTTTGCGGGTGATCGCGCGGCTGTGGTGCATTAAGGTCAGGGTGTTGGCGGCGGTCCGGAGGTTTTTTCCTCCGGGTGGACGGGCGGCGGCCCGCCTTTCGGGAAGTGGGTGATGTCGAACGGACGGGAGTGACGATGATGGTGCCTGTGCCGCCGTCGCCTGGTCTTGCGGAAGAAAAGCATCCAGACCAAGCCGCCGGCAGCCACCAGCAGGAAGGTGCCGGTCATGACCAGAAAATCCACCCACTCCGGCGCCATCCGGCCTGCAGCTGGTATTACGCTACCCATGGCATCAAATTAAAATGAGGTTTGAACCGGCCGGTTGGAAGTCACGGACTTTCATCCGGGGCATTGTCGCTGAAATCCATCTTCAGCCGTTGCATCCGGTAACGGAGCGAATGCCGCGTTAATTTAAGCTGCTCGGAGGTGCGCGTCAGGCTGAAATCGTTTTTTTCCATCGCCTGGGCAATCAATTCCCGCTCCAACCGCGCCATCGCGTCGTCGAGCGATTCATCGGGCGCGGCCTGCGGCGCCGTGGTCTGCTGCAGCCGGGTTTCAATCTGGAAATCCGGCAGGCTGGACGACTGGATTTCCGGCGTCGTCTCCAGAATCAACGCGCGTTCGATGACATTGCGCAATTCGCGGACATTGCCGGGCCATGGGTGCGACACCAATTTTTGGCGCGCGGCGGGGACGATGCCTTTCACGTTTCGATTCAACGTGGTGCGGAACAGGGTCAAAAAATGGCCGGCCAGCAGCAAAACATCCCCCTCGCGTTCGCGCAGCGGCGGCAGGCGGAATTGCACCACGTTCAGGCGGTGAAACAAATCCCCGCGAAACTGGTCTTCACCGATGGCCTGGACAATGTCCCGGTTGGTCGCGGCGATGAGGCGGACATTGACGCGGAGTTCCCGCGTGCCGCCAACGCGGGTGAACGTGCCGTCTTCCAGAAAACGCAGCAGCTTGGCTTGCAGCGACTTGCTCATGTCCGCGATTTCATCGAGAAAAATGGTGCCGCCATCGGCTTCTTCGACCCGGCCGGGTTTTTGTTTCAACGCCCCGGTGAAGGCGCCCTTTTCGTGCCCGAACAATTCGCTTTCGAGCAGGGTTTCGGGAATCGCGGCGCAGTTGATACGGACGTAATTTGACCCGTGCCGCAGGCTCAGGCTGTGCAGTGCGCCGGCGACGAGTTCCTTGCCCGTGCCGCTTTCGCCCAGTATGAGCACGCGCGCGTCGGTGGGGGCGACGGTCTGGATCAACTTCCGCAACTCCCGGATTTTTTGCGATTCACCGACGATTTGCTCGAGGCTGAAAACTTCATTGGTGCGCGAGCGCAACGCGGCATTTTCCTGCAGGAGCCGGTAGCGTTCGGCGCAGCGGGCGACGGCGTGCAGCAATTCCTCCGGCGCAAACGGTTTGGACAGGTAGTCCATCGCCCCGGCCTTGATGGCTTCCACGGCCAGTTTGGGGGTGGCGTAGGCGGTGAGCATGAGCGCCGGCAGGTCGGGCCACTGATTGTGGATTTTGGCGAGGAATTCATAGCCGCTCATGCCGCCAAGCCGGGCATCGGTGATGACCATGAAGAACTCCTCGTGCGCCAGCAGGTTCAGCGCTTCCTCGGCGGATTCGACCGTGCAGGCGGCATAATTCTCGCCCTGCAACACTGTCTGGAGGGACAGGCGCATGTTCTTCTCGTCGTCCACGACGAGCACGGGTGGCAACAACACAGTCATTGGGTCATCTGGCTGATTTCATCAGCGCTTTCGCAGGAAAGATTAACGTAAATTTCGCACCTTTTCCAAGCTCGGATTCAACGCGCACCGAGCCCCCATAAAGTTCGACATTATGCTTCACAATGGCGAGTCCCAAACCCGTCCCGCGTTCCTTGGTGGTATAATACGCCTCGAAGATCCGTCCGATCTTGTCGGGCGCGATTCCCGGGCCGTCGTCGCGCACGGAAATCTCGACCGACTGATCGGAGTGACTGCCGGCGGTGACAAACACGTTTCCCTGTGCCGCGAGTGCTTCGCGCGCATTGAGCAAAAGGTTCAAGAAGGACTCGGATAAATGTCCACGCTGCATCAGCAATGGCGGAAAATCGTGACCGAACCTGCGGTGGATCCGGATACCCGTCGGGACAGCGCTCGGAAACACCTGTGTCAGGGCCCGCTCGAGTTCCTCGATGACATTGAGTTTTTCAACATGGCCTTCGCTCAATTGTGCGTAGCCCATGATTTGGGTGATGACCTGGTCGGCCCGCGCGACTTCCTCCTGGATGATGCCGATTTGCTGGGCCAATTCCGGTCTGGCAGCGGGCAGGGAGCGTTGCAGGGAAAAGGCGGCATTGTTGATGATGGCCAGCGGATTTTTTATTTGGTGCGCAAACTCGGCGGCGAGCCGGCCGGCGGAATGCAGTTGTCCTTCGCGCAGGGCAAATTCGCGGGCTTCCTCCAATGCCCGGCGTTGTCGTTCGGCCAGCACCTGTACGCCGTAACAGCACGCCGTCAGGAGCCATAATATCAAGACCCGTGGCAGATCCGGTCCGCTGGCGTTTTCCGGCGGCATGGAACTGTAAGGCAGATCGCTCACCCGGATTGGCCGGATAGGCCGGGACAACCGGTTGGTGCCAGGCATTGATCCGACCGGGTTGGCATTGACGGGACGGAAGGCAATCGGCGGCAGGCTCCCGGAGGTCGGGTCGGGCACGTTGGCATACAACGTTCCCGCGCTCAGATAAAAGAGGCTTAACAGGAGGTTCAAGGCAATTTGCGGCGTTGCCAGGGGAATGCTGATGGCGTTCAATACGATCATCCCGGGAAACATCCAGTAAGTCGTGCTGTCAAAGCCTCCGGTCAGGAGCGTCAGTTCCGCCACAAAGAGACCGTCCAGCAATCCCAGCGAAAAGACGAGCCATTGAAAAAGTCCCGGTGGAAACCGCCGCCACGATAACAGCACCACCGCCGCCACGGCATTGCACGCGACATAGATCAGGAAGAATCGCCGCAACGTCTCCTGCACCACCCAGCGGATGGTCAGCTCTTCGGACAACCAGCCGGCATAAAACAGGTAATAGAGCGCGACCGCAATGACCCCGACTTTGACCGGCAGGACAATGTGGAGCTGCACGGCGACGATGCGTTCGGCCTGTTGGGGCGGTTCTGCCGGAGAGGTTGCCAGCAGCTTGGGCAGGCCTTTAAACGTTTGCCAATCCAGGAGTTTCATGGGCACGACCGCGCTCGGATGGGCGGCGCCTCAAGCCAGCAGCTTCAAGGCGCGCGCCGCCACCTGTTCCACCGGCCACATCCGGCCGATGCCCTCGTAGCCGCAGGAAAGCATCCCTTCATCCGGGCCGATGAATTCCATTCCGCGTGACTTCAGGGTTTTTACATTCTGCTGGGTGGCCGGGTGCAGCCACATTTTGCCGTTCATGGCCGGCGCGATTAAAGTTTTTGCCTCCGGATTCAGCGCCAGCGCGATGCACGTCAGCGCATCGTCCGCCAGGCCATGGGCCAGTTTCGCCAGCACATTCGCCGTCGCCGGCGCGATCAACAGCAGACCGGCCTCGTCCGCGAGTTCAATGTGTGTTGGTTTCCACCCCTCCTCCTCGTCATACAGGTCGGTGACCACCGGATGGCGCGAGAGCACCTTGAACGGCAGCGGCGTGATGAACCGCTGCGCATCCGCGGTCATCACCACCCGCACGCTGCATTTTTGTCTGGTCAGCAGACTGGTCAGGTCCGCCGCCTTGTGCGCGGCGATGGAACCGGTCACGCCAAGAACGATGTTTTTGTTCATATTCTACCGGGTTGCAGGTTTTGCCTGCTGCATCAAGTAATGGCTGTGATTGCGGCTTGATGCAACACGGAATACGAAGCCCAGCCGCTCAATACTCCGGCGGCTGCGCCCGCAACGCCCGCATTTTCTCCGTCTCGACAATTGCCAGCATCCGCCGCAGATCCTCCGGGATGGTCGAGCTGATCAAAAGGTAGTCAAAATGCCTCCACTGCGCGATTTCCTTCCGGGCGACGCCCAGCCTTTTTTGGATCTCCTCGGGCGCGTCCGAAGCGCGCTTTTGCAACCGCTCTTCCAGCACCCGGATGGAGGGCGGGGTCAAGAAGACCGTCACCAGCGCCGGCTTTAATTCGGGCTCCGCCTGCGTCCGGTCACGGATCGTCGCCGCGCCCTGCACATCGATGTTCAGCAGCACGTCCCGGCCCCGGCGCAGTTTATCCAGCAGCTCGGAACGCAAAATGCCGTAACTGCGGCCAAAAACCGTCGCATGCTCGATGAACTCGCCGGCCTGCACGCGCCCTTGAAATTCCGTCGGATCAAAAAAATAATAATCCACGCCGTGCTTTTCACCGGGTCGCGGCGCGCGGGTGGTGCAGGTGACCGCGCGCGTCATGTCCGGTCGGGCGGTCAGCAACTGCTGGCACAATGTGGTCTTCCCGCCGCCGGACGGGGCGGAGACGACAATCAAAAGCGGCGATTGGTTCTGGTCAGTCATGTTTGTTGGTGAAGGCAGGATGAACCTGGAAGAATGAAGAAACCCGGCAGCCGCGTTTGGCGGAAGCCTTCTGCCTTCTGCCTTCTTCCCTCTTCATTCAACATTCTGCGCCTGTTCGCGGAACTTCTCCAACTCGGCCTTCAGCGTCACGACGTCGCGCGAGATCAGCGCGTCATTGGCCTTCGAGCCGATGGTGTTGATCTCACGGTTCATTTCCTGCGCGAGAAAATCCAGCGTGCGGCCCACCGGCTCCTTCGCTTTCCGGCAATCCTCAAACTGCTGGAAATGGCTTTGCAGCCGCGTCAACTCCTCCGAAATGTCCGACCGGTCCGCGAAAAGGACGATTTCCTTCAACAGCCGTTCGTCATCCGGCGCCGGGGTTTCCAGGCCGGCGCTCTTGATGCGCTCGATGAGCTGCCGGCGATAACGCTCCGCCGTCTGGGGCGCCTGTTTCTGGACGCGTCCGGTGCATCGGCGCATGACTTCGGTGCGGGCGGCAAGGTCCTGGGCCAGATGCGCGCCCTCGCGTTCGCGCATTTTCACCAGCGCGGCCAGGGCCTGCTTCAACGCCTTTTCCACGACCGGCCAAAGGTTGTCGGCGCTGACGAGTTCCTCGTCCGATTGAAACACGCCCGGCGCGCGGACCAGCTGATCCAGCGTCACCTGGTCGGCGAGTTTGAGCTGCTTGGCGAGGCGGTTGAGTTCGGTGGTGTACGCCCTGGCCAGCGGCAGGTTGATGCGGGCGCGCGCCGACTGCTTGCCCTCGGCGGCGTGGATGGAAATCCGCGCCGTCACGCGTCCGCGCGCGATGTGGTGGTTGATCGCGTCGCGCACCGGTGTTTCCAGCATGTCCAGCTCGCGCGGCAGGTTGACGGAAATTTCCGTCTGCCGTCGGTTCACCGCGCTGAGCTCCACGGTGATCTTGAAGCCGTCCCGGGCGCTCTCGCCGCGGCCGTAACCTGTCATGGATTTCATCCGGCGTAATATGCAAAAATCCATCGCCGCAGGCGAACAAATTTTCGTTCGCCGACGGCAGGCGCAGCCGTCGGCAGCAGGTTCATTGTCAAAGTCGAAGGGCCCGGTGTTTCGCAATTGCCGGTTCAACTGTTTGCACGCAGAAGCTTCAACGCCTGCCGGAGATCCTTCGGCAGCGGGGCTTCAAAGCTCATTTCCTTCTCCGTGCGCGGATGCACGAACGACAGCTCACGCGCGTGCAGCATCACGCGCGGTGCGGCGTAATTCGTCAATTCCTTTAACCGCGCATTCTGCCGCGCGCCGTACGTTTCGTCGCCCACCAGCGGATGGCCGAGGAACTGGAAATGCACACGGATCTGGTGCGTCCGGCCGGTGTGGATTTGCACCTCGACGAATGTGGCCGAGTTCAACCGTTCCAAAACGCGGTAACTCGTATGCGCGGTGCGGCCGGAATCGTCGTCGCGTGTGGCCATGCGTTTGCGGTGCGAGGGGTGCCGGGCGATGGCGGCGTGAATTTCGCCGGATTCGCGCGCAAGCGCGCCGCACAAAATCGCGTTGTAAATCTTTTCAACCTGCCGGCTGGCGAATTGCGCCGAAAGCGCAAGGTGCGTCTCGTCGTTTTTGGCGACGACGAGGCAGCCGCTGGTATCCTTGTCGAGCCGGTGCACGATGCCGGGCCGGGCCACGCCACCGATGCCGCTGAGCGACCCCTGACAATGGTGAAGGAGGGCATTGACGAGCGTGTGTTCCTCGTGGCCGGCGGCGGGATGCACGACCAGTCCGGCGGGTTTGTTCACCACGAGCAGCGATTTATCTTCGAACAGGATATCGAGGGGGATTTCCTCCGGCTGCGCCCGGGCGGGTTTGGCCTCCGGCCAGTGGATTTCAATCTGTTCCCCGGCGTGCGGACTGTGCATGGGTTTGACCATCCTGCCGTTGACCCGGATATGACCTTGTTCAATCAGCCGTTGCAGGGCGACCCGCGAGGCGACGGGAAATTTTTCGCGCAGGAACGTGTCGAGCCGCCCGGCTGGAAGCGATTTTTCAACGGTGAAATGTTCCGTGCGCGCGGGCATGTCTCTCAGCGTGGCGAGTGACGCGTGACCAACGGCAGGCAATGCAGGGTGAGTGGCGGTTGGAAATGGTTCATGTCACTTGTCGCCGGTGGCGGGTTTCGGTGTGTGCTCGGTTTTCCAGGTGATGAGAAAAATCAGTACCACGCCAGTGCAAATGGCGGTGTCTGCGACGTTAAAGGCGGGGAAACCGATGATGTTGCCGTTGCGTTGCTGCAGGTAGAAATAGAGAAAATCCACGACCGCATGGCGGCTGGGGAGCAGGCGGTCGGTAAGGTTGCCGGCGATGCCGCCGAAAATCAGGCCGAAGGCGATCTGGCCGGAGAGCGTGTGCGAACTGAAGTGGTGCCGCGTGAGAAACAGCGCGACGAGCGCAAACAGACCGACCATGGCGAGCGCGGCGTTGTTGCCGCTGAACAGGCTCCACGCCGCGCCGGTGTTGCCCCAATGGACCAATTTGAAGAAACCGGGAATGACGATCGTTTCGTCGCCCAGATTCAAGGCATGCAACACCAGCCATTTGGTAAATTGGTCAAGCATGAAGATCACCAGCGCGAGCACGGCGATGCCGCGGTTGGATTTCTGAAAAATGGTGTTGGTGGCAACCATGGCAAATTTACAAAGGTTGATTTAATCGTGTTTTACCCAAAAGACAATGCGTTTTAGTCTGGCCTCGATCGAGATGCGGCCGCAAAACGCAATCGGCCGGCGGGTTAAAACCGCGATGTTGACCCAGATTAGGATTTTATTTGGTGCACAAACTGCTACGATGCACGCATGGCGCTGGTGCGCATTCTGGTGGACGGCTACAGCCTGTTGCACAACTGGCCGGAACTGGCCCCCGGCCAGCCGCGGCATTCGGCGCGTGCGCGCGAGGAACTGATCCATGTGCTCACGCGTTATCACGATGTGACCGGGACGCCGATCACCATTTTTTTCGACGGTTCCGGCGCGCCGGCTGGAGCCTCGCCGTCCGAATCGCCTTCCGGGGTGGAAGTCTTGTTTTCGCGCGCGGGGCAGACGGCCGATGACCTGATTGAGCGCGCGGCGCACCGGTTCAGCGCCTACGGCGAGGCGATGGCGGTCACGGATGATGTCGCCGAGCGGGAAACGGTCTCGGGCTTGGGCGGCCTGACATCCAGTTGTGCGAATTTCATCCGCCTGGTTGAGGATGCGCTGACGGAATTGGAGGATGAATTGCGGAATTACAACCGCGCCGAACGAAGCCGCTTTAATCGAAGCCGGGGGCGCGATTTGAAATGAAGACACCAACACAAAAAGATCGAATGCGCCACGGAGCATTGCTGCTCGCGGCATTGCTCGGCGGAATGGCCGCGATCCCGGGATTGCGCGCGCAGCCGGCGGTGCGGAAGGTGGACAATCGTTTCCTGTTCGTTTTCGACACCTCGGCGGACATGAAGCGTCGCGCGGCGGCGGTGCAAAATGCGATCAAGGGCATTCTGGCAACCAGTGCGAACGGCCAGCTGCATTCGAACGACAGCATCGGGGTGTGGACGTTTGACCAGCAGTTGCAGACGGGGCAGTTTCCACTGCAACGCTGGAACTCGGACCACGCGGTCATGATGGCGTCGACCATCAACTCTTTTGTCGGCAGTCAGCGGTACTCGAAGACAACGAGCTTTGATGTGCTGTTGCCGCTGCTAAACAAGGTCGTGCAGAGTTCCGAGCGCCTGACGGTGGTGGTTTTCTGTGACGGCTACGGGGAAATTCACGGAACCCCCTACGACACCGGGGTTAATCAGGTTTTCCAGCAACGGCAAAGCGAAAGGCAGAAGGCGCGGCAACCGATCGTCATCGTGTTGCACTCGCAACTTGGCCAATATGTGGATTGCATGGTGAGCTTTCCGCCCCAACCGGTGAGTTTCCCTGAGTTCCCGCCTTTCCCTGAGCCCGAGCCGGCGGCGCCCAAGGTTGCCCCGGCCCCGCCGCGTCCCCCCGTCCCGCCGCTCATCATCATCGGCACGCCGGTTACGAACCGTGTTCCGCCGCCGGCACCGAAACCGGCGCCAACCAATCCGCCGCCACCGACTGCAGTCTCAACGCCGCCACCTCCGGCGGCCCCTGAGGTGGTTTCCGAGGTGAGACCGCAGGATGATGTTCCGACGCCGCGATCCGGTGGCTCTCCCGCTCAACTTAAAATCGCCGCCGGGCTGTTGCTTCAGACAAACGGTGTCAGCCCGGCCTCAGAAAGTTTCGGGTTCAGCCAGGCAGAGGCCTTTGCCATGGGGGCAGCCCTGCTGGTGGTAGGGGGGCTGGTGGTGTTTCTGCTTGGCCGGTTCGGATCGGCGAAAAAGGAATGATTCCGCCCGTGACTTTTGGCCGCGGGTCTGGAAAATTCCCGTTCATGAAAGCACGGATTTACCTTTTGCTCACCGTCCTTGCCGCCGGGATGGTGACGGCATCGGCTCAAGAAACCAAAACCAACGCCGTTCCAGCCGCCGGTGAAGTCGCCGCTCCGCCGGCGGTGACCGTGCCTGCAACGTCCGCGCCCGCCGTGGCCAAAGAGCCAAAATCGACGGCCGGTGGAGCTTTGACGCCCGCCAGTCCCGCTCCCGCCCAGCCTAAAACCTCCACAACGCCCCGGATGTCGTCTGCCGAAAACATCGGGTCCGGCCATAAGGACATGGGAACCAATCCACCGTCGCCCGTCGGTCCGGTGACCGAAGAGGCAAAACCACCGGCCGATGCGTCTTTGACGCCCACCGGCGCCGTTCCCGCTGAAGCGGAAGCCGCCCCGGGGCCATCGCCGAATCCTGCCTCCCCGCCGGCCGAAGGTTCCGGACTCGACCGTAAAACCGCCTTGCTCATTGGTGGGGCAATTCTGTTGGTCGCCGGCGGTCTGGCATTTTTCATGTGGCGTCGGGCCAACATGGTTTCGCACGGAAGCTTGATTACCAGCGCCATGCACGTGACCCGGTACGATGACAAGAATGATGACAAGGTTGAGGATAAGACCGGGGAAACCAGCGAAGCCGGGACCGAGGTGATGGACAAGCCGGAGACAGAAGCCAAGCCGGAGGAGAAAAAATTTCCGCCGCCGATGAATTGAAAGGTCCAATTCTGCGCGTGACTTTTGGCCGCGGGTCTGGAAAATTTACCGCACATGAAATCCATCAATTTATTGTGTGCACTCGTTTTCTTTGCCGCCGTTACCCTGGCCCAGGCTGACGATACCAACAGAGCAATTTCGATGACTGCGCCGGCTTTCGCCGATCCCGCCAAACTCACCGAGAAGGCGCCCGAAACCTTCAAGGTGCAGTTCGACACGACCAAGGGGAAGTTCACCATTGAAGTCACCCGATCGCTCTCGCCCAACGGCGCGGACCGCTTTTACAACCTCGTTCGTTCCGGCTACTTCAAGGACATCGCCTTCTTCCGCGTGATTCCCGGCTTCATGTGCCAGTTCGGCATCCACGGTGACCCGAACGTCTCCGCGAAATGGCGCGAGGCGGCAATTGCCGACGACCCCGTCAAAGGCAGCAACACGCGAGGCACGATCACCTTCGCCACGGCCGGGCCCAACACGCGCACCACGCAGTTGTTCATCAACTTCGCCGACAACAGCAACCTTGACGGCATGGGGTTCTCACCTTTCGGCAAGGTGGTCGAGGGAATGGATGTGGTGGACAAGATAAACGGCGAGTATGGCGAAGGTGCTCCCGGAGGTAGCGGGCCAGGTCAGGGCCGCGTCCAGATGGAAGGCAATTCCTATTTGAAAAAAGATTTTCCGAACCTCGATTACATCAAATCCGCCACCATATTGTCGGTAGAATTGCCTGCAAAGAACGACCTAATCAGATAATTATTTATGAGCGAAGTTGCCCACATCACCACCACCGAAGGCGAAATGGTCATCGAATTCTGGCCCGACGTCGCACCCAAGACCGTCGAGAATTTCAAGACGCTGGCCCGGAAGGGCTTTTACGACGGCACCTGTTTTCACCGCGTCATCAAGGGCTTCATGATCCAGGGCGGCGACCCGCTGACCAAGGATCCGGCCAAGGAAGAAATGTGGGGCACGGGCGGGCCGGGCTACCAGATCAAAGCCGAATTCAATGACCGTTCACACGTGCGGGGCGTCATTTCCATGGCGCGCTCGAACAATCCCGATTCTGCCGGCAGCCAGTTCTTCATCTGCCACGGCGACCCGACCTTTCTGGACCGCCAATACACCACATTTGGCAAGTTGATCAAAGGTGACGAGGTGCTTGAGAAAATTGGCACCACATCCACACATCCGCAGGACCGCCCCAACAAACGCATGGGCATCATCAGCGTCAAAATCGTCCCGCTCGACGCAGCCAAGTGAGCGTGCGGTGGGGCGCGCAGTCCTCGGCGCGCCGTGCCGGGATTTCATGGAAACGTCCGAACTGGCCCAACTCCTGGTCGCCCTTGGCTGCCCGGCCGAAAAGTCCATGGCCATGGCCGGGCAACTCGACAAGCGTGCCCGCCAGCTTGCCGCTCAAAAAGGCCGCAGTTACGAAGAAGCGCTGCAACATTTGCTCCACCTGATGAAACAGGGCTGGGCGGCGGGCGGAAGAAGCCCGTCGCCGGGATCCAGAATATAGAAGCCGGCGGGCGCAGACGGAACTATTTTTCTGGATTCCGGATTCCGAATTCTGTCTTCTGGTTGCATGCTCAAACCTTGGAAAAAAGTGCGTTCGACGGCGTTCGGCAACTTCCGCATCTTCAAGCTGCGCTCGGACGTGAAAATCTCACCGCGCACCGGCAAGGAACACGAGTTTTACGTCCTCGACAGCGTCAACTGGGTCAATGTGGTTGCGGTGACGCCGGACCGGCAGCTCGTGATGGTGGAGCAATACCGCCACGGCTCGAATACGGTGGAACTGGAAATCCCCGGCGGTTTGATGGACGCGGGCGAGACCGATCCGGTGGCGGCGGCCGTGCGCGAGTTGCGCGAGGAGACTGGCTACGAAGGCGAAAAGGCCCGCCGGCTGGGACGCGTCTGGTCGAACCCGGCCATCCTGAGCAACCTCACCTACACCGTGCTGATCGAAAACTGCCGGCTGAAACACGGCGTGGAATTCGATCATGGCGAGGATCTGGCGACCCGGCTCGTGCCGGTGGCGGAAATCCCGAAGCTCGTGGCCGACGAAAAAATCAGCCACTCGCTCGTGGTCGCGGCACTGTATCACTTCGATTTGTGGCAGCGGGGCATAAAAAAGGATGCCTGAGCTGATGCCGATTTTTCTCGAATGCCAACGTTGCACGGCCTGTTGTCGCTGGCCGGGGCAGGTGCGGTTGACGAATGCGGAAATCACGCGGCTGGCCGCATTCAAGGGCATCAGCGAACACGAATTCATCCAGCAGTTCACC
>Ga0181522_10000337_pt1 | contig 36629 bp, 30 predicted proteins | sample PEATcosm2014_Bin_27_FD_121103 | JGI IMG/M metagenome (GOLD analysis project Ga0181522, IMG submission 121103) | Peatland microbial communities from MTU Mesocosm Facility, Houghton, MI, USA - PEATcosm2014_Bin05_10_metaG | ecosystem: Environmental > Terrestrial > Soil > Wetlands > Peat | place...
CGCGCTCGACCCCACCACCCGCACACTGCAAGCCCGCATCGTCACCGAGAATCCTGGTTACAAGCTCAAAAAAGATATGTACGTGACAGCGAACGTTCATGCTGGTGCGCTTGCAAATGCTCTGACCGTCCCGGACGCTGCCGTGTTACGCGACACGGAAAATCAACCTTTCGTGTACGTCCAAGTCGCCTCCAATCAGTTCGCCCGGCGGCTGGTGAAGATCGGCGACAGCCAGGACGGCCGCACCCTGGTACAGGAAGGTCTCAAGGAGGGCGAGGACGTCGTAGGGGACGGCAGCTTGTTCCTGCAATTCAAGAACTCGCTGCAACATTAGGAAGCGACCTGCTCATGCCCACAACGCTCAAACTCGCGACAATCCGCAGGCGGAACGCATGATCCACCGTATCGTCCAATTCGCCCTGCAGCAACGCTTCGTCGTATTGATGTTCAGCGTTCTGATCGTGGTCGCCGGAGCGGTCTCGTTTAAGCGCATGCCCGTGGATGCCTACCCCGATCTGTCTCCACCGATGGTCGAGCTCATCACCCAGTGGCCCGGGCACGCCGCCGAAGAAGTGGAACGGCTCACCACGCTTCCTCTCGAGCTGGCCATGAACGGCACGCCCAACCTGCGCTACATGCGTTCGATCTCTCTTTATGGCCTCTCCGACGTCATCCTTACCTTTGACGAAGGGACGGATTCTTACTTCGCCCGTCAGGTCATCTTTCAACGCATCGCCGATGCGCAGCTTCCCAGCGGCGTTACGCCCAGCATGGCTCCGTTGTTTAGTCCCAGTGGTCTGGTCTATCGCTACGTGATCGACAGCCCTGACCGATCGCCGATGGAGTTGCATACCTACGAACAATGGATCATCGAGCGTGCCTATCGCAGCGTGCCCGGCGTGGCGGACGACTCGGGATTCGGCGGGCCTACGATGGAGTATCACGTTCTGCTCGATCCCGCGCGGCTCTACAATTTCCATCTTGCGGTCGTGCAGGTCTTCAACGCTCTTCAAGCCAACAACGCCAACACGGGCGGTGGTTTCTACACGCAGGGAGGACAGTTTTACTACGTGCGGGGACTGGGCCTTCTGAAGTCCACCGACGACATTGGCGAAGTCGTCGTCGGCAACAACAACGGCGTTCCGATCCGCGTTAAAGACGTGGGCCAGGTGGTGCTCGGCCACGCGGTGCGCCTTGGCATATTCGGCTTCCAGGACAAAGTTAAAAATAACGATGACGCCGTCGAAGGCGTTATCCTGATGCGACGCGGCGAGCAGACCCAGAACGTGCTGCGTGGCGTCGAGCAAAAAACGGACGAGCTCAACCGCAGCATACTTCCCCCCGATGTAAGAATTCATCCCTACTACGATCGCAGTGATCTGGTGCAGGTCACCACGGGCACCGTGGAGGGGAATCTTCTTCGCGGCATGATCCTGGTTTTTCTGGTGCTGCTTTTCTTTCTGGTCAGCTTCCGCGCCGCGGTTATCACCGCGCTCACCATTCCCCTGGCGCTGCTATTTGCGTTCATTTTCCTGCACGCCACCGGTGAAGCGGCCAATTTGCTCTCCATTGGCGCCATCGACTTCGGGATCATCATCGACGGCACCATCGTGATGGTCGAGAACATCTACCGAGAGCTGGCCGCACGCCGCGGCACCGACTACAATCTCCGCGAAGTCATCCTGCACGCCGCGCGCGACGTAGACCGCCCGATCTTTTACTCCGTGGCGGTCATCATCGCCGGGTATCTGCCCATCTACGCGCTCACCGGTCCCTCGGGCAAACTCTTCCACCCCATGGCGGACACGATGGCGTTCGCCCTGGTCGGCGCTCTTCTTCTCACACTTACGTTCGTACCCGTAATCGTCTCGTACTGGTTCAAAAGCGGCGTGCAAGAAAAACCCAACCGCATTTTCAATTGGGTGCGTGAACGATATGCCGGGGGTCTGGTGTGGTGCCTCGATCATCCGAAGCTCACCGTATTCGGAGCTTTTGCGATTTTCGGCGCCACGCTTCTCCTTGTTCCCCTGATCGGTGGAGAATTCCTGCCGCATCTTGACGAAGGCGCGCTGTGGGTGCGTGCCACCATGCCGTACACGATCGGCTTTGAGGACGCCGCCAAATTCGCTCCGCAAGTTCGCAATGTTTTGATCAAATATCCGCAGGTCACCGTCGTCGGCTCTGAGCTCGGACGGACGGACGACGGCACCGACCCTACCGGCTTTTTCAACTGCGAGTTTTACGTTGGATTGAAGCCGTATGACGACAAAACTTGGCAATCCGGCGCGATTCACACCAAAGAAGAATTGGCCAAAGACCTCGAGAAAAAACTAGATGCCTATCCTGGCGTTATCTTCAACTTCACGCAACCCGCCGAAGACGCGGTTGACGAGGCCCTTACGGGGCTGAAGTCCGCACTCGCCGTTAAAATCTTCGGTCCGGACCTCGAGGTTCTCGAGAAGAAAGCCGTTGAGATCAAGAATATCCTCGACAAGACGACGGGATTCACCGAGCTCACCGTCGTCCGCGAACTTGGCCAACCCAACCTCATTGTCGATATCGACCGCGCGAAAATCGCTCGTTATGGCATAAACGTCAGCGACGTCGAAGCCGTGGTGCAGACCGCCGTCGGCGGTCAAGCCGCCACGCAGGTCATCCAGGGTGAAAAACTTTTCGATCTTGTGGTCCGCATGGAGCCGAAATACCGTTCGAACGCCGTTCAGATTGCGAACCTCCTGGTCCCCACGCCTGGTGGCCAGCAGATTCCGCTCTCAGAGCTCGCTGATATTAAGGAGTCCGCCGGGGCATCCTTCATCTATCGCGAAAACAATTCGCGCTACATTGGGATCCAGTTCTCGGTAACCGGGCGCGACCTGGAAGGCATTGTTCAGGCCGGCCAGAAAGCCGTCGCCAAATCCGTCCAGCTACCCGAAGGTTACCGCTTGGACTGGGGCGGCGAATACACCGAGCTTCTGGAGGCGAAATCCCAGCTCTACGTTATCGGCCCGCTCGCTGTCTTTCTGATCTTTCTGATCCTTTTCGCGCTTTACGGCAATTTCAAGTTTCCGATCACCATTGCGCTCGGTGTGGTGCTCACAGAACCCGTCGGCGCCCTGATCGCCCTCAAGGTCCTGCACATCCCGTTCAGCGTGTCCAGCGGTCTCGGGCTGCTGGCGCTGCTCGGCGTATCTGTCGAGACCGCCGTCATCCTAGTCAGCTACATCAATAAACTTCGGCTCGAAGGGGCTTCTGTTCGCGACGCCACCCGCGAGGCTTCTTTGCTCCGCCTCCGCCCCATCATGATGACCGCTCTGGTAGCGTGCCTCGGATTATTGCCGGCCGCGCTCTCGACTGGCGTCGGGAGCGACACGCAAAAGCCGTTCGCGATTGTCGTAGTCGCCGGCCTGGTTTCGCGCTTGTTGCTGGGATTCTTCGTTAACCCTGTTCTCTACGAAGTCGTCGCTCGCGAAGGCGACGTGCTTCAGGTCTGAGCCAATGCTGGATTCCAAGTTCCCAAAAAGAAAATGCGGGCCGGAGCCATGTCGCGCCCGCCCGCACGCCCTACTTGTAACTGATATTAGAAATCGCCGGGGATCCGCGTAGCCGCCGGCGTTAAAAGTGACAGGACGCCGCACCGCGCTTTTCCAGATATTTCTGGTGATATTCTTCGGCGCGATAGAACGGACCGGCCCCAGTGATTTCCGTCGCGATGGGCCGCTTCAGCTTCCCGCTCGCTTCCAACGCCGCCTTCGACTTCTTCGCCGCGGCTTCTTGCGCCGGCGAGTGAAAGAAAATTGCCGTGCGGTATTGCGAGCCAAAATCCGGTCCCTGGCGGTTTTTTTGTGTGGGGTCGTGCATCTGCCAGAATGCATCCAGCAACTGTTCGTAACTCAGCTTCGCGGGGTCAAATGTGACCTGCACGACTTCCGCGTGTCCGGTTTCGTCGGTGCACACGTCCTTATAAGTCGGATTCACAGTGTGCCCGCCGCTATAGCCAACAGCCGCGTCGACCACACCAGGAATTCGCCGGAACGCAGCCTCGATTCCCCAAAAGCAACCCGCGCCAAATGTCGCAGTCTCTGTCATAGACTCTCCGTAGTCAAGCTTCTTGCAAAATCCATCTGCACCAAATCCAAGCCATTAGATGCACGATACTACGTTCGCGATTCTAGATCTCGTCTGTCTATGACTTTGCCCGTGCAGCAGCAGGGCCCGATATGGCCTTCAACTTTTCCTGCGCCAACGCCTTGTAGGCGCTATCCACCGACGCCGCATCGGTCAGCGCCGCCTTCGCCTCTGGAACCTTCTTCAAATTCAGCAACGCAAAACCAAGCCGGTACTGGTTACGGGCGTAGCTGTTTGCATCCGGCTTCAGCAGCGGCGCCGCTGCCTTGAAATTGTCAACCGCTTGCGCGTTGTTCTTCTTCTCGATGTTCACCTGACCTAGCGCGCTGAGCGCCAGTCCTTTCTGCAAGGCGCTCTGTTGCTGCCACTGTTCATCGGTCAGGCCATCTGGTTTCTTGACGGTATCCAGCACCGAAACCGCTTTCGTCGCATAGGTCCCCGCCTTGTCGAGTTGCTCCCCCTTTTCGCTGTAGTAGTCCGCCAGCAGGATCAGCATTCCCACATTGTTGGGATCCTTGGCTAGCACCCCGTTCGCTGCTTCCAGCATTTTGGGGATGTTTTGGGTCTGCCGGTAGGAAGCCGCCGCTACGCCCATCGCCTGATCGGCATAGGGAGAGTCGGGGAACATTTGCGCGAACCGCACCAGCAGGCTCGCCCGTTTTGCCAAGTCGCGTGTTTGGTACGCTCCATTGAAGATCAACTGCTGGAGGTAAATCACGCTATCGTGGACGTTTTGCAACGTCTGCTTTTTCTGGTTGTTCCAATCGGCCGGTGTCGTTCCCTCGGGCGCCGGCGCGTCCTGATAGCGCTTCAGAATTCCTGCTGCTTTGTCACCATAGGAGAACAGCTTGTCCGTATCACCCTTTTCTTGGGCTGCGCGAACCATGTTCACGCCATTGGCAAGGTTATCGGGATCGAGGACGAACAATTTGTCGCCATACTCGAACGCCTTGTCGTAATTCTTGGCGCCAATGTAATAGTTGACATAGAGATCGTCGGCCACGATGGCCATGTCGCCTTGGGCGATATTCGCGGCAAACTTGTCGATCAGCGCCAGTTTTTGAGCCGGGTCGGTGGCCGCATTGATTTCCGCCAAGGCGTGGTCGGCATCCGAACCCGCGGGAATCGGGACATATTTGCCGATTTGCGCCCGGGCTGGCGGCGTTGCACCCAGAGCCAGCCACGCCAACACGAACAGCAAGCTTATGAACACTGGGTCTCGCCGCATGGATGCCTCCTGGAAGGTGATACCGGAATGGCAGGCATCTTAGTTCCGACCGGCTCGCGTGGCAAGCACCGTATGGTTGCAACGGTTGCGAAGCCGGTAACCAATGCCGCTCGGCTGCGTCTAATGAATTTGAAGCTGCCAAGTTCGCGTGCGGTTCCCGCCGTCGGCCAACGCTCGACAGAACGCTTCCCTTTCGAGACGCATTCAGGGCCTTGTCGTTTGCTATCACGGCAAGCGGTGTACCACCGGCACTCGCCCGAGGTCCCGGCGATGCGAAAATAGCAAGGTTCGCTACTCTCTGTCTGGATCGCTGTTGCGTACAGAACCCCTGCTCGCGGGCGCAGGGTAGTTGGAGCCAACCGTATGGCGCAAGTATGGACCTGCCATGGCTTTTGAAGTTGCGATGAATTCTTGACGATATCGCGTTTTTCTGGAGACCAGCGGAATGATCGTGAGCTCACCTCGTGTAGTCAATCGAAGCCGCATCCGATTCCTGGCAATCGGGATTTTTACTGCTCTAATTTTCTCGGCATTTTATCTCCAAGCCGATGAGCCTTATTCTCGCACACGCGACTACGACCTGCAGCACTCCAAGATTGCTCTGCGCTTTGAGGTCGAGCAGAGAAAAGTTCTCGGAGACGTCACTCACACACTCTCTATTCTGCGCGATACTATTTCCGCGGTTTCTTTCGATTCCGTCGGCCTAACTATCCAAAGCGTCACCGTCAACAAGTCTCCGGCTAAGTTCGAGACCACCGCCGCCAAGTTGATCGTGCCTCTTCCCGCGGCGTCACATCCCGGCGACAAGTACGAAATCGAGATCCGCTATGAAGGCAAGCCCACAAAGGGCCTGTACTTCATCCTGCCCGACAAAGACGATCCCGATCGCCCGAAACAGATCTGGAGCCAGGGAGAATCCGAAGACACGCGTTACTACCTCCCGACCTACGACTATCCGAACGACCGCCTCACCACCGAGACGATCTTGACGGTGCCCGCATCGTGGCTGACCGTGGCCAACGGCAAATTGATTAACGTCTCCGACGCCGGGAACTCCATGAAGACGTGGACATGGCGCGAGTCGCAGCCCAGTTCGACCTACCTCATTGACGTAGTTGCGGGCGAGTTCGACGAGACAAAACAGTCCCTGCGCGGCCTTCCAATCACCTACTATGCTCCGAAAGGTCGCGGCGATCGCCTGCTCCCAAATTACGGCCGAACGCCCGCCATGATCGACCTTTTTGACAAGAAGATCGGCATTGATTACCCGTGGGAAAAATACTCGCAGGCCATGGTGGATGATTTCGTCGCCGGCGGCATGGAAAATTCGAGCGCTACCACCAACACGTCCAGTTCGCTGAGAAGCCCCAAGCTCATACCTGAGTTCCCCACTGACGAAGATGACCTTATTTCTCACGAACTCGCCCATCAATGGTTCGGTGACCTGGTTACCTGCAAGGATTGGGGCAACATCTGGCTCAACGAAGGGTTCGCAACTTTTTTCGAAACGGTGTGGATGGAGTCGTACTACCCGAAAGATCAAGCCGACTACAACACCTGGGCCGCCGCGCGCGAATGGTTCGCCTTGCCCGACTTGTATCAAAAACCGATTGTGCGCTTCGACTTTGACGACTCCGGTGAATTCGATGGAAACGCGTACACAAAAGGCGGATGGGTCCTGTACATGCTCCGCCATCAGATTGGAGACGACAACTTCTGGCGCAGCTTGAAGCACTACCTGGAAGTCAATCGCGGCAAAAACGTGGTCACATCCGATCTGATCAAGGCGATTGAAGAGACCACGCACGTCAGCGTGGACCACTTTTTCCATCAATGGATTTATGGCGCAGGCGCACCAAAGTTTGATCTTGCGTACACGTACGACACGGCGAAGCGCCAGGTTGCGCTGACCGTGAAGCAAACGCAAAAAGTGGAGGGGCAAGTCGGCCTCTTCGACGTTCCTGTCGATGTCGAAATCACCTTGGTGTCCGGTGCCAGGCTCTACCCCATCCACGTGTCCAAAGACGTCGAGACGTTCACCTTTCCGTCCGAGTCCGTTCCATCGATGGTTCTGTTCGACAAAGGCGGCTACATTCTCAAAACTGCGAGCTTCCACAAAGAAAAAAAGGAATGGCTTTATCAACTGAAGAACGCGACCGAATTCGCCGATCGCGCCGATGCGGTAATCGCGCTGGGAAAAATCAAGAACGACGACGAAGTGGTGTCGGCACTAGCCACCGCGCTCAACACCGATAAAGCCTGGGAGATTCGCGCCATTTCCGCCGACGCGCTGGGTCGCATGGGCGGATCCGCAGCCCTGAAACATCTGGTCGCATCCCTCGATACCAATCAGATGCCGGCGATCCGCTATCACATTGTCTCGGGCATCGGCGATTTCAAGCAGGAGCCAAGCGTTCCCGCGAAACTCGAGGCCATTGCGCGCGACGATCACTCCTATCGAGCCCGAGCCAGTGCTTTGGAAGCTCTCGGACGCGTCAAGTCACCCAACGCGTTGGGCATTCTCACCGCCAACGTCGCGGAGGACTCGCCCGACGACTTCCTCCGCAACGCCGCGCTGCGCTCTCTGGGTTTCCTGGGTGACAACAAGGCGGTCCCGTTGCTCCGCACCTGGGCCGCTCCTGGCAAAGACATGGATTCTCGCAGCGCCGCGATCGCCAGCCTCGGGCGCTTGGACAGGGAAAACAAGGAGATCACCCAGCAGATTGCCTCGTATCTCAGCGAGCCGCATTTCACCTCTCGCTGGGCAGCCATCACCGCGCTGGGCAGCCGCGGCGACGCCAGCGCCATTCCCGCGCTGGAAGCCTTGCTGAAAGCCGACGATCTCAGTATTGAAATGGTTCCGGAGGTCAAGGAGCAAATCGAGCGGTTGCAAAACCCGAAGGGAGCAAAAAGCAGGTCGCACGGGGAAGAGTCGATGGAGGAGGAAGACGTTGCCGATCCACCGTCAGACAATCAAATCAATGTGTCGCAGCGCCTTGAACAACTCGAGCGGCTAGTTCAGGAAATGAACGAGCGACTGAAATCCATAGAATTGCGCCTTCCAGCCCCACCTAAAAAATGAGCCGCTGAACGTCTTCAAGGACACGGAAACTTCAAGGTTCCGCGATCAAGACACGCAGGTCCCGCAAATTATTGCCGGTCGGCCCGGTGATTATTGCATCGTCCAACCGCAGGAAGTAATTATAAGCATCGCTGCGCGCGAACGTCTCCCCGACATCCATACCGAGCGTCCGCGCCCGCGCCAGAGTGTCCCCATCCGCCACCGCCCCGGCCGCAGGGCTATTCCCGTCAACGCCGTCCGTTCCTGCGCTCAGCACCGCCACCTTACGCCGGGAAATATTCTCCACACAGGCCAGCACAAACGCCGAATTCCTTCCGCCAATCCCCTCTCCCGTCACCGGGGAGCTCACTTCTCCGTCCGAAATAACTGCCACCCGCTGCCCGGAATGTGTTGCTCGCAACTCGTCCAATTGTGCCAACAAAAATGTTGCGGCCTTCTCCACCGGCCAATCGTCCGTGGTGTTGTCGCAGCACGTCAGACATCCTTTTGCTTCCGCTGCGCGATGTGCCGGATGAAACAAATCGTCCATCCCCAGCAGCAGCGAGAAATGTGCGTTCCAGAATGCTGGATCTCCAGTCTTCGGTGTTTCGGGCATCCGCCCTTCATCCATCCATTGGCGAACGGTCGGTGGCAGGCGCGTACGCAGCCCGTATTCCGCCAGCACGATCTGCACATCCTCAACCGTGGTCGGATCGGGCAGTGTGGGACCGGAAGCCAGCGCTGCTTCCTGCTTCGCCGGAACATCGCTCACCGCCAAGGTGATCTTCGTCGCCGCCCCAGCTGCCTCCGCCAATCTTCCTCCCTTCACGGCGGAGAGATGGCGGCGAACCTTGCCAATCTCGCCGATCGGCGCGCCGCACGTCACCAGTGCCGAATAAAGTTGCTGCATGTCTTCGAGCGTCTGCTTCGAATCGAACGGCAATTCCACGAGCGCCGATCCGCCGCCTGACAACAGAAAAAATACCAGCGAGCGCTGATCGCAGGTTCTGAGCAACGCGAGAATCGCCTGCGCGGCCTTCCAACTCTCCAGGTTGGGAATCGGGTGCCCGCCAACAAAGTAGTCGATGCAGGGCAGAACATTCCTGGGCGCTGTCGGTGCAGACACCACTCCCTGCAACTTAAGATTATCCGGAATCACCGGTACCAGGCCTTCCGCCATCGCGTGCGCCGCCTTGCCAATCGCGATCACGCACACGCGTTCGAATGCTCGCAGATCAACAACGATCTCGTCTCCGCAATGCAGCACACCCCCGTCGCGCCACAGCTTTCGCTGCATCGCCGCGGGAATATCGATCGCCGCTAATGTTTCGAGGAAAATTTGGCGGGCAAGTTGCTTCAGATCCGCCATGAAGGTTACCAGCCTCGGCTCAGCGCGTCTTGAGCGCTTCAGGATTCAGCATATTCAGCGGTCGCCGCCCCTTGAATAAGGCCGCGACATTTTCCGCCGCGATACTCGCCATCTTCGTGCGGGTCTCCAGCGAGGCCGACGCAATGTGGGGCGCCAACACCACATTTGGCCGCTTCAGTCCGGGAAGAATGAACGGCTCATTTTCATACACATCCAGAGCGGCGCCGGCGAGTTTCCCGGTCTCCAACGCGTGCACCAGAGCCGCCTCGTCCACTACCGGCCCGCGCGAGGTGTTGATCAGAAATGCCGTCGGCTTCATCCGGTGAAGTTTTGCGCTGTCAAACAGTCCGCGCGTGTCCGGAAGTAACGGAACATGTACGCTGACAAAGTCCGCCTCCGCCAGCAGCGCGTTGAAATCGCGATACTCTGCCTTAAATTCTTTCTCGACATCCAGCGGCGCTCGAATGGCATCGCTATAAATCACTTTCATCTCGAAGCCCGCCGCGCGCCGCGCCACTGCACGCCCGATACGCCCAAACCCGACTAACCCCAGCGTCTTCCCCCACACATCGGTGCCCACCAGCTGATCCAGGTCCCAGCCTTTCCAGTTGCCGGATCGCGCCAACTGCTCGCCCTCCCCGATTCGCCGCGCAACGGCCATCAACAGCGTCCAGGCAAAATCCGCGGTCGTCTCGTCCAATACTCCGGGAGTATTCGTCGCCACCACTCCCCGCTTCGTGCAAGCCGGCAAATCGATGTTGTCGAAGCCTACAGCGACGTTGGCCGCAATCCGCAGCTTCGGCGCCGCGCGCAGCACCTCTTCATTCACCTTCTCGGTGAGCAGGCACACCAATCCTTCTTTGTCCCTTACTCGCTGTAACAGCTCGTCTTTGGAGATACGCTCCGGCTTGGTCCAATACTCCACATCACAGCCGGCGTTCAGAATTTGTTGCGCCGTGGGAAATAGCGGTCGCGTCGCCAGCACTCGCGGCTTCGGCATCGGTTCCTCTCCGCACTTCGATCGTTACACTACCACAAGCTTCGCGCACCGCCATCCCAGCACCGTTGCGCTGGCATGGTCACACTCTCTATAGTGAATCTAGCACCACCCAAGCCTCCATGCTTATGACCCAGATTTTGACCCGCGAACTCAGAAAGATTCTCGGACCCGCCGCTGTCCTTAGTCTCCCGGAAGATGTGCTCCTTTACGAATACGACGGGTCGGTCGAGAAAGGTCGGCCCGATGCCGTCGTCTTTCCCTCAACGACGAACGAAGTCTCCCGCATCGTGAAGCTCGCCGCACACCATAACGTTCCGATCGTCGGCCGCGGCGCTGGCACGGGCCTCTCGGGTGGCGCACTCGCTCGCTCCGGCGGCTTGATGATCGCCTTCGCCCGCATGAATCGTATCCTCGAGCTGGACTTCGAGAACCAACGTGCGGTAGTGCAACCGGGAGTAGTCAATCTCGATCTCACTCGCGCTGTCGAACACGCCGGCCTTTACTTCGCCCCCGATCCTTCCAGTCAGAAATCCTGCACGATCGGCGGCAACGTCGCCGAAAACGCTGGCGGCCCTCACACGCTCGCGTACGGCGTAACCACGAACCACATCACGGCGATCGAACTGGTCCTGCCGGACGGCCAAATCGTCCGCGTGGGCAACAAGCAAGGCGACCCCTCGCTCTACGATCTCGCCGGTTTACTCGTTGGCTCGGAAGGGACGCTCGCTCTGATCACGGAAATCACCGTCAAGCTCTCTCGTAAGCCCGAAGCCGTCAAAACCCTCCTCGCCATCTTCGATACGATCGACGACGCCTCGGAAACCGTCGCCGACATCACCGCTCGCGGCATCACTCCCGCGGCATGCGAAATGCTCGACGGCTGGACGCTCCGCACCGTCGAAGACTACATCCACGCCGGCTTTCCGCTCGACAGCGCCGCCGTCCTGCTCATCGAAGTCGAAGGCCTCCACGAAGCCGTCACATCGCAAGCTGCGTCTATCGATGAGATCTGTCGTGCGCACAACGGACGAGAAGTTCGCGTCGCCCGCGACGACAAGGAGCGCGATCTGCTCTGGAAAGGTCGCAAGAATTCTTTCGGCGCCCTGGGCCGCTTGGCTGCCGGCGTCTACGTCCTCGACGGCGTCATTCCCCGCTCCAAGCTTCCGCAGACGCTCCGCCGCATCCACGCGATCGGGGAGCAATACGGCTTTCGTATCGGCAATATCTTCCACGCAGGTGACGGCAATCTTCATCCCATCGTTCTCTACGACCCGCGCGACATCGAGCAGTTCAAACGCGCCATGCAGGCATCCGCCGAAATCATTCGTTATTGTGTCGAAATCGGTGGGAGCCTCTCCGGCGAACACGGCATCGGCATGGAAAAGAGCGAGCTTATGCCCCTCCTGTTCTCCGACGCGGATTTTGCCTTGATGCGACGCGTTCACGATGCCTTCAATCCCCGTTGCTCGCTGAATCCCGGGAAGGTTTTTCCACTAACGAAGGGCTGCGGCGAAACCCGCATCCGTTCGAGCTCCGCCAATCATCCAACACCCACGATCAGCGCATGATACCACTTACAAACCTTGTATGAGCCAATCGTCCGTGACCAGCACCGCCGCCTTGGAATCGATCCTGGATTCCTCACGTGTGCTCGTCGACCCCGCCGCGCTCGCGACCTACGCGATCGACGGTCTGCTTCCTGTCGCGGTCGCGAAACCTGCCTCCACCGAAGAGGCCGCCGAAGTCATCCGCTTGGCCGCGAAGGAAAGACTCAGCGTAGTCCCGACTGGCGCCCGCACCAAAATCTCTATTGGCGCGCGGCCGACCCGTTACGACATCGCGCTGGACATGTGCGCCCTCAATCAAATCGCTCACTACGATCCCGCCGACCTTACCGTCAGCGCGGACGCAGGCATGCCGGTCGCGAAATTGAACGCCGCTCTTTACGAACGCAAACAATTTCTTCCACTTCTGGTCCCTTATTACTCGCAAGCGACCCTGGGCGGCGTTATTGCGTCCGGCATTGACTCGCCGCTCCGCCAAGCCTACGGCACCGCTCGTGATTTCCTTTTGGGCGCCGAATTCATCGATGGTACCGGCGCGCTTGTGAAGAGCGGCGGCCGTGTGGTAAAAAACGTCGCGGGCTACGACCTCCACAAACTCCTGGTCGGCTCTTTCGGCACCCTCGCGGTAATCACCCGACTCAATTTTCGGACATTCCCGGCTATCATCGACCGAAGCCGCGGCTTCCTTGCCTCTTTCTCGACCCACGAAACTGCGCTCGCGGCCCGACACAAGATTGCTGCGTCGTCGCTGTCGCCTTTGACTCTCGATGTCATCAACCCGGGCGCGGCGAAGATATTTTCGTCGCGCACTCCGGCCACACCCCAAGCAACGGGTTTCACCCGCGATACGCACCGCACGGCCGAAAGCCAATTGCCCTTGCCCGGCGAATGGTTCCATGCCGACGAATGGCAGCTCTGTGCCGCCTTTGCCGGCCCCCCCGAGGTTGTGAGCCGCTACGTCCGCGACCTGACCTGCGTAGCCGAGCAGTCCCGGGCTTCCGCGATTGCAGTCCTTGACGATGCCACCCGGCCCCCGATCTGGGGCCGTCTCCGGGAGGCCCTTTCGCTGTTCCGAGAAGTCTCGCCGTTTGCCGCTATTTTCAAACTGAACATTCCGCCAGCTCGCCACGCCAAAGCCGTCAGGGTCCTCGAATCTTTAGCCAACGCCGCGAAACTGCCCTTGGCCCTGATCGCCAGAGCGGCCGGCACTCTCTACATCGCCCTGCTACCCGAAAGCGCGCCGGACTTTTCTGCCGAGACTGTTTCCCTGTTGGCCCTTGAGGTCTTGTCCCTAGGTCGCAGCCTGGACGGCCGCGCATCTCTGCTCTTCGCCCCGGCGGCGATTAAGCCCGCCCTCGAGTCCACGCTGAACTCCGGTTCCCATCCCGACTTATCGCTGATGCGTCGCGTGAAATCCGCCTTCGACCCCCAAAATATCTTTGCGCCTGACCGCCTTTTTCGGAATCCACTGTAGCGGCCGGAAATCGATTGTGGCGCTCAAGACGCCAAGTTTCCGGAACAAAGACCAAAGCGCGGACCTACCAGGACGCGGACAACCCGCAAGCAGGTCGCAATCTGCAATTGGCAATTCAGCGCCTGGTTTGAGGCTTATCTGGAAAATCGCTGGCGGGCTTTGACGTCCGCAACAACCAGCCGCGGATTGGACAGATCCCGATTGCCGCGGGACGGGACGCGTCCGACGTGGCCATACCACATCGTTCGGCATGGCCAATTTGACGTACTTCACTGTCGTGATCGAAAAAGTCCAGCGGATCAAAGCCACGAATGCTTCCTAGAGGCCCGACTTCGATCCAGGGGGCGCTTCAAAGTGAATTTCGCCGCGCGATATTGCCCAACACCGCCCCGCTAGGCTTCACAGTTCTCCTCTGCGTCGCCAGGTCCACGGCAACAATTCCGAATTTCGGCTCGAACCCCGACATCCATTCGAAGTTATCCAGCAGCGACCACGTAACATATCCCCGCACGTCCACGCCATCGTCAATTGCCCGCTTCAAACCCGTCAGTGCCCGTTGATAGTATTCCACGCGCCTTTTGTCATCGCTGGTAGCGATTCCGTTCTCCGTCACCATGATCGGTACGCCCGTTTCCTTGCTCGCGTACCGCACAACGTGCTCCACGCACTCGGGGTAATACTCCCATCCTACCTGCGTAGTCTCCACCCCCGGCGGCACCGCCAGGTCCTTGTTCCCAACAATCGATCGCGAATAGACCTGCACTCCCAGATAATCACATTGCTTGGCAACTTCCAGCCACGGCCCGTAAACGTCCGCCCGTTTCTCCAGCAAATGACTATCGCTGGGTGCCGCCTGATCGTCCGACATCGCCAGATTGAAACCCACCGGCATGTCGCCACGCACGGATTTCATCGCCGCTTTGCCTTTGTGATGCGCCGCCAACAACCCGTCCCGGGTCTTCTTTCCATCACCTAGAAAGAAACCTGAGAATTCCGGAGCATTCAGGTATTTGCGGACTTTGGGCAGATTCGCCTGCATCATTTCGACGATGCCCTGTCCGCCCGATCCCGGCAAGTTGATCCAGTTCAGCAGTTGCGGGACATCCGGCTCGTTAAAGGTGGATGCGTAACCCACCAGGTCTCCGAGATGCCTGGTCGCCTTTTCGCAGAAACGCGCGTAAAGATCGGCCGCGGCCGGATTCTGCCACCCACCCTTGCACGCAAACCACCGCGGCAGGCTGAAATGCGAATAGGTCAGCAGCGTAGTCAAATGATGTTCGCGGCAAACCGCCAGCATGCGGCGATAATGTTCCAGCTCCGCGTTCGAAAACAATCCCTCCTCCGGCTCGATGCGCGCCCACTCCAGCGAAAACCGGTAGGTGTTGAATCCAAGATCGGCCAGCATCGCTATATCTTGGGCATACAAATGGTAGTGATCGCAGGCATCGCCCGAGGGTTCTTTGAAAATGCTCTCGGGCATGTGTTCCATCGCCCAAAGATCGCTGTTCGTGTTGTTGCCTTCCACTTGATGCGCCGCGGTAGCGGCGCCCCACAAAAACTTATCCGGAAAAACCTTGCCTTTTTCCGCGGCGCCCGCAGCCGCCACCCCCGGTGGTGGTTCGACCGCGTTGGTCCCTCCTCGCGCTCTTGCGATGGATCCACTTCCTACTATCCCGGCGACTGCCGCAGCAGACACTTTTCGCATAAGCGCACGCCGCGAGATTGGTTTCGCCTGGGTGTCGGTAACGGGATGTTCCGGCTGTTTCATCGCAGATCTCCTTCAACGTGGAAGCAGAGCAATCGGTGGTTCTGCCACCGAATCTAGTCCAAACCCCGCCAATCACATAGCGTTGATTTTATGGCTCGCGCTGACGTCATCGAACGCGCACCGCAACAACAATCGCGGCTGGACTAAGTTCCCGCCAACAAGGAAACCGTCGATACCGACAAGCGAAACCTCGCAGGCCCCACTCCCCGAACCTCCGTCCGAATCACGAACAAGGCACCCGCTAGGCTTTCCTTTTCCCCAGCGCCTAAAGATGACGTCGTGACGTAGAGCGTCTGCAGGTCGTCTCCACCAAAGCCGCAATTCGTAATATTCGAAACTGGCATTCGAATCTGCTCCACCACTCTGCCCGCGGGCGAAATCCGCAGAATGCACCCTCCCGAATACCGGCAGTTCCAAAGGCACCCTGCTTCGTCCATTGCCGAACCGTCAGGAACTCCGGGCGCTAGATTCTCGACGTACACGCGCCGATTGCTCACCAAAGAATTGGCTGCGTCATAGTCATATGCGTAAAGGACATTCCCGAGCGAGCAACCACAATAAAACGTTGCGTGATCCGGACTCCAGACCAGCGTATTGGTGATGCCAAAACCGCTGTCCGCCACGCTTACTTCCGCGTCCGCATTCACTCGATACAAAGACCCCGTGAGGCCCTCAACCTTCAGGTCGCTTCCGTCAGGACCCACGTTGTTGCGCATGCTTCCCACCCAAAAAACGCCCCTCGGGTCGGTTGCACCGTCATTCAATCGGTTGTGGGGCCAATCGCGCTCTGGCTGCGCCAACGGCACGCGCTTGTCCTGCGCGGGGGACCACAGAATCAAGCGCGGCCCCAACGCCACAAGCAGCCACTCGCTCGCGGTTGTCAGCGAAAGCGTGCTAACCGGGGCGTCGAAGAACCAGCTCTTCCATTCACCGGTCTCGGGGGAATACCGATTGATCTTGAACCCGTTGATGTCCGTCCAATAAACGCACTCCTGCTCCGGGTGCCATAAAGGACTCTCTCCGCAAATATCCTTCCCCTCGACAAGACATTCGATCTTCATATCGTCCGCCCAGCCCTAAACGGCGCCGGCATATACTAGCGAAACCTCCGTGGCTCTACAAAGCGGTGCCGGCACCGCCCTTCGCAGCGCCGACTTCCGGCCGGGCCGTCCAATTTCGACGGCACAGTAAATCCCGCATTCGGAAATTTACGGCCGGAAAGAAGGTTGTTCGGAACTTCCTCCCCCGGCTCTCGTATCTATAAGCAGCTCGAGCCCCCCAATGAAGGGTGATGCCGCGCACAGGCTCGTCTGTTTCCCGGAGGTCAATCGTGAGGGAATTTCGCAGTCAGCTCAAGCAGGTCTTCCGCAGGCTGGGCCGCGCCCCGATGTTCACCGCCATCACTCTGATCACCCTCGCCGCAGGCGTAGGAGGCAACACTGTAGTTTTCAGCGTTCTCGAGGGCGTCCTCCTCAAACCGTTGCCCTATCCTCACTCCGGAGAACTGGTCGGCGTCTGGCAGAAAGCGCCAGGACTCAACATCCTGGCCCTCAACATCGCCCCCTCCACTTACTTTATCTTCCGCGAGCAAAGCAAAAGCTTCATCGACATCGGTGCCTACAACGGCGACTCCCTCAGCGTCACCGGCGTCGCCGAACCCGAACAGGTGGAGGCGTTGGACGTGACCGACGGAATCCTGCCCCTGCTCGGCGTCAATCCCATCCTCGGCCGCACTTTCAGCCGCCAGGACGACACTGCCGGCGCCCCGCTCACCGCCGTCGTCACCTACGGATACTGGCGCCGCAAATTCAGCGCCGACCCCGCGATCATCGGCCGCACCATCATCGCCGACGGGAAAGCCCGCCAGATCATCGGCGTCCTGCCCAAGAATTTTCATTTCCTCGACCGCGACGACCCCGCGTTACTTCTTCCCCTTCAGTGGGACCGCAGCACCACGCATCTGGGAGACTACAGCTACCGAGCCCTGGCGCGCCTAAAGCCCGGCGTCACCGTTCAGCAAGCCAACACCGACATTGATCGTCTGCAACCCGTCGTTCTCCGCAGCTTCCCCGCTCCGCCAGGATTCAGCCTCAAGCTGTTCGAGACGGCACAGATTGGGCCAAATATTCATCCCCTGAAAGAAGACATAGTGGGTGATGTCGGCAACACCCTGTGGATTCTTATGGCCTCGATCGGCATGGTCCTTCTCATCGCCTGCGCGAACGTCGCTAACCTCCTCCTGGTTCGCGTCGAAGGACGCCGCCAGGAACTCGCCGTGCGCGCCGCCATTGGTGCCACGCGCGGCCGCATCGCTGCTGAACTGCTCCTTGAAAGCGTCGTGCTGGGTCTTCTCGGCAGCGTCCTCGGCCTCGGCTTAGCCTACGCGGCCATTCGTCTTCTGGTTGCTCTCGCTCCCGCCGGCCTTCCGCGCATCCACGACGTCACCATCAACGGCCCCGTCCTGCTCTTCACCCTGCTGGTATCGCTTTTTTCCAGCGCACTGTTCGGCTGCATCCCCGTCCTCAAATACGCCGGTGTTCGCCTCAACACCGGCATCCGCGAAGGCGGCCGCGCCCTCAGCCAGAGTCGCGAACAGCATCGCGCCCGAGGTGTTCTGGTGGTCGTTCAGGTAGCGCTAGCGCTGGTCCTGCTCATCTGCTCCGGCTTGATGATCCGCACCTTCCGCGCCCTGACAAACGTCGATCCCGGCTTCTCAAAGCCCGCCGAGGTGCAAGCCTTCGACATCTACATTAATCCGCCGCAAGTGCCTGACCGCGAGCAGGTAGTTCGCATGGACCAAGCCATTCTGAACAAGATCAAGGCCATCCCCGGCGTATCCTCGGTCTCTTGGGGCGCCAGCATTCCCATGGACGGAAACTCCAGTAACGATCCCATCTTCGTGTCCGAACGCACCTATTCCGAAGGCGAGCTTCCCCCGCTGCGCCGCTTCAAACGGGCTGCCCCTGGCTTTCTGGAAACTCTCGGGACACCTCTAATCGCCGGGCGTCTGTTCAACTGGGCCGACACGTATCAGCATCTTCCTGTAGCGGTAGTCTCCGAAAATTTCGCCCGCGAATATTGGCCCAACCCCGCGGACGCCCTCGGCAAGCGCATCCGCGTGGCCACCACCGACGATTGGCGTGAAATCGTCGGCGTAGTGGCCGACGTATTCGACGACGGAGTCAGCCAACATGCGCCCACCACGATCTACTGGCCGGTAATGAGAAATAAATTCGAAGGCCAGGACGAAGACGTCGTGCGCGGCGCAACCTTCGCTATCCGCACCTCCCGCGCCGGCTCCGAAAGCCTGATGAAGGATGTTCGCGAGGCAGTCTGGTCCATCAATCCCAATCTCCCTCTCTCAAACGTCAACACGTTGGATTTTTACTATCGAAGATCGATCGCCCGCACTTCCTTCACCCTGATCATGCTCGGCGTAGCCGGAAGCATGGCGCTCCTGCTGGGAGTTGTCGGCATCTACGGCGTGATCGCTTATTCCGTGTCGCAACGCACCCGCGAAATCGGCATTCGCATGGCCCTCGGCGCCCAAACGCAAAACCTCACCGGAATGTTCGTGCGTCATGGCATGCGCCTGACCGGAATCGGCGTCGCCTTTGGAGCGGTCACCTCGATCGTGGTCATGCGCCTGATGTCGTCCCTGTTGTTCAAGGTTAGCCCTATGGATCCGTTCACCTACCTGGCCGTCTGCGCTGGTCTGCTCATCCCCGCGTGGCTGGCAAGTTACGTACCGTCTCGCCGCGTGGCCAGCGTTGATCCGGTTGAGGCCCTACGCACGGAGTGAGCACCGCGCCAGCAGACCCGATGATGACTTCGGTGTGGTCCGTCGACACCTCGTTTCTCTGATCTTTTCCGTCCGTTTCTTGTTGGTAAAGTGACACTTAAAGGCACTATTCCCCCGCACTAATTGTCGGTTTTGTCGGTTCGCTTCGATCCCATTTCGGGACAAAATCTACCTTGAAAACAACGGCCTTGTATTCGTCGACTTGGGGCGTCGGCCGCTCTCCCCGATCCCTCGGCAACCCTGATTCTATCTGGCTAGTGCCGTGCACTATCCCCGTGTGTACGTATCCAGCAGACAGACCAAAAAACGAGGACATTCGCTTTATGAAAAAACAAAAGGGTTTCTCTCTTATCGAGCTTTTGATCGTCGTGGCGATCATTCTGATCATCGCGGCTATCGCCATCCCCAACCTCATCAAGTCGAAGATGGCCGCCAATGAAGCGTCAGCGGTTGGTTCGATTCGCACCATCAACACCGGTGAAGTGAACTACGCCGCGTCGTGCCCAGCAGTTGGGTTTTCTGCGTCGCTGCTTGAGCTAAACACCGGAGCCCTCTGCGCAGGTGGTACCGGCATCATTGATAACGTTCTGTCAGCGGGCGCCAAGAGCGGCTATACCTTCACCTACGCCCCGGTTAAGGGTGGCGATGCTCTGTATGACACGTACACCTCCGCGGGAACGCCTTCCACGGTGGGCACCACGGGTCAACGTCAGTTCTGCTCCAGCCAAACCGGCGTCATTCAGTACAACACTGCCGGCGCGGGATGCGTGACCGGTGCTGCTGGCAGCCCGGCCCTGCAGTAAAGCGAAACGGAAATTCGTTCCGAGAAGGGAGCCTCACGGCTCCGTTCTATTTTTTTGCCCGATCGGAGGAATTTGTGCGTCGCGGGATAGGTTCGAATGACGGCGGGAGGCGCGGCACTCGCAGAGGGGGAACCCGATGCCGGATAGACGCGGCTTCCAGCCCTTGTGTTCGTAGCCAGTTGCCTCTTGCACCAGATTGCCCTCCGCGGTAAACGCTAGGGCCTCAGGGAGGATCGATCTCCACTTGCTCCTGCCAAGGGATCTCGACACAACGATCGGCTTTACCGAGCCCGGAGTTGTCGATCCTGGGCCTAGCCCGTCCGCGTACCGCGCACAGCCTTGGTCTTGGTCGGTGGTAGCGTGGTGAGAAAGTGCTTGGTTTTTCGCCGCAGTTCGCTCAGCCACCGAACCTGGATCTCCGAACCGGTCCTCAGTAGCTGGAGCAACTGTTCCGGACGCTGTGATCGACGCGCAATGCGATGGCGGAGCCGCCGGCCGCGCGGATCATTTCGGCTGTCTCTTCAACTGTTTCAGGACGATTGTACGGGGAGCGGTTGGCACGCACGCTTCGTCCGGTGCAATAGACCGTCGCACCAGCTTCTCCGAGCGCCCGAGCAATGCCGCGACCTGCGCCGCGTGTCGCGCCAGCAACGACAGCGACGGCGCCGGCAAGGAATTTTTCTCCCGGGACCAGGCGCCTGCGCGAGGTAGACATGTGAATGGACCGTCGTGGCCGTCCTGCCATCCGCGAACCTCCAGATTCGGATGATAGCTCCGTTAGACAGTGCGCATCAGCATGGGATAGTCGCTGGCAGTCGCCCCGGGGCCTACCGATTCTTCTGACAAGTCCTTTTTTTCAGTGTCGTTTTGCTCGTCGCCCGTCGTAGGTTCCGAGTAGGTCGCATCCGCGGTAAAACGCCGATCAATTTACCTTTCGCCCGTTGGCCTGCTCGACCCACTTGTTCAAAACGCCCGCAAAATACGGCGGCATTTCGTTGAAGGTAAGTCCCATCCCCCGCTTCGGCTCGATCCTCGCTACGGTCCCATGCGCTTCGACCGACTCCGTCTCCGTATAAATCTCGATCACCACCGTCGTTCCTTCTGGAAACGGGTTCATCATTTCCACGTAGCAACCGTGCATGCTCAAGTCGCTCACCCGCGACGACGTTCGAGCGTTCTCTTTTTCATCGATAATCTCGGCCCTGGCGATAAAGGGATACCGCGGCGAGCGGCGTCGTTCTGTTGGCATCCGTATTCACCCCTCGGGAGAAGGTTCATGCGATGCTAGCTCCGTTGCCGCGGTAGCGCCCGGCCATCGTTGCCGCATGACACCAATCTGCTACCCGCTCGGTGCCTGGGTTGCCATTTTGGCGGCTGGTGGACAAAGCCCACGTCGGCCTCAGTCTACCCGCAACACCTAAAACGAGCCGCGCAACGGCAACTGCGTTTTCCGTCGATTCCATTCTTCCCGAGCTTCATGCAGTTGCATCCTGCGTGATTCTCGTTCCCGCTCACCGGGCTTCCCTCCGCCAGAACAAGCGTTTTTCGTCACCCAGCCAAATCTCAGCAATTCACCATCGGCCATCCCGCAAAGGCGCTCGCGCAATCCTTCCAGCTCTAGCTCGTGATCTGCGATTTTGGACATTGTCACCTCGATGACCATCACTGCTTCGGGGAGGGGGCTAGCCAATGGTAACGTTCCTGACTAGCACAATATGTTAGTTTTCGAGGCACCCGAATGTAAAGGCATTTGTTGCCGGTGGTGCTTCCCGCGTGCCGCACGCATCGCCGTCGGTTCAAGCGCGCGAACGTAAGGCGCCATTCGAGCTCGACCGGCGCACACCGAGCCGCTTTCAGCGCCATACCCAAGCCGTGTCGTATCCGACATATAACTAAATACCTTTCCAGTAAATATACGGGTTTGACAGAAGATAACCACTATGCCATCTTTGGTTCCGAGGCTTTCCCGCCCTGCACAGTCTCGCACGCCGCGGCCCTGGGTGTTCGGGGCGCTGAATTCGAAACCGCAATTGCGAACAATAGGCCCATAACTCGTATAGAATTCGTACTTACAAATTCATTGGATGTAAAGTTGTAAAGTCCGTTAGGATCCGCTTGGAAAAGAGTTGGGGAGGAACGGTACGTTGTTAACCAGAATTTACCTCCACCCTCGCACCGCCAACACTGGCGACGCCGGCATCCTTGCCGGCTGTTGTCGCTCGTCCGGTCCGGTGACCAACCTCCTACTTTCGCCTCCGCTCGATCCGCGCCCATGACGACCGCTCGACCGATCCCCGGCCAAGTCCCGGTCTACGAAGACTACGCCCGCTGCGTCCACTGCGGGCTCTGCCTCAACGCCTGCCCTACCTACCGCCTCTGGAATCTCGAAGCCGACTCTCCCCGCGGCCGCATCCACCAAATGATTCATGCCTCGCAGACCGATCTTGCCGGAAACGGCCCCGGTAATCCGGCGAGCGGCTCTGATGATGCTGCCCGAATCGCCGCAAAGCGCCGGTCCCCCATCACCGCCTCCTTTGTCGAGCACATTGACAAATGCCTCGACTGCCGTGCCTGCGAAACCGCGTGTCCTTCCGCAGTCGAATACGGCAAGCTCGTCGAGCACGCCCGCGCCGTCATCGAGCGCGACTACCAGCGCCCCTTCTTCACCCGTGTGACGCGTAGGTTCGTCTTCCGCGATTTGCTTCCCCACCCCGGACGCATTGCTACCCTCGCGCGCATTCTTCGGTTTTATCAACGCTCCGGGTTGCAATCGCTCGCTCGCGCTTCCGGCATACTTAAACTATTTGGCCTCGCCGAACGCGAGCGCCTTCTTCCTCGCATCGACGATTCGTTTTTCTTCACCCAGCTCGGCCGTACGTTCCCCGCGGTCGGCCCGCGTCGCGCCCGCGTCGCTTTTTTTGCCGGCTGCGTGGCCCAGGTCACCTTCACGGGCCTCAACGAAGCCACTATCCGTGTCCTTGCCGCCAACGGTTGCGAAGTCGTCGTCCCCGGCGGCCAGCTGTGTTGCGGCGCGCTTGCCGCTCACGCTGGCGTCCGCGATTCCGCTCGTAAGCTCGCCCGCAAGAACCTCGCCGCCTTCCAACGCGAAAAGTTCGACGCCATCGTCACCAACGCCGCGGGCTGCGGCTCCACGTTGAAGGAATACGATCATCTCTTCCTGCCAGAAGAACCCGAACACCAGCAAGCCGTCACGTTCCGCGCAAAAGTCCGCGACGTTACCGAATTCCTCGTCGGCCTGGGCCTCTGCGCCCCGTTGCATCCGCTGAAGGCACTCGCCCTGCGCGTCACCTACCAGGACTCCTGCCATCTCCTCCACGGACAGAAAGTCCGCAACGCCCCACGCGACCTCCTGCGCGCCGTCCCCGGGCTGGAATTTGTGGAATTGCCGCACTCGGAAATCTGCTGCGGTTCGGCAGGAATCTACAATTTGACGCAAACCCAGACATCCCTCGATTTGTTAGCCGACAAAATGCAAAACGCCGCCGCCACCCGCGCCGAAATTATCGCTACCGCCAACCCCGGCTGCCTCCTCCAACTCCGCGCCGGCGCCCAACTCCACCACACCAACCAAGAAGTCCTTCACGTCGTAGAGCTACTTGACCGAGCGACCAAGGCCACCCGATCGGAAGGACCACAACCATCAACGCCCCCGAACCCATGGTAGGGGCGCAGGACGGCTTTACCCTGAGCGGCGAAGGTGCAACCCGGTTCGGCGGCAAGCATGCATTTTCAATGGCGCTAAGTTCAGGTTCTGAAGTGGAGGCGGTCTGGCGCGAAACGGCAAGCCCTTCACAACCTAACGGAGACCAAAAAGATCAACGCTCGCCGATTACGTACCGGCAGCCCTTCGGCCCCATGCGCGCCGAGTGCACGGCGCCAGCCGGCACATCGACGCGATCCCCCGCGCGATAGCTTTGCAACACGCCGCCCATCGTCACCGTCATCTCGCCGCTCAACACGATATGCGCCGTCACGCCCAAATGGGTGTGATCGGAATACTGCGTGTTCGGCTGGTCGTCCCATACATAACAATGACCAAACCCTTCATCGCGCAATTTTTTCACCAGCACCTGCTCATCCATGCCGTGATACTAACAAAAGACAAGAAAGCGGAGTAATGAAGGAAGGATGTAACGAACCAGAGGGAACAAAACAAGCGTGAGTGGCAACGAACGAGCGAATTCACAGACGCCGAGTTTTTCGTTTCCTCCTTAAGGCATTACCGTATTCCTTTGCTCGGTCCCTCCAAAAACGACTGCGCCCTTCCCGCGACATTGGGGGACGTCGCGGAAAAGGCGTGCCGTCTTCAGGAGAGAAGATCGTTGCTGCTACCCAGCGGAGCTTCGCAGACCGGCGTGCTACAAAACGGTTTTACTGTGGCGACGGAGCATCCGCGGGACCGCCGCGCATCGCGCCTCGCACCCCGTTCCTCGGCCCGCCCTGTTGCACGGCGTAATCGGACGGCACGGTGAACAATGAGGCCGGAGGCTCGGTCCGCTGCACATTCGTCAGCGTGTAGGTGGTGGTACCGAAGCGCGGATCGGTTTGCGTGCTCTTCACCACCACTTGCAGATCGGGCGAATACCAGCGCTCGAACACGATCTGCAGCGGCTTGTCGTTGCCGATTTGTCCCGCCGCGATTGTGCGCGTTACGCGCGTGCCCTCGGCGCTAACCCCGTTGATCGTTTGCGTGCCGAGCGATTCTTTCTTCACCGCGCCGGACGCCTCTTCTTTCTGCAACCGCGCCTGCATCTTCTGCTGGAAGGCCGCTTCCTGCTCGGGTGACGGGGTGCCATGCATCTTCATCTGGTGCGCGACTTTGTTCTGCGCATCCAGCACGTAGTGGGAGCCGGCAACCGGATCGGCAATGGTGATCATCGTGTGCGGCGTTCCCGACGCTTGCAGCGGGCCAAAGCCGGAGAGCGTCACTTCACTGCGCGAACGCCCAAGGCTGTCGCGGTACAGCGCGCTCGTCGTCGTGCGATGAATCGAAGTTCCATCCTGCAGCGTCTGCGTCGTTTCTGTCGCGGCCGTTGCCGAGAACGGAGCGCTTTTCACGACTTTGTTGCCGTGCAGGCCTTCAAATCCCATCAGTTCGATGCGATCACCAAACGGCCCTGGACCTCCCGGTCCATCAGGCCCGCCCGCGTGCATCATCACGTCCGGCGCCGGGGGAGGTCCTTGCTGAGCGCGTGTCGTGCCAACGCACAGCAACACCGCCCCGCAGAAAGCAGTACAGGCCCAATTTTTCCAATTCATCGTCTGTTCTCCTCTTCTCTCCCGAGCACTACTATCCGGTTACCGCTAAAGATTTGCCGCAGCTTGTAAATTGGCGCAGCCTACCCGCCTTCACTGCGGCAGGCGGACGGCTTGCGGCTGGCCATCCTGACCGACAAACAAGTCCACCTGGATCCATTCGCCCGCGCGCTCTTCATTCACGGGCAATCCCAGCGAGCCCAACGTGCCGCGCTGCAACCGCACGCGCACGACAGCAGCGTCGCCCGTTTCCTGCGGCAGGCTGCCTGGCAACAAGGTGAAGTCTTCCGCGTCGTTCGCGGCCACCAGCGTCGCGGCCCTTGCGGAATCGCTCTGGCCGTTCTCTACCGCTTCGTCGTCAACCGCTCCAAGGGTGCTCGGAATCGCTGTCGAAATATTCTTCGCGCAACCACCAATAGGAGCACCCACGCTTTGCAGCGGAAAGTTCTCCTGCGCGATGTGCCAGTTCCACCAGCTCATTCCCACGACCAGCAGCGTTGCCGATGCCAGCATCCAGGCGCTTGCGAGCGCGAACACTCGCACCTTCATCGCTCGACGCTTCGCCCCAAACTCTTGCCGCAACCTCATTTCCACGCGCGCCGGCGCGCTCGCGTTCCGCGTGGCCTCACGCAACGACTGCAACTCCAGCTGCGCATCTTGCCAAGACTCTTGCAGCGCCGCGCACCGCGCACAGCTGTCGGCGTGTTCGATGGCCTCGGCATAGTCCATAGGATCGAGCCCTTGTGCGGGGTTTTCGCGATCCAACCCCAGTCCGATGGCTTCAAATTCTTCGCACTTCATTGCGCACTTCCCTTTCGTCGTCACACTCACCGCATACCGCCGGCTCAGCGGGCTGCGCTGAACCGTCGTGGAATTTCGCGCAACGGAACGTCGCGCAACATTTCCAGCTTTGCCAGCAGCAGCGCCCGGCCACGATGCAGTCGCGAGCGAATTGTTCCTATGGGACATCCGATCCGCTGCGACGCTTCCTCGTAGCTCAGCTCTTCCAGTTCGCAGAGCACGACGGCTTCGCGAAATTCGGCCGGAAGTTCCAGGACCGCGGCGCGTACCTGCTCCATGCGTTCCTGATGCACAGCCCAATGCATCGGCGTCACGGTATTAATTACGCCCGCGCCGCCACGCGAACCTTCCTCGTTCTGTTCGTCCAGCGCAATCTCTCGAGGCAGACGCTCCAGATGTTTCATCACGCGGTTGCGCGCAATCCCATACAGATATGCGCCCAACGCCGCGCGCGTCGCATCGTATTTCTTGGGCTCGCGCATCAGCGTCATGAAGACGTCCTGCACGATTTCCTCAGACGCCCAGGCATTGCCGGTCATGCGCAGCGCAAAGCGATAGAGGGCTGCCTGATGCCGCCGATAGAGGACCGTGAAAGCGTCCTGGTCACCTTTGCCGGCACGCCGCAAGAGCACGTCGTCCCTGGTTTCTTCCAAAATCCCTAGCTCCCCCGGTCCGACGTTTTGTTTGGCCTGCAATCGCACTCGGCCTTCTCCTTTATTTCCCGTTGCCCTTTGAAAAGGTTCCCGGCACAAGGGGCACGGACCGAAGGCCTGTGCCTGCTTGGTCTTGCATCCGGTCATTCGCCGCAATCAAACCCGCTCCACTTTGGACGTTCCGAGCAGCCTTGGGAAGTACATCGAAATAAAGTTGACAAGGAGCGGATCCTGAGACTATTTTGCTCTAGGCCTAGCGCCAACTATGCTGCCGCGGAAAGTGAACCGAGCGAACGTATGAGCAAGGACAAACCGCGGGATCTGTTTCCCGGGGCGCTGGAGATGATGATTTTGCGGACGCTGAAGCGGCAGCCGTTGCATGGCTACGCGCTGGTACAACACATCAAACGAACCTCGAACGATCTGCTGCAGATTGAGGAAGGGTCGTTGTATCCGGCGCTGCAGAGACTTCTTAAAGAAGAGTGGGTGAAGGCGGAGTGGGGCATTTCGGCGACAAATCGCCGCGTACGGATCTACAAGCTGACGCCCGCGGGTACCAAACACCTGGAACACGAGGTATCCCGTTTCGAAAGGATGCTGGAAGGAATTACACGAGTGCTGGCGCCGGGTGAATCATGAGTTGGCTTAGGCGGGTATTTCTGCGGCGACGGATTTATGTCGATCACGGCGGCGGCGGCGCGGCGCGAGTTTGGGATGTTGACGGTCTGGATGGACTCGTCTGCTGCTGGCACCATCCGACGGAAACAGGCTGCTCTGCGCGCTTCCCTCGGCGCGACCCAGTGGCAACTGTTTTCGCAGTTCCTGGCGGAGAGCCTCGTGCTGGCATTGCTTGGCGGCGCACTGGGCGTCCGCCTGGCCGCAATGTTGCTCAAGGTCATCGTGGTCCTGCTACCGCAATTTTGAATCCCCACAGAGTCGGATACCCGAGTGAACTTACCGGTGCGGCTTTCGAGCTTCGGTGCCACGTTGCTGGCAGGGAGTTTTGTGCGGCTGCGCCCCGGCGTTGCAGACTTCGCATTGGAACTTGAACCGTGCGTTGAAACAGGGCCGGCGCTCGAGCGGCCGTGGCCGCCAAGGATTGCGGCGCGCTTTGGTGGTGGCCGAGTTTGCGCTGGCGTTGACGCTGCTGGCCGGAGCGGGCTTGATCATCCACAGTTTCTGGAAATTGACGCGTGTGAACCTTGGCTTTCGTCAGGATCATGTCCTCACGTTCGCGCTGCCGATCAGCTTCGATCGTTTTCCGCAACCCGAACGGCTGCCGCCGTGCTGTTCCACTACCTTGCAGCCGTCCTGTCTCGGAAGGACGCCCATCCTTGGCGGTCGTTGTGTTGCATCTATGATTTGGCCGGCGGGCGAAACATTTTGGCGGCTATGGAGGTAACGACGCGGCGCGGCACGAGGCGCTGAGCTTGCGCGCCGAGGTAATTTCCGGTCCCGGAGACAACGTAGCTCTTGCCGGCGGCCAGCGCTTCCAGGCCTGTTTTGGCAACCTTCTCTGCGGTTTCCCGGCTTCGGTTCGAAGCCGGCAGCTGCGACTGATTGGCAACCACGAGAAATTCGGATTCCGTGGAACCCGGGCAGAGGCCGCACACACGAATGCCATGAGGCCTTAATTCTTCGGCGAGGCCTTCGGCGAAAGATAGATCGAATGCTTTGGTGGCGGCGTAAACCGTGATGTACGGGACGGCCTGGAAAGAAGCGGTGGAGGCGACGATCAGGATGTCTCCCGACCTGTGCTTGATCATTGCGGGGAGAAACAGGCGCGTCAGGTTCACGACCGCGGCACAATTGACCTGCACCATTTCCAATTGGCGCGCGCGATTCGAAGTTGAGAATTCGCCGTAGGCTCCGAAGCCGGCATTGTTGATCAGCAGCTCAATACGAATGTTCTTGTCCTGCGTGAAGGCCAAGATTTTTTCGGGGCCCGCGGGGTCGGCCAGGTCGGCTACGAAAACTTCCGCTTTGATTTTGCGGGTTGTCGATAGCTTTCGCGCCAGGTCCTCCAGGCGTTCGCGGCGGCGGGCGGTCAGGACCAGGTTCGTGCCCCCGGCGGCTAGCTCTTGGGCCAGGGCTTTGCCGATGCCGGCGCTGGCGCCGGTAACCAGCGCCCATTTTCCTTGCCACGCTGCGACTGCTTTCCCCAAGGTGGGTGCTCTCCTGGCGGCGGTCTGCGCCGGTGCATCCTGAGTCGCTGATTACCCCCACGAAGACCTAGGCGCCGGCCGTTTTGGCGATGGGCAGGCCGGCGTCCTCGGCAGCGATCCGGCCCAGTACCGACCAATCGCTGTGCTGGTTTCCGCGGGCAATGGCGGTGATGAAACGGTCGCGAATCACGCTGGCCATGGGCATCGGGACGCTTTGCGCTTCGGCAGCCTGGAGAACCAGGCGAACATCTTTCAGGCCGAGCGGGACGGCGAAGCCTGCGGGTTCGTGCTTCCCTTCCACGATGAGGCCTCCATAGATCTTGTAGACCGGCGCGTTGAACAGCGTGCTGGTCAGGAAATCGAGCAGCACAGCGGGGTCAACGCCGGATTTACGAGCAAAGGCAATGGTTTCGGACAGGGACTCGAGAACGCTGGCAATCAGGAAATTTCCTGAGAGTTTCACGACGTTGGCGAGCGAAGGCTGCTCACCGACTACCAGAAGCTTTGGACCCATGGCTTCGAACAGAGGTCTGCAGCGCTCGATGGCTGCCGATGGTCCGGCGGCGACGACCGCTAGTCTTGCCGCCTCGGCCGCATCTGGCCGCCCGAAAACGGGCGCAGCCACAAACTGCTGTCCGACGTTCGAGTGAGCAGCGGCGAGCCTGTCGCTGAGAGATACGCTGATGGTTCCCAAGGAAACGTGCAAGCCGCCTTTGGGCAGAGCGCTCAAAATGCCGGAACTTCCGAAGACCACAGCTTCGACCGCGGAGTCATCGGCAACCATGGTGAGCACGGCGTCGCCGCGGCAGGCGTCGGCCGGAGTGGCCGCGGGTTTAACCCCGTCGGAAACCAGCGCGTCCAGGTGCGAGCGCGTGCGGTTGTAAGCGGTGACGCGATGTCCCGCACGAAGCAGACTTTTCGCGATTCCCGAACCCATTTTGCCAAGACCGACGAGCCCCACTTCCATCGCGACCTCCGAGATGTTTACAATTTCGATTCGTTGGATTCTGCTGACGGTTCAGCAACCGCCGCCGGGGGCACATTTTTCGCCACGGGCCATACAGCTTCGCGGACACGCTCGCCCTGGCGCTTCATGCGATCCATCAAGCGACGCGCCCAGATAAATTCGGCGGCGAGCAAGCTTAATCCTAGAAAAATGACCAGCCATCCCGGGCCAGGCGTAATGATCATCACTATTCCGGCAAGCAAGAGGGTAAATCCGGCGACGATGCGGAAGGCACGACGGACCTGGTCCACGGTGCGAACGATCATGAAGGGATCCCAGACTAAGTCCGACCCAATAAAGAGGGCGGGATTCAAGCTAGGTCATTGCACCCTTGAGGGGCCATGAGGAACGCTCGAATAACGGATTGTACCAGATGCCAGCGGCGTTTTCGCATTCAGCTCGAGCCGCTCGGAAATAAGGGCTTCCAGGCCTTTGAAATCACTTTAAAAGTACACTGGTACTCTTTTAACGAGTCATGCGTCAACCCATAGAAGTTCGCGCCGCCGGGCAGAGTGTATCGTGGTCCTCAATTTTTAACTAGTGCCGCGGTGTCTGCAAAGCCATCACGTCGGTTCGAATACAAATATGAGTTCCTGAAGAATGCTGCGATCACGCTGCTAGGATTTTGTGCGCCGTACAGCGTGCTCGACAAGAAAGGGCGTTTCAAGAAAGAGGTGGAGACTTGCTACTCCGTACCGCTGCTGAAGGTCGAGTTCCTAAAGAAATAAAAGAATTTCTCGCTTGCGGTATACGTTTTCGTGAAACACTCTCTTCGTGGTTGACGCTTTCTAACGAGGGGTAATTTGAGATTAATCAGCAATATTCGAAATCTAACGCAAAAAGGAGTCTGAATATCTCGTTCTGCCAAAATCATCATTGTTTGGGCGAACAAGTCCTGCCGAACCAACTGCAGTTTTGATGCGCAGTTTATAAAGTAGTGAAGGAGTGCAAATGAACTATTCACGTCTCGCGCTGGCGGCGCTTGGTGGCACGGCCGCGTCTTTTGCCTTTGGTTTCGCTGTGTTTTGGCTGGCGCCAGGACTTATCGAAGAAGCCCACAAGTACCCGACCGTATTCCGACCTAAGGAAGAAATGAAGACGGTTATGCCAATTGGAATCGTCGCAACTTTCATGGCGATCCTGGTTGTCGCCATAATTTTCGCAATGATACATCAGGGCGGATCGGGCACCACGGAAGGTGCGCGGTTCGGCGTTCTCATTGGCATTTTCGTGGTTTGCGCATTTGTGCTGCACAACTACGTGAACTTGAACATCGGGCTGAAACTCGCTGTGGGACAGGCCGTGGCTTACTTCGTTCAGTGGACTATCATTGGAATAGTCATCAGTCTTATCTACTAGCCCGTAATTAAACTATAATCGTGAATATCTTGCGCCCCCGGACAGTGCTCTCGATCTGGCAGGCCTCGCCCGTTGTTTCATCCTAGCGCTATAGCGATGCACCATCGCGTTCAAAGCGGTAGTAGTGTTGTACGACAGGGCGAATCGGCGATCGGCGCAGCTTTAGAGAAATCAAGCGTGACCGGTTCCTTGTCCCCCGCCGCTTTTCCGTCACCTAAGCCGACCTCATACGACCCGACGCAGTGAATGGTAACGAGCAATAGTCCAGGACTGCCTACCGATTGGGTGCCGACAAGCAGCTGAGAGCGCAGGTACACTGAGTCCTTCCTACATTTTGGGCAGGCACGCTTTTCATCGGCTCGCAGGATTTGCGGTCTGGGAAGAATTTGGAACGGGTCACGGTGGGCTTGCTCCATTAATCCCGCTTCAATAGGTCTGAGCGCACTCAGGACATGTTACGACCCAGTTTGCCATCTGGAAACCCACGTCAATAGCGATGAGATGCTTGAGAAGATAAAAAGGATGACCCGTGAGACAACGAAACTAGCGAGGAAACTTTTCTGCCTACGGAAAGAACGTCCCTTTGTCCAGAAGAGTGGTAACGGCTTCTATCAACGCCGCGCCTGCTCGATCCTTCGTCACGAAGCCCTGGACACCGGCCCTTCGCGCCTCCGACGAGAACTGCTCTCCGCCATGCATCGTTAGAAATAGAATCGGAACCTGAGGCAACAGCCGCTGAATTTCCTTGGCTGCGCCAAACCCGCCTAAGATGGGCATGTTGATATCCAAAATAATGAGATCGGGCTGGAGGGCAAGCGCTTTTGTAATCGCTTCTTGCCCGTTCGAAGCCTCTTCGCAAATCTCTGGATTAAAACGCGAGGTGAGTATAGCGCAGACGCCTTTTCGCACCACTTCATGGTCGTCCGCAATAAGTATTCGCAATGGTTTCTTCTCGGGTGCCTTCGACGGTTACTCAATTGTCTCAAGAGGGCTCGTTGTTTGATATACACGAAAGCCCTTAGTTTGGCTGAGTACGCTCGACTGCCGTTGGCGACCTCATTCTCCACTTCTTTACGGTACGCTGTCGTACTAATCGGCTACGTACATCACCCTATAAACTTTTGTTTCTGGTCGCCAACAGTTCTGGAAGAACCAAAACAAATCGTCAAACTCAGCGGCCCAGTCGCCACTCTAGGCTGTTCCACTTTTTAAAGGCGCGTGACATGCGTTCGAATTGAGCTTTCCACTGGCTCATGCCAACCAATAATAAAATATGGTCGTGCTCCCGTCGATTATACCCGCCAAGCTCGCGAGATCACCTCGAGCCGTTCAACGATCCGGAAAACGAGGACGGTGTGGATGTCTATTTCTGGGCGATTGGCCAATATCGACACGAGCCAATCGACGATTAGACCCGTGAGGCGCTGCCAAACGGATTGCAACGCGTGATAACAAGCGCAGACCGTAGGAGTGGAATCCCGGCCAAAACCACTCATTTGTCTTGAGGAGTGTCCATCCTCAAAAATCGCGCGGCGTTGTTGTACAGGATGTCGCGTTTCTGTTGGGGCGTCAGGTAATCAGCGTTCTGAATGATGCTGATCGAATAGGCCATCAGCTTGGGCCAGAGCAGTTGGTCGGTTCCGAACATCACGCGGTCCTCGAACCCGGCATCTACGAGTCGCTCGATGTAACGATTGACTTCCTTGATCGGATAGCTCCAGATGAGTCCCGCAACGTCCACATAGACGTGAGAGTTCGCCTGCAGCAGCGTGAGCATGTTGTCGATCATGGGGTAGCCCGCGTGCATGACTTGCACGCGCAGTTTTGGGTGACGCGCCAAAAGTTCCTCAAGCAGAAGGGGATTCCCCATGGAGCCACGGAATTTTGGCATCATTACGTTTGCCCGTCCTGAGCCGCCGGTGCCCATATGGATCGCTACGGGAATATCCAGTTCCTCGGCGAGAGCGAAGTAGGCATCGACCGAAGGATCGCTGGGTGAGATGCCCTCATATTGGAGTCCAATCTCCCCCATTACTTTGAAGCCGCCGGTTGTGAAATCCTTTCGCAACTCTTCGAGGGCCACACGCTGGCCGGGAACCATCCCGTTTTCAAAGGATGTGCCGGGGATGATCCTTGCGGACGCGGCGTCCTTCCATTTCTGGACGCTTTTTGGCTCGCCAAAAACAACAGCTGTGACGTTGAGGCGCTCCATCTCGGCGAGAACATCTTTCATATAGGCGCCGGTCGCAGACGGATAAAGCGCGGGCGTGCATTGCTCCTTCACCCAACCGAAGGGCTCTTCCTTCCCTTTAGGATCGGACGCGGTAAACTTCGAGGTGTTGGGGCACATAGGTGCGACGCCGGGAAAGTTTCCGTCGATGGCGTGGACGTGAACATCGATCACCGGCGGAGCCTTAGCCTCGGTGTTCTGTGCGAGAGAGACCGATGACCAGGATGAGACGAGCAAAGCGCAACACAAAAAGCGCCAGATCCGGCCTGAGGACATCTCGAATCTCCCACCTTGCGGCAACGCGTAACTTCGATTCGTCAGAGATATATCACAACTCTCGCATCGGAATCGACTTGGTGCTAAGTCCCGAACGCGGTAACGGAGGTACACCAACATCATTAGTACGCGGATTATGGGGCTTTCTAAGATATGGCGGAGAGGGTGGGATTCAACCCTAGTGAGGAACCGTGAGGGGGCGTGAGACACGGTAGAATAACTGTAACGGATTGTACCAGTTGCAGATAGCGTCTTTGCATTCAACCTGGACCACTTAGGAATAAGGGCTTCCAAGCCCCTAAACCTCCCTCTAGAAGTACACTGGTACTAAAGAAAAGACGCCATTTAGCGGCGCGTTTCTTCGCACAGAACGACGTTCAATCCGTTGAGTTCGCGCCGCCTAGTGCTGCATCGCGTTCGAATCCGACCCGTGCCTCCCAATCATCCCGAGTGCTTACGACGGCAAATCTTTGCATGAGGCTCGTAGGCCCAAAGCTTCACGGAGAATCCAGCCTCCGACAGCCGACGCTGCAGACTAAGGCGGTGCGCGATGCCGACGATCACGAGTGCCTTCTGGAACTCGCGCCCTTTTATTCGTCGAACCCACTCTTACTCGCGCAATCTTTGCGCGTCATGGTTCAGAGCACTGCAACTGTCGGATGAGTATTGAGGATCGAATCGAACTTCTTCTAAGTGGCGTGCCGATAGAGCGGGTGTCGATCCTTCTAGGGCACACGAGCGTTCGCATCACGGAGAAGCATTACGCGCCGTGGGTACGTGCAAGACAGGAACAGTTGGAAGCTGATCTGACCAACGCATGGAGCCGCGATCCGTTCCTACTGGCCCAAACACAAGGCACGGGGGAGGACGCGTGGGAGGGCGATTCCGGTTTTGCGTTCATCGCGGTTACGCGTTCACAGGCATCTTCTCGCCTCAGTCTTGCATCCGATTCCCCTGGGCGGAGCTAACCAGTACGATAATCCCCTATCGGGAATCGCCTATTCGTACTTGTTAGGAGGACCTTAATAAAGTCTTGGTACTTGTAGTTTGTCTCGCTATATTCATTGCGGGATGTGGTTCTGCTTCCTCGGCAAACTCGGTAACCACGGCAAACAATGTGCTGATGCAGAGCGTCCAGTGGGAGTACGTAATCACGCCGGACAATGGCTCGAGTTATCCGTATACCATGCTGCTCGATGCGAACGTTCCGGCAACGAATGTACAGTTCACTGCGACGAACGCACTGATTTTTCAGCCGTCGCACGACCTTAATCCTAAAGTGCTGCCTATCTGGTGCACTGCTTACAACCTCGACGCTACGATCAAGGGTAATACTATAAATGCTGACGTAGGTTGGGGCGACACCGCCGCTCGTTTCGCTGATTTTTCCGGGGTACTTACCGCGAACGGGCAGTCGATCTCCAGCGGCACATATTCCGGGGGAGTCTGTTCCGGCGACAGCGGACCGGGAGTGGGACCGCAGATTAAGGGAACGGTTACGGGCTATACCATCGCGCCGGTGAATGGCACGTACAGCGGGACGCTGACGAACAGTCTGTACGGACCCGACGTGGTGACGTTCACGATTGCGCAGAATCCGGACTTTTCGCTCAATGCGTCGGGAACGTCCGTGGTGAATGGCGTGTCTACCGTGCTTGTGGGAAACCCGCTGATGCTAAACAGCATCGTGACGGGCGCGACGGTATCCGTGTCGGGATCAACACAGAACGTGAACGGACCGAACACTTTTTCCTTGTCCGGGCACCTGAACCCCACGGCGACCCAGGTAACGGTTACCCTCATGAATTTGGGGCCGACTGAGACACTGACTGGCGCTCTTACGAAACAATAGTCCAGGTTCTGCCGTGCACCGTGGCCTCGTAACCGGGTCATACTGAAACCACCTTCTGCACGGAGCGGAATACACTCCCGACACTAAGCCCCGTCCGCTGCGAGATCACCTGGAACGACATCCCTTCCGTGCGCATTCGCTGGACCGTGGCGACATCAACCGGCACGCGCTTTCGTCCCAGCCTAACGCCCTTGCGCTTCGCGTTTGCCATCCCCGACTTCACCCAACGCTGTCGATGATCTTCGTAATTGTGACGACGACTTCACGCCCATCGTAAAGACGGACGAGGACGGTTGAGCCGATTGGATTTGCTTACGCATTCACCTGGGATTAGATTCGGAAGACAACCTGTCCAGCACGGCTGGCAACACGTCGTCAGTTAGGTGGTCCAGGAACTGCGGCATTGTACCAAACTTCTTTCTGCACGTCGGACATCCTGTTACCACGACGCCGTTTCCGCCTTGAGCGATAGATGGCGGCTCGTCAACGAATGTGGAGAAGTCGTGCCGGTGAAGTTCGGTGCGGAGTGCGCGGTACAAATCGGATTTGAGCATGGCCTCTCCTGGTGGAGAGGAAACGGGAGGGCAGGATAGCACATCATTCGGGCCAAGAAATCGCTCCTTGCATTTCTTCGTACGGTGTAGAAGTTCGGTGATCTATCCTCAGAAAACGAAGTCAGACCCGTCTTCACGTTTAGGCCCACCCGGCACCGGCAAGAGTCATCTAGCTCAAGCCATCGGGCAAGCGGTCATCGGCCAAGGTGATCGGGTGATCTACCGCGAGGCACACCTGCTGCTCGAGGAAATCGCCGAAGC
>Ga0181522_10000338_pt1 | contig 36582 bp, 29 predicted proteins | sample PEATcosm2014_Bin_27_FD_121103 | JGI IMG/M metagenome (GOLD analysis project Ga0181522, IMG submission 121103) | Peatland microbial communities from MTU Mesocosm Facility, Houghton, MI, USA - PEATcosm2014_Bin05_10_metaG | ecosystem: Environmental > Terrestrial > Soil > Wetlands > Peat | place...
CACCGTCAACCGCTCCCTCTCCAGAGTAACCCGGGCATTCATGGGATCAAAACGCGCCGACAAATAAAGCGTCGCTCCGCTGAGCAACGAACCCAGCAAGACAACGGACAGACCCACCGCGTGAGATATGGGAAGTATGCCGTAGAAACGGTCTTCAGTGGTCAGTGTTCGGATTTTCGCCGAGCCGGCCGCTAGAAATAACAGGTTCCGATGGCTCAGCATAACGCCTTTGGGAAGCCCCGTGGTTCCGGAAGTGTAGATCAGCGCGGCTACACGATCGGTGATGTTGGCTTCGATAGCCTCCGGCTCGACGGCTTCATTCAGGCAACCAACCCCCACCGATCCCAGGCCTTCAACCGACTCGACCGCCCCGCCATGCCGCTTGGCATGCTCGACCGCATGGGCCGAGACGCTGGTGGTATAAAAAACCCGACGGGCGCCGCAGTGATCCTTAATCTCATCGATTTCCCGCGGCGAAAGATTGGCGTTGACTAACACTGGCCACGCGTCCATGCCGGCTGAAGCCAATAAAATTGCCACGAACTCACGGCAGTTCTCGCCCACAATCATCACGCGATCGCCCTCACGTACGCCCAATCCCCGAAGCCAGTTCTGCGTCTCAGAGATTGCGCGAGCCAGTTGCCCATAGGTCCAGGCCCCATTGGCTTCGACTATCGCTGGCTTGTCAGGCGACTTTTCCGCCCATGGCGTTACCACGTCGCTGATGCGAACGGGTAGCGTACGCAAGATCTCACAGGCCTGGTTTTCAGTGATGGATGCCACAGCAGTCATCTGGTGGGCGAAGCCGACCTGGTCGCTATAGTACCGCCGATCGTTTTCGCTGGACTTGAGCAAACGACCCGGTAAGGGGTGCAAAATGCGCGGTCTCAGTTTTTCTGGTCAGAACATAATTCAACCAATTACGGTAGATGCACGTCGCCGAAGACCGCCAGGTGTTCTGCAATTTCTCCATAGCAGTTTCAGGAAAGGACAGCATCTGTTCTTCGCGCCGATTGGCTAAAGCAGCTTGCTGGAAGCCGGCTAGAACTTTGGTGGCGGCAGCAGCGAAATATCCATGCGGCATCGTGGGATAGGTTTCGCGTTCGCCGCGCAGGAATCGCTTTATGTCTCGGCGGTACTCCTTGAGCAACGTTTCTGCCTGATACTCAGGGTGCCCCTGGAAATGCACCAACAAACTATTCTTTCTTTGCTTCACGAACACATCGACTCCAGCCTGAGCTGACTCGGTGAGAATCTCATAGCCGCATGCGGTCAGTGCGTTGGCTTGCACCTCATTCCAGCGAGAATGAGGAAACCGGAAGAGTGGTATGGCCCGGCGCGTAAGTGGATGGTCACTGGCGCGCGCTGACTCAAAGACCCCGAACTGTTTGTCAGGCAAGCGATGGCGCGGAATGCCGTCAAAGTGAAGCACGGCGGCATGGGCCGCAAGACACGACAGAACCGTCGAAACTGTATGCTGTTCGGCCCAGTCCATAACCTCGCCCATGGCGCCCCAATAAGCTTCCTGCCGCAAATCGGGCTGCCGTGGCTCAGTCCCGGTCACAATGACGCCATCCAACCGGTCGTTCCACAGCTCTTCCAAGCCCAGGTAGAATTCATCAACATGGCGCAGTCCACGATCGGCGCGAGGTACACCCGTCAGCGAGTAAAGCTTGAGAAATACCAAAGCGTCACCCGACGCGTCATCCAGCAGATCAAAAAACTGGATTTCCGTGTCTTCGAGCGCGGCATCGGGCATGTTGTTAATGAACCCCAGACGCACAGACTCCGTACGCTTTACATAATGATCAATTGAAACCACCGCGTGTCCGGGCTTTTTCGCGGCCCAACGCTGTGGAACTCGACCTTCGATGATTAATGGCATATCATCTCCCCACGCCGCTTCGTGTTCTCATTCCACGAGCTTCAGTCCGCCGCTTTTTGCAGCGCCTGCCCCAGATCTTCCAGAATGTCGTCGATGTGTTCGATGCCCACGCTAAGCCGGATCATTTCCGGTGTGACTCCAACCTTCGCCTGCTCCTCGGGGGTCAACTGCCGGTGCGTGGTTGACGCTGGATGACACGATAATGATTTCGCATCGCCCATATTCACCATGCGCTTGAACAGGCGGAAGGCATTGAAGCACTTCCTGCCGCCTTCGTAGCCGCCTTTCACGCCAAAGGTGAGCAGCGAGCAGAAACTCGAGCCCAGATAGCGGTGCGCCATCGGATACAGCGGACTGTCTGCAAAACCGGCGTAATTCACCCAATCGACCATGGGATGGGCGCGCAGAAATTCGGCAACTTTCCGCGCATTCTCGACGTGGCGTTCTACGCGCAGCGCGAGCGTCTGAATTCCCTGCAGGAACAGGAATCCGTTAAATGGAGACAGCGTGGCGCCGGTGTTTCGTTGACAGACGGTTCGGCACCTCGCAACAAATGCAGCCTCCTTGAAATGGTCGACATACACTACGCCGTGATAAGCGACCTCCGGCACATTCAGCATGTAGAACTTTTCGGGATACTGGCGCCAGGGAAACTTACCGCCATCCACAATCATTCCGCCGATGCTGGTGCCGCCCCCGCCGATGAATTTCGTCATGGAATGCACGACCACATCGGCGCCGTATTCGATCGGCCGCAACAGAATCGGCGTAGCCACGGTGTTATCGACCACCAGCGGCACACCGTGCTTGTGCGCTACTTTGGCCAAGCCTTCAAGGTCGGCCACATTCCCCGCCGGATTGCCAACGCTCTCGCAGTACACCGCGCGAGTATTTTCGTCGATCAACTTCTCCACGTCTTCCGGGCGATCGCTCGCCGCGAAACGTGAGCCGATTCCTCGCTTCGGGAAGATATGCGCCAGCAGCGTGTAAGTGGCGCCATACAACTGCGGAGTAGAAACGACGTTGTTGCCGGCTTCGGCGATGTTGATGAGCGAATACTCGATCGCCGCCATGCCGGAGCTGACACTAAGTCCATCCACGCCGCCTTCCAGCGCGGCCACCCGCTTTTCCAGAACCGTGTTGGTCGGGTTTCCGATCCGCGTGTAAATGTTCCCCTGGACTTCCAGGTTGAACAACGCGGCGCCGTGCTCGGCGCTGTCGAACTCGAACGCTACCGTCTGATAGATGGGCACAGCCACGGCTTTCGTCGTGGGGTCCCCGTCGTACCCGGCATGGATTGCAATGGTTTCTCGCTTCATCCGCTCACAGATCTCCGCCAACGAAAAACCTCGCCCACATACAAGGAGAGGATTTTCCGGTCGCCCCCACAGTTACTTCGCAGCGCCAACGGCAGTTTCCACCGGAACCAACTCAGCCTTTCGGGCAAGCGATTTCGCGAGAGCCCGGGTGACGGTGCGGGCGGTGAAGTCTGCGCCGAACGCAAACCGCATGACTGGTCCAAAGCTGTTGGCCGCGGCGATTCCCACAAAATAAAGCCCCGGCACAGATGACTCGCAGGTTGAGGAGAGCACGGGAGTTCCGGCCAGCGTGGTCAACTTTGAGCGAATTTCAGAACTGACGAAGGTCAACCGCCCAAGGTCAACCCGATAGCCCGTGGCCGCGATCACGTGGTCCGCCCGAATCTCACGTTCTGCGCCGTCTTGCGCGCGAAGGCGAAGATGCACTTTGCGCTCTTTCACCGCCCCACTCTCGACGGTGTGACCCAGCAGTTGCGGCACGTGATTCATGACTGTGTCCTTCACAAACCATCCGCCCGATGGACCCAGTGTTTTCCTGACAATTTCCAACCGCAGGCTGTCAGGCAGGCGATGGAAGGCTGCCGGTGCATTGGCATAAAAGCTGGAGCGCCAACCCGGTCCAAGCCCGGTCTGCGGACGCTGAATCCGCTCCCACAAAGAGCGCTGTTGCCCGCTCAGCTTGCCATGAAACTTCAAGGCCGCCTGGCGTGCCACCAGTTGCACATTTGCTCCAGCTTCGTGCAGCAGGGCGGCCCAGTCCAGGGCCGAAGAACCTCCACCAATCACGACCACTTCGCGGCCGCGGAACTGTTCCACATCGTGATGCCGGGAGCTGTGGAATAAAAACTCCTCCGGCAACTGCCGAAGATTTTCTGGAACATAGTCGAAGTGAGTGATGCCGACCGCCAGCACCACATTGCGAGCGGTCATGCTCTCGCCCGTATCGAGTTTCAGAAAGTATCCCTGAGACGACCGCTCGATACTGATTACCTGCTTGTCCTCGAGCTCCGGCACCATCCGTTCCTGGAACGCGAGCCCGTATTTCGTAAAGGTATCGAGCCGCACCGGGATGCCTGTGTCGGAGTACTCGATTCCCTGCCCGGCGCAGAAGCTTCCCAGCGTGAATCGTTCCGCTGGGTCAGAAATATTCGAGGCAAAACCATCCGACTTCAGGAACATGCCCTTCGGCATGTGGGCCCGCCAACTATCCATCGGACGGCCGAAAATCCGGAAAGGGATTCCGCGACTGCGGAAATGTGCAGCGATAGAAAGCCCATAAGGGCCCGCGCCAATGATTGCAGTATTTTGCATAGCCAGACGAAGACCTGCCTTTTAGTGAAGTGACTGCGCAACAAACTTAAAAACGGGGGGAATTACAGGGGAGAGTGAACCGATGATATCACGATTTTCCGCGAACCGCAGCGAAAAATCGCCGCATCCGGGGCTTGGAACTACAAAATTAGAGCACGCCACAGACGCCGATAAGTGCCTTAGACTTAATCACATGAGAGTATGGCCGCGCGAGGCCGGGCTGTTCCTTAAAGACGTCGGCCGCGTTACGCCGTCGTTGCTTTGCTGCGCAGCTTTTTATCGATAAAAGCAACCACATTTTTCACGGAGCCGAAGTTGTCAGTCATCACTTCTTCATCATCAACGGAGATGGTGAAACGCTCCTGAACGAACACGATCAGTTCGATCACTCCCGTAGAATCAATGACGTTGCCGAGCAACGGTGTATCGTCATTGAACTCTCCGGTGCGGCCGAAGAGAAAAGTGTCGGTTATGAAAGTACGAATTTCCTGCTCGATTTGTGTCGCCTGCATTTGGATGTGTCCCCTGTTTCTGTTGACAGGCTGTGCACTCAGCAGTCGGGGGAAGAAACCGCAAGAGCCGCCAGGTTGTCTTTCAGCTGAAGCTTCATCGAAGGCAAACTTGCGTGCCATCGTACCAGCCGCGCTTGTCGTAGGTTCACGGCTTTATTGGAGAGCTCAGGGGGATGTTAAGCAGTACCACAGAATAGCGGTCAGCGCATTTTAACTTTCCTTTCTCCCATGTGTCGGAACGCCTTGTTCGTCTTTGGCGGGCAAGCTCCAAAATCAAGAACCGTCCTAGTCGCGTGCGGACGCTCCCGAATGTTCTACTACTTTTGCCTGCGGGTACATGATGAAATCGTATTTACTACGTAGATTCACTCCTGCGTCGAGCTCAATCGGTTTCGCCTGGATGTATCGCAATCGCAGGCATTGGGCTATGGTCATGAGATGAATCTGCATTTCGACGCGGGCAAAAAGCGCCCCGATGCAGTTTCTTGGTCCAACCGAAAAAGGCATTGTCGCCAGCCGATGCCGAGTTCGTGACTTTTCTGAATTAAAGCGATCTGGATCGAAGCGGTCCGGTTCTTCCCATAAATCCGGATGCCGCTGGATAAAGTAAGGTGGAATATAAACTTCAGTGCCCGCCGGAACAAAATACTCACCCAGCCGGTCATCACGCAACGCGCGGCGCGTCACCACCCAACCAGCCGGATACAGACGCATAGCTTCCTCGATGACTTGTCGCGTATAAGGAAACCTGGGAAGTTCTTCGAAGCCGGGGAATCTCGTCACGGCACTGAGTTCGTCAGAGAGCTTTTGTTCAACCTCCGGATGCTGGCTGATCAAATACCAGGTCCAATTTAGAGTGCTGGCGGTGGTTTCATGACCAGCTACGATCAGAGTGAGAATCTCGTCGACCAGTTGAGCATCCTGCATGGATTGGCCGCTCTCAGGGTCGCGCGCCTGAATGAGCATGCCCAAAACATCGCTGGAGGGCGCGTCTTTTCGTCTTCGATCGATCACCGGAAGAATGATCTCCCCTAACGCCCGGAAGGAGCTTACAAACTCCATGTTGCGCGCCGGTTCCTGGGAAAGCAGATCGAAATGGCGCCGGACCAGCTCGTAATCGTCGCCAAAAATAAAGCGGAGCACCACCTCGAGCGCCATGCCGCTCACGTCGCGCGTAACATTCACGGTTTCATTTTTCTCGGCCGCCAGCTGCCATTTTGTGAGGAGATTTCGATTGACGGCAGCAATTAATTCAGTCGACGCCGCCACTGATTCGGGATTGAACGCGGGTTGTATCATCCGCCGCTGCCGCTTCCAAACATTCCCCTTGCTGACCATGAGGCCATTACCCAGAAGTAAAGCAACGCGCTTGATGCCCTGACCCTTCACATAATTCTGCCAGTTCTCAACCAACACATGGTGTGCGAACTCGAGGTTCCTGGTGGCATACATACTGGTCCCGTACACCGAGCCTTTGTAAATGTCCCCAAAAATGTTGAACTGACGCCCCATCCACTCCAGAAGATCATCGGTTATTTTATATTTCTCTTCAGGGCCGGGCGGGATGCGTCCATGTGTGACTTCCATAGCTGCGTTACCTTGTGACAGCGGCAATGTTCGAATCGTCGATAGGGAGTTTCGCATCGAGCGGCAGAGTCGGGAACCAGTTGTGCCTGAACGCGATGACACCAATGGCAGTACCAAGCGTGTTCGTAATAAGGTCCGTCATGCCCGAATCCCGCGTTGGAAGAAACGCCTGCAAGACTTCGATCGTAAGACTAACCGCGAATCCTAATACAATCGTCTTGGCCGCCGCGCCCTTGATCTTCCCTGATAAAGAAAAATAGGAGTAGAAGAAAAATCCAAGCGGAATAAAGCCGGCGATGTTGATGCCAACATTCTTCCAATAGCGCCAGCCGGGACGAAATTCATCCCAGGGTCGTTCCAGAAACGGTTCACGCAAGACGAAGAAACGTTTCGGGATCAGAAGGTCGGTCGCTGAATCAGCCTGGTTGTGGACCACGTTCCCTTTCCCTTCATCGAAGAGATAGCGGGCAACCACGCCTTCCGCACCAGGCGAAGCCGGCTGACTGCCATTCGTCCGGTTCACAAAACTCATTGAGACTTCGGCAGGCGAAAGTGTGCGCTCGTAAACCGCGATTCCCTTCACCAACCCCGACCAGCTATAGCTGGTTGACGGCCCGTTGCCGACTACGAGCTGACCTTCGAAGGCCCGATTCGAAATGTCACGGTCTTCAACGCTCTTAACCAATACGCCATCCACGTAAATGGACGTGCCAACATTACCAAACGTTATTGTCACCAGGACCGGCTTCTGGGTGGTAAAAACATCGCCTATGTATATTTCGGCTTTTTCATCGAAGCGTTCCTTAAAATTGCGTTCGATGACCAGACCGGTATGATATTGGCGTAGAGCTAGCGGTGCGGCACGGCTTTCCGGTTGGTAAAACGCGAGAATCATGCCCCCGGAGTCCACCCGGCTCGGTTTCAACCACATCTCCAGACTGCCAGAATTGCCCCCTTGAGAGGCGTGAGGCTTGAATGGACCCGCACTCACGATGCTGCCGTGTTTGCCAAAGAACAGTCCGTCGCCGTAGCTGAGCCAGTTCACTTCATTCTTTGGAGCATGAAACGGCCATAGCCCCGCGACTAGGATGCCCAGGAGAACGACAGCACAAATTGTTCGCAAAAGCATCGTCTATTCAGCCAAAACCATCAGGTTCCTATGCAGGCATATTTTGAGTCCAGGAGATCCCGTTCTCAAACCGCACAGCAATTGACTGGTTTAGAAGCCTCTCTTGATAGCCAAATACGGAATGAGTGCCACTTCGGCGAGACCGGGGAGAGGATCATTCGAACTGAATACCGCTTCGACGTTGCAATTTCTGATGGAACGCAGATAGCTCTTCCAATCGGTATCCCCGTGGAGAATTCCCACGATTGCAGCAGGAAGATCGGTGGTCGTGCGTACCCAGGACACTCCAGCGCGGCCTTTGCAGATCGACACCGGCAAACCAACCTGATCGGCATAGAGCATGTAGCTGAAGTCCACGCCCGCTTGGGCCCCGAGGGTGTGATAGCCCCAGGTTCTGGCGTTTACGTCGAGGAGTTTGTATCGCGAATCCCGCGGGTCGAGCTTATATTCCAGTTCGACGAGGCCGTAATAATCGATCGCGCGCAGAAACCGTTCAGAAAGCTCCTCCAGAATTGGAACGTGCACCGTCTCCACGTACGTACTGGCCCTTCCAAACTCAAGAGGGTGTTGACGCCTGCGCTGCACCACCATCTTACCCACAGCTTCCCCGTTACGGAAAAATGCGCAATAGGAAAACTGCTGGCTCCCGCCACCAGGAATCAACTCCTGCACCATTATTTCTCCGTCACCGGCGAGTTCAGATGCTTTCCGAAACAGAATTCTTAACTCCGAGTGACTGTTCGCCCGCCAAGCCTTCGCTTTTGTGGCATAAAAGAAGTGCTCTTTAATCGCCGGCTTGATGGCAAACGGCGGCTGGAGATCGTCGAGTTCTGACAGTTGGCCGATATTCTGGGGATATCGCGTCACGGGCACTGGAATGCCCAGTTCGCCCGCTAGTCGGTACGTATTGCGCTTATCCCAAGCCCACTTCACGCTATCCCAATTTGGGGTGGGAACTCGAAACAGTTCGCTGAGTTCCGAACGGTGACGCGATATGCCGGCAACGACTTCCTCACGCGTGGGGTAGAGCACCCACCCGTCCAAGCCCAACCGCGTACCGAGCTGAAGCAGACTGTCTACTGCAATTCGCTCATCGCGCAAGTTCGCCAGCTTCACGAATTTCTTGCAATAACGGGAATACCGGGCGATTGAAAGTTCGTCATCAACCACGCACACCGGCACGCCATGTCTGCCAAGGCTGCGAACGATTCCCAAACCCTGGTAGTCGCCTCCGATGACAACAGCCCCAACCACCCGGTTCGCGTGCAGCACCGGCCGGGGCGTCGGCACGGGTTGACTTAGGGCATTCATGGCGTCAGTTGCTTCCGTGATTTCGAGCGACGCGGGTGACTAGTTCAGTCGACGCAAATTCCGCTCCTGAAACAAAACCGAGAAGCGGACCGAAGCTCCACGCCGCAGGCTTGCCAACGAAGTGCAATCCCGGAATCGATGACTCCAGCCCTCGCTTTAGGACGGGGAACCCGTCAACAGTTTTCAATTGCTTGGTTAATGACGAAGACAGAAATGGATAGCGTGAAACGTCAACGCGGAACCCGGTTGCCAGCAAGGCATGGTCGACCAGGCGTTCTGTACCGTCGTCGAGTCTAAGGCGTAGCTGGCTGCCTGCAACGGTCGCCGAGGTCACCTTGCGCCCCAGAGCGATAGGCACTCCCACGATGCGGGGTTGCAGCCAGCCTGCCCCGGCTGGCCGGATCGCTCGGTAGGCAGTGCGATCCTGAAAAAATCGCGGGAAGCGGCGGAATAAATGCGGCATCGCCACGAGACGACTAATGCCGGCCGGGCCGACGTCGCGTTTCGAATACAGCATTTTGGAAATCAGGCCCAGATGATGCAGTTTCGGGTGTAAGCCCACCCAGTTGAGAGTCTTCGTGCGCGCAATCACCTCAACGGGAATTCCTGCCTCCTTGAACAGTGCGGCGGACTCCAGAGCACTCTGTCCCCCGCCAATAACGACCACATTCTGGCCTTTAAATTTTCTTAGATCACTGTGCTCGCTGGTATGCGAAGCCAGATGGGAAGGTATACCTGCAAACTCTGCTGGGCGCGCAGCAAACGAACTGATTCCGCCTGCCACGACGACACGACGCGACGTAAATTGCTCGCCATCCGCCATAACTAATCTAAAACCGCGGCTGTTGAGCTCCACGCCCCTGACGTGCCGCTGCTCCAGATCCGGAACGGCGTGACTCTGATACCAGCGACCGTAGTCGACAAAACGATTGAGCGGAATTGGCTTTGCTACGTGATTGCCCTTTTGGCGGCAATATTCGTCGAGGGTCAGAGCGCGCTCCGGATCCGCGATGTGGGAAGCACCCCAATTGGACCGCAGGCACATGCCCACGGGCATCTGATTTTGCCAGAATGCCATCGGCTCGCCAAACACTCGCGTTTCAATACCTGCTGCCCGCAGATACGCTGCTGAGGATAGGCCGTAAGGACCTGCTCCGATGACCGTTACGTGACAGTCTGATGATCTACTATTCATGGCTCTCTGCGAGATTTTATTTAAGTCAAACAGGGGTGGAACTACCCAATGTGTCGGTAAAATGATCTGCCAGCGACCTGCAGAAAGCTAGGAGGGCATAAGCGAAAGAACTTCTTCGCAACCTGAAGCTCGCGATCACTAGAAACCTTATTCGTTTGATAACGCCAGTACGTCAGTTTCGACCGGCGCGCACCAAATCGATCCTTAAAAACTTGCAATCCCGAGTTCGCCAATTCGCAACGTCCCAGATCGAACTCTTCGTAATTTTTCTCTTTCGCTTCTTGGATCGCCATCCACAGCAACAGCTGCATTCCTCCAAAGCGATGGTATCGTTCGTCGGAGCAGCCGTACTTGTACATCATCTTGTTCTTGTGGCTGAAGGTAAGAATGCTCGCGATCGGCTGTTCGTTTTTGTAGGCCACACGAATCTTAATATTATCCGCCAGGCACTTCGCCAAATTGCGGAACCAGGCCTTCGGCTGAGGGGGTAATTGCTGACGCCGGCGCGTGCGCAACAGCAGCCGGTAAAAGTTTTCCAGCAATTCAGGAGTGTTGCCTTCCAGGCAGAGAACGGACTCTCTCTCCGCTTTACGAATCTTGCGACGAACACAGTCGCGATGAAAACGATGAAAAATTTCCCCAAGGCTGGGAGTAAGGTCCAGACGATGAAACCAAAATGTCTCTGCCTCACGAAAACTGGTCTTTTTAGGCTTTATAGCCGGCGCCGCGTCCAAAGGTCTGAGCTCAACATATCGTAGCTGGTTGATGGTAGCTATGTCCACGAAGTCTCCCATATCCTGGCTGGCGTTTACCAGCGGCTCACAATGATCCGAGAAAGGCAATGAGACCAATCGGCTGCCCGTGAACCAGCTTTTGATCCGGCAGAAAACCACGCCGTTTTCCAGCGGTTCAGACGCAGGCGACGTCGTCACTACCACCGGTTCGTAGCCATAGGTCTGACGCAAGGCCAACAGCCAGCCAGGAGTGTGAAATAACCCTGCCCGGTGATCGCGTTCGATGAACTGACTCCAACGAGGATCGGCTATCGGATCGACGAGGTGAGAAGTCATACCGTTTGCTCCCGCCGTCCACAGCCCTGGCGTGGTCGAATAATGGCAGAAACGATCATCACCCTCAGCAACGTTGTATGTATGGCATGGGTCGGTTCCCCACCGGTCGGTTTGTGATCTTCCCTTTCGTTCTTCTCTTTCAGCGTCCCAAATTATGCGCGCCCGAAGGACATCGTGGTGTCCAGGCAAATCGGACTCCGCTTTAAGGCTATGCATATAAGACCTAAATTTCTGCCTGATTGTATCCGTTCAATTCACTTTTTCGGTCTGATCCAAAATAGTCCGCGCCGGCACCCGCCGCTTGCCAAAAGCTCTCTCATAGGCTGCGAGCAGATTCTGCACGGAGTAGTCCCAAGCCAGTTCTTTTTCAACCCGTCTGCGTCCGAACTCGCCCATCCTCTTTCTTTCATTCGGATTGTCGAGCAACCAGATAATCTTGGCGGCAAAATCGCTGACCTGATTCTGAGGATCGGCGTATACCGATGCATCCTGGGCACTGAATCTTCCCTCGCGCAGATCGAATTGAACGATAGGCTTTCCCAGAGCCATATATTCCATGATCTTGATCATGGTGGAGATGTCATTCATCTCGCACGGTTTGTCGGGGTTTACGCACACGTCTGCAGTGGAGAGAATCTCCAGCAGTTGTTCGTCGGAAATTCTTCCAGTGAAATTCACTGTATCGCCCAGGTCTTTGTCTCGCACCATTTTTCGCAGGCTGGTTAGCGCAGGCCCTCCGCCTACGCACGTAAAATGGATATCAACACGCCCCATCTTCTTAAGATAAAGCGCGACTTCTATGAGAATGTCCATACCCTCCTGCTCGCTCATTGTTCCGACGTAACCCACAAGGTATGTTTTGCCGTACTTCAGTGCAGGATTAGGAGGAACGGCTCTGAAAGTGTCCAAGTCCGGTCCATTGCGAACAATGAACACATCCTCTGTAGCGGTGTTCCCTCTGCGCAACGCAAGATCTTTGTAACTGGTATTGGTTGCGATAACCACATCGCTAAAGCGATAAGTCAGTTTCTCCAGCAAAACCTGAACTTTATATAGCATCCCTCGTTTGCCGTACTTTGAGAAGTAGAGCTCTGGAATCGCGTCGTGATGGTCGAAGATATACTTAACGCCGAACAGCTTAAATGGCAAAGCAATCAGGAAAATATCGTCCGGAGGGTTGCAGCCCTGAATGACGTGAAATCCGTGCCGTAGATAGATCCACGATACATACCAGAACTCCCAGAATAGTGCGCAACTGTATTCCCACAGGTACCCGAGCGCACTGTTCCCTTCCTCCGGCATGGGATGCCGGTAAATACGGACGCCCGCAACGGTCTCATATCCCGCCTTAAGCCCATGTCCCGAAGGAGACAGAACGGTGACCTCATATCCTGCCTTCTGAAGGGAGCACGCTTCCTTCGTTACCCGCGGGTCGAGTGGGACCGGTGCGTTTTCAACTACGATGAGGACTTTTCTCTTCACAGAAAGCGTCTTTCTACCATGCAATTTCGAACATTCGTGGACAAGCTTAAGGCCAGACTAGGGGTGTAGGAGGATAGTCATTTTCTTTCAGACAATAGTAAATCTGCTCGATGGGCTTATAGATGGCCTTGGGAGCAATCGTTGGTGCCCCTCCTTACGCGGCAACTCACCAACAGATTCCGTTATAATTGCCATTCCTGCTTCTTCCTTCCACAATTCTCACAAAATCCACCATAAATTGGCCTTCACTCAGAAGCGACGGCACCCCCTCGAACTCCGGATCCTTGTTTCCAATCACAACAGTCTGAGCGTGATGGAGAACCGCACTAATATCTGAAACCATAAGTTTCGAGATATGTGGAATGTGGTTGAGAATGAAATCCCGATTTGCTCCAACTAAACTGGCAATATTCACGTTCTTGTCATAGATCCGCAAGTCATAGCCTTTGCCGATCAAGCGCTCGATCACTTCGATCAGCGGGCTTTCCCGCAAATCGTCCGTTCCAGCTTTAAAGCTGAATCCTAAAATGCCCACTCGTGTCTGGCCTTTTTCAACGATAAGTTGCACGCCGCGAGCGATCTGCATCTCGTTGCTCGGCAGAATGGAGCTGAGAATGGGTAGCTGCAAATCGAGCATTTTAGCCTGGTAAGACAGTGCTCGAAGATCCTTGGGCAAACATGAGCCGCCGAAAGCGAAACCAGGCATGAGGTACGCGCTGGAGATGTTGAGCTTACGATCCTGGCAAAAGATGTTCATGACCGCGTGCGCGTCAAGCCCCAGAGACTTGGAGAGTGTGCCGATCTCATTGGCAAAACCGATCTTCAGCGCGTGCCAGCTGTTGTCGACGTACTTCACCATTTCAGCCGTCTCCAGGTCCGTCCTGATCAATGGTGCCTCTAACTTTTCGAAAAGCGCCGCCAGCGCGTCGCCGCTGGCTTTGTCCAGCTCGCCGATGACCGTCTTCGGCGGATTGCGAAAGTCCTTTACCGCCGAACCTTCCCGCAGAAACTCCGGGTTGTTGCAGACGCCGAAGTCCACCCCGACTTTCATTCCAGAAAACTCTTCCAAGGTCGGAATCACGATCTTGTGCATCGTGCCCGGCAAAATTGTGCTCCGGATAACGACAGTGTGGTGCGTCCCCTTGTTTTTCAGCCCCTGGCCAATCTGTTCGCAAATCCGCCGGATATATCTCAGATCTAGGTTGCCGTTCGGCTGGCTCGGAGTGCCAACGCAAACGAAGGACAATTCCGTCTCGCGAATGGCCACGGCTGGATCGACGGTAGCGCGCAGGCGCCCCGCTTTGACGCCGTCTGCCACGATTTCACCAATATCAGCTTCGATGATAGGAGACTGCCCCCGATTGATCAGGTCAACCTTCGTTGGCAGTGGGTCAACCCCTAAGACTTCATGCCCATCGTGGGCGAGGCACCCGGCGGTAACGGTGCCGACATAACCCAGTCCGAAAACGCTGACTCTCAAGATTCGTACCTTTCCTTGGGGATGATTAAGTTTAGAGATTGTGATTTGCTAAATCAGCGTAGGTGACTTCTACCGTTCTCCAGGATCTACAACGACAGAATGATCATTCACGCAAACCATGCAAATGTGCCGGCAAAGTTCTGTCTCAAAATGGCTTTTTGCCAAAGGACATTCAAACCCCCTGGCTCGCAACCGCCTGCTCGACGTTCAGAGAAAGATTACCGTCCACGATACTTGCATAAGCCAACTTCGCTCGTTCGCTGCCTTGGCCTTCAATCCGCACTCCTTCATCGCCCTCCACAATCTTCATGGCCGCCCGTTGTCTCCACCACCGATTCACTTCGCCGGGAGTGGCAATCCAAACACCTCTATCTCGCCGCAATCCAGCCAAGTGGGAGAGCAGCGCTTCGTAAACTTTCCTCTCGGGCTCAGTTGTGACATAGTCGGGATGGATGATAAAACTCAGGAGCCCATGCTTTTCCATAATGAGCTCAATCTGAGTCTTCCACAGATCGATTTTGTAGTCCCCCAGTATATGAAATAGCGAATAATCTTGGGTGGTAGTGACGGGAAGTTCAAGCAAACGTCCGATAAAGTACGGCATCACAGTACAACACCCTCCACGCTGAGGGTCGAGGTGCGCCACATTCGGAACGGACATATCGTAAGAAAATTCCAAATCCTTGTACCATTCCTGTCGACGATAAAGAACCGCAGCGCGAAAACCATCAGCTCCCCACTGGCGACGATAGGAATTTATCTTGGCCACCCGATCTACAAATTGCTTCCGACTCTTATACAGACGTCCGTCATGGTTAAGGTCCTGCACAGCCACCTCAAACCCGCGTTTCCGCAGAGAGTCCAAGTACTCGGGCGTGACTTCGTACCGCTGCTCCGGTACGACTTGAAAGGACGCCTTTATGCCGTAGGCATCGTCGATATCCATCACGGTCTCGCAGAAATCCCTTCCCAGACTGGTTTCAACGTCGTGTGTCATGATTGCGGAACTAGGAGCACCATCGGGCCAGAACCAGATAAATGGGATACGCTCCACATTTTGCGCTTTAAGCGAAAACATCATCAGGAGTTCAAAAAGCTGGTTCACAGTTCGGTCGACTGGCCAGCTCGGAAAGGGAATCTGGTCCCAACCTTTCAGATGTCGCCTTTGCAGGTGCTTCCTAACACCCACCGGCAGGAGCGGTCGGACAGAGTAATACATCGCCGCAAGGGCCGATTGCCCAATGGATTTCTCATCCCGTGCCGCCGAGGGATACTGCTCGCGTTGTAAATTCTCCACCAACTCTGTCACGTCAAACGGCAGGGTAACCGTCCCATGTGCGATTTTCACATCCTGCGCAACATCCGACGTTGTCTCGCTGTGAGAGCCGTTCGGGGATCCACTGAGGCGCCCGTAGCAAACATTGCCCGGACCAAAACGAAAGTAACGTTTCGTTGTCGAAAGTGGTCCCCCCAGAACAAGCCGAGCATAGCGCTCAGGACATTTAAAATACTCAAGAAAAGAATCATTCATCGATTTCAGAAGGCTTCGAAGCTTGAAACGACCCCTCGTCTTCAAAATTCGGCGGACGAGAAGCCGTGCCTATACCCTATTCCAATTTCTTGCACTCTTTGGCGGAGCCTGGCGGGGAGTACAGATGAGATGTATCGCACAATCCTGGTTGCAAGTCAATGACCCGTAAGTTCTAGCGCCCGGGTTTACTTCGACATTCCACTCAAGATGTCGCTATTGCCGTTGTGGCCGTATATCAGATTTCGTTCCTTCGCCAGCGCCTGATCGTACAGTTCTTCGGGCTCATATACCACCACATGACTGCCCCTATTCGAGAAGCCGAAGGGAATACACAGCAACTGTTTCAGCCGCATACGTAAGCTTTGCCGCCGTTCAGGCGGTACAAAAAACAGCATGAAGCCTCCGCCGCCGGCTCCTAATAATTTGCCTCCCAGGGCGCCGGCGCTTAGACCGGCTTCGTAGATTTCATCGATGCTGGCGTTTGAGATTTTTTGCGTCAAAGTTCTCTTTATTTTCCAGCTCTCGTGCATCAATCGACCGAATTCATCCAATGAGCGATTGGGACTGCCGACAATGGCCTCGGCCTCATCCACCAACTGAAGCATGGTGTCTAATTCCTGCTTCTTGTGAGGAGTCATCTTTAACTGCTCCTGCGCGATTTCAGACGCAAATCGCGAGAAGCCTGTAAAGTAAAGCGCCAAGTTTTGCTCCAGTTCCGCCAGACGGTTTGGCGAAGTTAACGTCCGCCGTACTTCTATCGACCCGTCGGGTTCGAAATTGATGCGATTGAAACCGCCATAAGCAGCGCTAACCTGATCTTGTGCTCCAACAGCTTCCTTCAACAGCTCCTGCTCTACGTGGATTGCCTCCAGGGCAAGCGCATGCTTATCGCGCATCTGATTTTTGAGCGCATACAGACCCTGAAGAAGTCCCACTGTAAACGCCGAACTCGTACCCAAACCGCTTCTGGCAGGCAAGTCGGCAATGTGATGAATTTCGATTCCCTCGTTGATACCAAGAAATTGCAGGCACGCGCGTACCGATGGGTGCTGAATTATGTTGTTTTCGCTGACGTTCTCAACTTTCGTATACGAGATACGGCTATGGTATTCGAAAAATGGAGGCAACCACCGGCAGGTGATAAAGCAGCTCTTGTCGATGGTAGTTGATAATACGGAACCCCCGTATTGCCGGTACCAAACCGGATAATCGGTTCCGCCGCCGAAGAACGAGATGCGAAGCGGGGTGCTGGTGATGATCATGTGTAGTTTTCCATCTGTCTAGACAGCGAGAAGCAAATCCGAAATCATAGAAGCGGGGATCAATCCATCGAGAATCCCAAACATTTCATTAGCGTGATGCAAACCCGTAGCGTTAACGCAGAACTCCGCCAATTTTATCCCGTTCTTGGTTATCGATTCCCATCTGCTCCAGCCGTAGTATCTGATGAACGGCCTCCAGTAGTGATCGTGCGCTGGTGTCAGCGCTGGCATCTTCGCTAACCTCGGCCGTCACGATTCTCGCAGTTCTGCAGCCGGCGTTTCTGCCAGCCTCCACGTCTCTTTCGGAATCGCCAATCATCCATGACAACGACAAATCAACTTTATGTTCATTCGCTGCTGCGAACAACATCCCGGGCTGTGGCTTGCGGCACCCGCAAGCAGGGTGCTCTTCGTGTGGACAGTAATAGACTCCATCGAGTTTCGCACCCATGTCTGCGAGTTCGCGAGACATCAGCCGATGCATGGAATCCAACTCATTTATTGTCAGCAGTCCCTTTGCGATACAGCGCTGGTTGCTCACCACGATCACGCGAAAACCAGCTCGATTGAGTAGCGCGATCGCTTCACTCACGCCGGGAAGAATATGCATCTCTTCCCATCGGGTTATGTACCCGCCCTCGTTCGCTTTTCGATTGATAACGCCGTCGCGATCAAGAAATACGGCTTTGTTCATGGAATATCGTTTCTTCCACCAGTTCCGAAATGATATGGCCGATCAAGATGTGACATTCCTGGATGCGCGGCGTGTCGTTTGAGGGCGCACAAATGCAATAGTCAACCTCATTCTTGACTTTGCCACCGGTGCATCCCGTCAAGGCGACTGTCGTCAAGCCAATTTGACGCGCAGCGGACAATCCATGCCGTACATTCGAAGAATTACCGCTCGTTGAAATGCCTATCGCAACGTCCCCTGCGCGCCCCAAGGCTTCAATCTGGCGAGAAAAAACCAGGTCAAATCCATAGTCGTTACCAATAGCCGTTACACATGACGTATTCACCGACAGCGCCAATGCAGGCAAAGCGGGCCGATTGAAGGCAAAGCGTCCTACAAATTCCGCGGCGATGTGTTGTGCGTCGGCCGCGCTTCCCCCGTTGCCGAATAAAAGGACTTTACAACCTTTATCGATAGCGTCGACCAGGAGTGCGCTGATCCTGGCGATGGTCGAGACCACTTGGGCGCTTTCGACAAGCTGGTTTTTCACATTGATAGATGCTTGCATCGAGCACTTCACGCGATGCTCGAAATCGCTCGTGTCTCTCATTTCTCCTCTTTTAGGGGAGCGGTAACTCAAAGTGTCACTACCCATTTCTCCATCCGGATGGACAGAAAGTCAACCTTTCGCAGCTGCCTTCAGAGAATCGCTAAGCTGCTGAGCGCGCGCATAGTCGGCTGGTGTGCCGATGTCGATGAACAGACCGCGCTGCTCCTGCGCGTATACTCCATGCTCCAACAGGTGGGGAAAAACATCTCTCTCCAGACTTGCCGGATGCTCCGGGATGTGCTGAAAAACCGCCTGAGTGAAAATGTAAATCCCTCCATTTATCAGACCAGGCACAGCCTCGCCCGTCTTCTCCGCAAAAACTTTGACCCGGCCGTTTGCGTCGATGTCTACAGTCCCGTAACGGCTCGTGTCCTCAACTCGGTGGACGGCCATGGTCGCTATCCCCCGATGCCGGCGATGAAAATCGATCAACCCAGAGAAATCAACCTCCAGAAATGAGTCTCCATTCATCACCACAAACGCTGAAGCATTTCCCAGATACTTTTCGGCGCGCTTTAACGCACCCCCGGTGCCCAGCGGCTGTTCTTCTTTCGAATATTCAATCGAAACGTTCCAAGCGTGGCCATTACCGAATTGAGTTTCGATTTCATTGGCGAGATGGCCGCTACACATAACCAGATGGCGAATTCCCTGGCAACGAAGTTGTTCAATTAAAAGTTCAAGAAAAGATGAATTGCCAACGGAAGCCAGAACTTTGGGCGTATCTGGCACGACCGGGCGCAGACGGGTTCCTAACCCGCCAACCAAAAGTGCTGCCTTAAGATCCTGAATCATGGCGCCTTACTGTTGGTGCGTTGGCACTGCCCAACCAACATCGTCTGCGTATACGCGCTCATCGAATTGGCGAACATCAAGGGACCAAACGCTAAGAAAACTCGATTGTAGACGTTGATATTCATCTCGCAAGTTCCGCGTAAGCATTTCGCGTCAACTCTGCGACAGCCGCCCATGAGTGATGTTTATCTGCGTGATTTTTTATTTCCTTCCGCGTCCTGCCCTGGTTGCGATAAAGATCACTTCTGAAGTAGGTTTCAATCGCTTTGGCCAAGTCCGTCGGATCACCGGGACGGCACAGAAACCCCGTCCGCCCTTCTACGATCTCTTCTCTGAAAGACCCCACGTCTGTCGCAATCACTGGCAAGCCAAAGCTGTAACCAAGGAATAGCACACCACTTTGAAAGATCTCGTTATAGGGGAGAATCATCACATCGGCTGCCTTGAGATAAAGCTCCATCTCCTCATCTGGAATGAACTGGGCCTTGAGCATAATCTGCCCGCGCTCCAGCTCCGAAGGGATTTTTTGCTCGATCTGGTTTAGGTATCCTTCGTTTTCTTTTTGCACTTCACCCGCAATGATGAGGCGGTAGCTATCATCGCAGGCGGCCAGTTTCTGAAACGCCTCTATTAAATGTTCTACGCCTTTGTATGGTTTAATTCTCCCGAAACAAAGAATCGCTTTTTCATTATTCCGCAGTCCGAGTCGCCGCTTCGCTTCTGCGGGAGTCAAGTCTGTGTCCGGGAAAGCATCGTTGATGGGGTGCCGAATTACCGTGACCGCAGGTTGGCTGACTCCAAACTCTGCGACAAGCTCATCCTTCATTTTTTGGGTATGAACGAAGATGTGGTCCGTCAGGCCATACTGCATCCTTAACGTGAGCCGATTCACCAGCGAGTCGTTGCCATCCCTTCGGCCCTGATTCACATTGTGCGCTGTGAGCGCGATCTTCTTTCCCATTATCTTGTAGTAGAGCATCAGCAAGGTTCGGTCGAAGAGCTGGATCTTACTATTCCACAGGATGTGAAAAATCTTTGGCTTTGCGACCGCCGTGTACCGAATGAGGTGCACATAGTGCTTCAGCACTCTCGAAAGCCTGCCGAATGCCGTCAGGTTCGCGGGATGAGGAGGCCACAAATCGAAAAACTGTAGACCAGGCGTAGTGTGCATTTCAGGGCTGTCAACATACTCGCTGCCGATGACCTCCAGACGGACCCCTTTTGCGATCAGCGCCATCGCCAAACCGTAGGCGTATGGACGATCGAACCCGCCAGTCTGCAAAGCTACCGCGAGGTCACTCTGTTTCCTCGCAGGATTGCGCTGAGATGTAATGTCTTCGTTAAGCGTAGGCACTAGGGTCCTCTGATCAGACCTATGTCAGTGACGTCTCGAGAGCTGCTTCTTGTGGTGATTTGAACAAACTAATACTGGAGGGCGTCCGTGACAAGTGATTCACAGGCAACTGCTTGCCTATGAACTGAGCAGCTAACAGTGCGGGTCTGTTAGCTGCGAACCGCTGATTCGTTAATTTCCCCCTCAATCCTGATCGACTTATGGCTGCTCACTGAACCGTGGCTGTCAATCCGGTGGGAGGGTTTACATTTGACGTGCTCGAACTATCGTTGGCGTAGCAGGCAGCAGCATTGAACGTGAGGAAGCTCCCCACTCCATTGGGCGGTCCACCCATTTGATTCAAGTAGCAACGCATCGCCGGATTGGAGTTTCCGTATCCGCTATCGGTTGTCGCACTAAATCCTCCACTGCCACATTGGACGCTGTCCAGGGCGCGCGACCAGTTGTAGGTGCCACTCGTACACATGCCGATGTCGCCACCGGTCACGTCCGGGCCGATCGAAGGATACGGCGGGCATGTTCCGGTTGTCGGATTTTTCCAGAACGGTAATCCCGTGCCGCACGATGCATACGCCGAGTACACTCCGTTATAGAAAGATGGCAATAGCGCCTGATCCGACGGAACCGGGTTCGGAAAATTCGGGTCGTTCGACGGCACCTCAGAGTTGTTCCACTGCACGGTGTCATTGACCACATCGTAATTTCCCCACCGCATCAGGCTGGTCGTGGTGAGCATATCGTTCGGCAACGGCGGGCTGTTGTTATAGTCCAGCTGATCGCTGTGCGACCAGCCGATCGTGTAGACCACGGTAGTGGCATCGCCAATGAAGCCCGGACAATATTTCTGGCTGGTGCTGGTAGGAGCGCAGGTATACACAGTGTGATAGCCGGCCGTTCCGAGCACATTCCCCACCAGGTTGTTATACCGGGAGAATCCGGCAATCGAGATAGGGTTGGTCATGAACTCTGGCATAATGCTCTCGTTCGCTTCATAACCATTGAAGTAATTGCGGAAAAAAGTGTTCAAGGAATGCGGTCCGTGTATCACGTCCAGGTTGGCTGCTGCTCCGATATTCCCCTCTTCCAAAATGTAATCCGTCGATGCTGTGTGCATGGCGTTCGTAGCAAAGAGGAAAGCCGTAGAGGTATCGTCCTGATTTACTGCGAAATTGTATGCGATAACGCAGACGGAACAGGTGCCATCCGCAACCGTGGGATCGACGACTCCCTGGACTATATTGTTCTCAAACAGGACCCCTCCGCAATACGAGGTGCAGCCAATGCCGTAGCTCTGCGTTCCCTTGTTTGCAGTCTCGTAAAAATAGCTATCCCTGATAAGACCGTTGCTCGTGTACCAGGCATTCACGTGAAAGAAGTTGGCTATGTTGCTTGAAACTCCTACCACCCACCACTTCGTCGCACTGTTGACGCCCACTGCGTTCATGCAGCCGGGATTGCCGCAGTTGCCTTTGTAAGCTGACTGGTCGAGTTCCAGATCCTCGACACCAACGTTGGTCACTACGCTCGAGCCCCACCACGCTTTCGGTCCTTGGGACGATGTCCAGTTGTTGTGTGCGATGGCGCGGTTCAGGGTCAATGTATACGGACCCGATCCGCTGATGCTGGTAACGATGAACACCTCTTCCTGAGAACGGGCCGGAACCGAAGTATTGGAAGGCGATTGGTTCGTGCAGATCATCGCGACTGCGCAGTTCATGATTGAACCAGCGTCGTAGGCTCCAACCCCGGTAATATTGAGCGTCAAGCCGCTGCCGGAGCCAGATGTGGCGGTCGTGGCTGCTGGTGTGGCTCCGCTGGGTGCCGAGGAATTCTCCGTGTAGGTGTAGCCGTAGCCTGCGTTTGAGATGGTGACGGCAGAAACAACGCCTCCGGATTCTGCCGAGACGGTGTAGGTCGCGCCGGCGCCGAACGCCATTCCGAACCCATTCGAACCGTCCACGGCGCTGATTTTTCCGGTATCTCCGACGTTATAGCCCGAACCTCCGGCATGTACCCCTGCCGCCGTGATCGCCCCCGCGTTCCCACTCGCAGGCGGGCCGCAAGCGATGTTACTGGCATTGCCGCTGAATCCAAGATCGCACTGATCGAGGACGATTGGCGTCAGTCCTGCTGTGATCCCGGTAACGTTGTCCACAGTAATCGATTTGGAGCCCTGCGAATAGCCTCCGGTCACATTAGCCACGTTTGAGGCTGAGATACCTCCAAGGCCGGTTCCCGGGGGACAGGGCCACACACCGCAGTTGCCATTGGTCCACGTATTGCTTCCGATGATGCAAATGAAACCCCATTGGCCATTGCAGTTGTAACTGCCGCTGCTCACCACATGGAGCCGCGTTACATTCGCGCCGCCGCCTCGAAGCACGCAGTTGCTGGGCATGTTAATGCTACCGGTTAGGTAAAAATCTCCGTTGCCAAGCAGCACATAGTGATTTGCGCCGCATGCTGCCAAAGCAGCCGTGATCCCGCAGGCCGAAGGCGATACCCCGGCGCCGCTTGCACCACAGGCATTAATTGTGGACCCACTCTGCGTCCAGGAACCGTCAGGGGGAACATCCCCGGGCAACCCGGCCTGGGTCCAATCCGTCGCTCGCGCTGGCGCCAGCACTCCAGACCACGCCTGCCCATATGAAAATGTAGAAAACAGCAGCAAGATCGAGATCGAGATCGAGATCGAGATAAGGGGGAAAAGATGCCAAGTGCGTCTCATTTACCTCTGGCCTCCGACAACGCATTTCGCGTCGATAGGCTGAGTTTAGTGGGCCACCACCGACGGTGCCAGACACAGAGGTACAACGGCCAGACTCCAACAGCCAAGCCATTCGGCCACTTCCGGCCATGGCCCTCTGCCCGCCGGGCCACGGGTCTGGGGAAGCGGCCCAGACCCACGCTTCGCTTCCACGGACCAGTACGCGCATTACCAGTAGAGAGCGGACTATCGATTTTAGAAGCCGCTCTAGCATGTGGGCAATTTGCTATGAACCAACGGATCCAGTCGAAGCGTATGCGGTTGCAGTCGAATAATCGCGCAAGACCCGAAACAGCACTCTTCCCAAAGCCTCTCTACCAGGTCAGGCCCTCAGGAAGCTTTCCTCGAACTTGCGCCCTTCGATTTGGAACAGAGTCTTCTCCAGGCGGCGTACCAATGACCACTTGAGACGCGGAAGAATCACTTGGGCGCGCCGGGCCTGCTCCCGGCCAAAGAGCGCCGCGATCCATGAATATTTCCACGAGAGCGCGGGAGCATGCAACTTTCCACCCAGACTGGCAGCCATTGCTTCCGCCTGCTGTACCAGGTCCGGCCGGTGCGGGTAAAAGAAAAACAGCCAGTTTTGCAGATAAGTCACGCAAGCATCCCGTACCCGCTGACTGTCTTCAAGGGAGCGGATGTAACGTATGTGTAGCTCCATGGACCGCCATTGCGCGACCATTTTCTTATCGGAATGGCCGATGTAGCTCAAACTGCTTGTGCCCGAGGTGCGATAGTAAACCTTCGCCTCGGGTACAAATCGAACTCCGTTACTGGCGAGCAGAACGCGGCAAAAATACTCGCCGTCGTCGTCGCCCAACAGCGCCGTATTCCAGGGGCCGGCCGCCTCCGCCAATTGCCGGCTCACCAGCCACGAGGCCGTCTGCATATAGGTGTTGAATTGCATCTTGCGCAGCAGCCAATCCACGGGAGACAGATCGCACCATAACGGGCTGGGCACGAAGTTCGTCCGGTAGTAGCGATACATGAACTTTCCCCAGGGACCGGAGACCAGCGTCCGCTCGTCGGGAGAGGCCCCCAAGGCCTCCATCTGCCGGGCAATCTTGTCCGGTCCGATGAGATCGTCCGCGTCTAAATATTGAATGTAGTCTCCGCGACAAAGAGAGAACGCCTGATTGCGCGTCGCCGCTGCACCTTGATTTTTCTGGGTTACAACGCGGAACTGGTCTGATTCAAATTGCCGCGCAATCGCCAGCGTACGATCGGTTGAACCATCGTCGACGACGATAATTTCCTTCGCTTCCCAAGTCTGCGCGATCGCGCAACGAAGAGTGTCGGATATCCACTCCTCTGCGTTGTAGGCAGGAATAAGGATTGATACCAAAGCTCTCATGATGCATTCCCCTCCAGAATTTTCGCGTACGCGTTACTCTCTGCCCCGGGCGCCGGGTTGTCGACGTAGGAGCGCCATCCTTGCCAGAGTGGCCAAATTCGGTAGCTAACGGTGGTTTTTCCTTTATTCATGACTTGGCAACATGAATCATTACTCGCGCGCAACCTCCGCAAGAAGTGTGGCAGGCGGCTTGTTTGGTTGCGAGACTGCCGTCGCTGCGACTCCCAGGCCGAAGATCAGGCCGAGGATGGGGACCAAATCCAGGGAGAAGCGGCCCCAGGCAAAAACCAGGAAATGCTCCGCCCAAAGGACGAGAACAATGATCAAACCGAATTTCACTCGGTGAAGTTGCCGCCTATGAAGAAGAATTACCAGACTCACCATCACGGCTCCAAGAAACGGAACCTGCATCAAGATGAGCAGCTTAGTCTTCTGCCAATTCTCCGCGCGTACCCAAAAGTTCCAGACATTTTCCACTTTCACGCGGAGAATCTTACCCGGATCCTGCCTAAGCCATTTCAAATAAACGCTGCGGTACGCTTGTTCACAGGCGTATTCCCATTTCGCACGGCTCATGGATTGCGGGTAGTCAGGATTGACCCCATTAGCGACGAGCATCTGGCGCTCCCGTGCGATGAAGTAATCCAGCGTCATTCCTTCCGGACGATCGAGACCTCCCTCTTTGGTAAGGTCGTAATAGAGCACATCCTGCACATTGAGTTCCCAGAACAGGCTCTGCACAGGAACCAGCTTCCCGCCAGTTACCACATAGTTTCGCACCGTCCAGGGAGCAACAACTGCCGCGGTGACCACCAAATAAAGTGCGACCGGCAGCAATAGGGGGCCACGCTTCAGTTCAAATCGCTTCGACCAGACCAGAAGCGCCGAACAGACAATAGGTATTGGCAAATAGACTGTTTTATTCAGGATCATCAGGCCGGAGACCAATCCAAGCACCCATGGCCGCCACCGGCAGGAATAGTCATATTCCCAGGACGAGAAGAGATACATGAAAAGCGCCACAAACGGAAGTATGCTCGTGACCTGCGAAATCTTGGCCGTATAGTACACGACCGGGAGGTTGACGGCGTAAAAGAGTCCCGCAAGCAGGGCGGGAAGATTACCCCACAACTTCCGAAACAGTCCAATAATAAGAAAACATGTTAGCGTGTCGAGCAGCAGGAGGCTTATGCACCAGCCGGCATACTTTTCACCGAACACAAGGTAAAGTGGGACCTCGACCAGGGGAAAAACCGGACCTCGGGTAATCGTTGATTGACCGGGAGCAAATCCGAAGGTCCCACTATCAACCAGATTGATCGCGAGTTTATTCCATGCATCTGGGATATTCCCCTGATGCCAGGCCCACGAGTGCCAGAACGCCGCGGCCACCGCCAAACGTACAAGAACAGCGATGCCCAGCACGATGACCACATGGCGACGAAATCGGCGAGGATCTTCCAGTATTTGTTGGGTTCGGCTCACAAGTCAACTGGCGTACGTTTTTTCCATGTGTATGACCATCCTGCAAAAGCCTGGCTACCGCGCGAGAAGAATTCAGCAGGCTCGCTCTACCTCCGAATAGTGCCGGTTTAACAGCTTCTTTCCACCCGGTTCAAATCGCGGAACTTGGCGTATGCCTGCCTTGTGTAGGACAAAACTCGCGGTCGTGGCCAGAACTCCCAGCCCGTACTTCACGCTGCGCCGGAAGCTGATTGAGGAAGCTTCCTTGAAATACTTAGTCGGGCAGGAAATTTCGCCGATCTTGAAGCGGAAGATCACGGCCTGCGCGACCATCTGGTTATCGAAGACAAAGTCGTCGGAGTTCTCGAGAAGCGGAAGCGTCTGCAGCAAATCTCGCGAAAATGCTCTGAACCCGGTGTGGTACTCCGAAAGCTTTACGCCCAGAAAAAAGTTCTGGAACGCAGTGAGCAGCCGGTTAAATACATATTTGTAAAAAGGCATTCCACCTTTCAGCGCTCCCGCTCCCAGAATGCGCGATCCGAGCACCATATCGTAGATTCCACTGGCCACCATCCCCGCCATGGCCGGGACTAGCAGCGGAGAGTATTGGTAATCGGGATGCAACATCACCACGATGTCTGCGCCCGCAGCTAGAGCCTCGCGATAGCAAGTCTGCTGGTTGCGGCCGTAGCCATAGTTGGCGTCGTGAATGAAGGTACGCACGCCAAGACGCTTCGACAGCTCCGCGGTGCGGTCCGTGCTCGAGTCATCGACGAGGATCTTGATATCGACCACGTCGGTCAGCTCGGCCAGCGTCTTTTCCAACGTCTTTTCGGCGTTATATGCCGGCATGACAACTGCAACGTGTTTTCCGTTGATCATTGCTCCAACCCCCCTCGCTTCGCGCGCTCCTTCTTATCTCGGTTTCAAACCCAGATAAGGCAAAGCACCAAACTATAAATGCCTTCTAAGAGTGCGACTGTCACAGCAGGCGTTTGATTTTGTCGGCCCCGCCAGTCATTAGTCTTTATGCTTCGGATTTGGTATCGCTAGAGACAAGAGCGCGATGTCCGCCTGAGACTTTGCCTCTCTGGTCCATCCAGAGGGAATCGCCGGTGCTTGCTCCGTATCTCGAGGTGCAGGCAACCCGCGCGTAACCGAGGGATCCGGAAGCAAGTGTCGAAGCAGGGAAATGGTCTCATTGATAGGCTGGAGCCCGCGGTGGAGCGCAGCCACTCCACAAAAATACAGACCGAAAAACAGCAAAGAAACTGACATCATCCTTACGAAAGCGCTAGAGGCCCCGGCTGTCATGGCAAAATGCGGCATAACTTTGATAATCAGAAGGGTCACACCGCCAGCCGCAACCGATGCCACAAAAAACTTCCAGACCACAGCGAACACCGTCCCAATACCAAGTCCGATGGGCTTGCCTGCGTACCAGAAACCGGGGAACATTAGCAGAAAATAAGAAGCTGTCCACGCCAGAGCGATCCCGGAAGGACCCCAGCGTAACATCAGTAAGAATAGACTCGCGGTGCACGCAAACTCCATTAAACCCCAACGAAACCATCGCTCGGGGCGTCCGATCGAAAGATGAATCCAGCCGTGCGTGTTGTACAGCAACATGACTCCGATTCCCGGACCGAATAAGGCAAAGATTCGACCAGCCTCTTCCCAGCCAGGCCCCAAAAGAAAACGAAAGAGATCTTCCCCTACCAACGCGAAATCCGCTCCGATTCCCATCCCTACGAGCGCCAGAACCGATATCGTCCGCAGAAAGTAGCGTTGGAATTGTTCGCGGTCCCGGTTGACCCGGCTAAGTGTGCTCACGACCACGGCGGATAGCGGCGCCAACAACTGCGTTTCTGGCAGAACAAACAAGTCGTACGCCTTTTTATAAAATCCCAGTGCCCGAGCGCCAAACCGCCAGCCCACGAGGAGATTGTCCGTGTTGCGAGTCGAGTAGCTGAAGGCGAAATGTGAATAGACGTTCATCGCGAACTTCAACCCTGAACCAGTGCCCGAAGCCCGCCCCGGCAGATTCGGTATCCATCGGCAGACTAAGAACGCACCCACTGCTACGACTGCCGTCTGCGTGACACTGCCCCAAACCAACGCTCGGTAGTGCCAACCGGCCATCGCCAAGACGATGGAGACAATGAATTGGAGTACCTGCCCAAAGAAACTGATGATTGCAGTTGTCCTAAAATGCATAGCACGCTGCAGCAGCGCCGTGTGAATGTAGCCCAAGCAGCTGATCCCGATGGTCAGCGACATGCCCCGAGTTACGGGAACTACGGCCGGGTTGTGGTAGAAAAGCGCCAGTAATGGACCGGAACGGGCGAACGCCAGAGTGAAAATTATGCCGATGCCGAGATTAATCCAGAAGAGATTGCTCACGAGAGACTCTGTGAGTTCCTCGCGTTGCATGATCAATTCCATGAATCCATTCAGACCGAAGCTGCGAAGCAGGAGGCTGAAAGTTGTCACCATGGTCACGATTCCGAAATCAGAGGGAGTAAGCAGCCGTGCCAGGATAACCACTGACCCGATCCCCACAGCGAAGTTGCCCGCCGAACCCGCAATCGCCATTCCGGCGCCACGAACTGCGGTCCGGCGGAGTCCCTTGCCTGTGTCAATAGGGTGGAAGGTACCGTCAGCCTGAAAAGGTCTCATATCCTTTAGCAATGTTGGTGCACTAATAATCGACAACTTTGCGAGATCCGCTTATAAGAAAGTCGAAGTCAGGATCTCATGTCTTCTTTTTGATAAGGCGTTAGTCGTACATCCTACGCTGCCCCTACAAAGCTCGCGCGGAGCCATTCCTCCAGAACGACCAAGCTGAAGAGAATCTTGTGGTGGTCGCTGGCTCCAGAGCGGTGCTGCTCAAAAAGCCCGCGCACGGCAGTGGGCTGCAAATAATCGAATATGTGTGACTGCGGATCAAGCAACATGCTTCCCATTTTCCGCGATTGCGCGGCACGGAACCATCCATCCACGACATTTGCGGCGAAGCCTCGCTTTTTCCGGCGGAGAATCGTAGCCGGCAGGAAGGCCTTGCAGACTTCGCGGTGCAGCCATTTGCCTGCACCATTGCGCACCTTGAACCTTGCGGGAAGTCTTTCCCCGTATTCGACGACTTCCTTGTCCAGATAGGGCACACGCACCTCGAGCCCGTGCGCCATCGACAGCTTATCGCCGTACATCAGCAACTCATCCGGCAGGGATGAGCGCAACTCGATGAACTGAAGGCCCCCGAGCTCGTCGGTTTGATCCATGAGATTTGAGAAATCCTCCCAGGATGTCAGGGTTTCATCCCCAGCCCCAGGCGGCAAAACATCTGATTTGAAAAGGCCCTCGATCTGATCTCCGGGCAAGAGCGAAAGGATCTGTTGATATCTTTGAAGTCGATCCCGCGTATCCAGCGAGCGCACGCCCCGCTTCAAGGTCTCATTCCTCGGCAGTGCCTCGACCATGGATGAGATCGGTCCTCGCACCCAGTTGGGCAAGCCTCCCCAGAGCTGACCATAGCGAGTTCCTAAATGCCGGCGATACCCTCCGAATAGTTCGTCGGGACCTTGACCGATGAGCGCGACCTTGACGTCTTGCCGTGCTCTTTGGCAAACGAAAAACATCGGCAAAACCGAAGACGTCGCGACCGGCTCTTCCATAAACTCGACGACGCGCGAGAGCGACTCCTCGAAGGTCTGCTGATCGAGCATGACCTCCGTGTGCTTCGAGGCGAACACCGCTGCGGTTTGCGCAGCATCCGCGAGTTCGTCGTCGGCGAAGACGTCTCCGTAGCCAACCGTGAAAGTACGCCAGGAATTTCCGTAGAGATTCATGAGCGCCAGAAGCAGCGCCGAATCCACGCCCCCGCTCAAAAGCAATCCAACCGGTACGTCGCTGAGCAGGTGGCGCTTGACGGCTCGCTGGTAAATCTCGAGCAGTTCGTCGCGGGCTTGGCCATCGGATTTCGCCGGCGCAAATGGCTGCGGACGGTAACAGTACCAGCGCCGCAGACTGGACTTCCCGCCCTCGAAAACCAGCATCGTGCCGGCCGCAAGCTTGCGGATACCCTTGAACACTGTGTAAGGCGAAGGTGTAAAGCGATGTCGAAGAAAGAGGTTCAGGGCCGTGGGATCAGGCTCGGGACTCTCCTGCGCCACAGCCAGGATGGTCCGAATCTCGGAACCGAACGATACCTTTCCGTCTTCAATTTTGTAATAAATGGGCTTGATGCCGAACGCATCGCGCGCGATCACCAGCCGCTGTTTCCGTTCGTCCCAGATGGCCAGGCCAAACATCCCATTCAGGCGGTTCAGGACATCATCGCCCCATTGCTTATAGCCGAGGACAATGACTTCCGTGTCGCAATGGGTTCGGAATACGTGGCCGAAGCCTTCGAGCTCGCGGCGCAACTCCGGGAAGTTATAGATTTCACCATTGAATACCACGCGGACAGATTCTTCCGCGTCCGACATGGGTTGGTGTCCGCCCTCGATGTCGATAATCGAGAGGCGGCGGAATCCTAATCCAAGCGGCCCGTTGACGTAGTAACCCTCGTCATCGGGGCCGCGATGGACGATACTCCGTGCCATCTTCTCAATCTCGCGACGCGAAACCGGAGCTTGTCGCTCGTAGCTATATTGTCCGCAGATTCCACACATTTGTAAGCCTATATGCTTTCGCTGAAGGATGCCGATGAGCGACCGCTTTGATTCAAGAAAAGGCAAAGGCTACGAAACAGTTGCGCCTGCGCCCAGCGATGCATGGGAATGTTGTCCCAGCCCAGTAACAATCGGCGAGTCCGGAAAGATCCGTCCTGCCTCTGCCAGACAGTCAGAACCTCCTCCAAAACACCATTAACGACCTTGTCAAGTTTTTCGAAACGGCCCCGCAGCAAGACGCCGAGATTGATGCACTCGGCATAGTCGTATAACTCACGCCGATAAATGATGAGCCGCGGGGGGAGCGAAAAAGGTTTGGGCGAACCACCTTCATCGAATAGATTGTTCACGTAATAATCGATCCCACGCTCGATCGCTTTTGTGCACTCGCGGTCGCCTGTTAGGGCCTCGATTTTGGCTAGCGCTTTGAGCACAAAACAGGTGTGAAAGTGATCAGTAAAGTGTCTTTTTCCGTCATTTGCATAAAACCAGGAGCCGTCGGGATTCTGAGATTCGAGAACATAATGTAGATTTCTGTCGGCAACCTTTCGGTAGCGGTCGTCCGAGAAATCCTCCGCAGCCTGCGTCAGCAGAAATGCCCGGTATGCGTTTGCATTGACGACGCTTCCCGAATTGTCGAGGACTGGATCGTAGGAACACGTCGAGGCCCTGTTTGAGGTTGCGAAATCCTTGTAATCGCGCAAGCCATGCTCGGCGATGGACTGCATGATTTGCCGCCAGCGCTCGTTGTGGTCGAGTTTGTGAACTTCCCGGAATGCCTCGTAAACATAAGGAACCGTAGTGATCAGAGGCGTTCCAGCCCAGATCGTGCCACGAACCGTTCCCCAGTTGAATGGGTAACCCCAGCAGTACTGCTCGTAATCGGCGCATCGAGTTTCTTCGAGCACTTGCAAGAAATGTAATGCGCGACGATAGTACTTCTCCTCATTTAAGTACGAAGCCAGATAGGCGAAACTCATGGCGTAGTGGGCATCCGCGATAGGGAATCTTTGGCGCTTCCAGAAAAACCTTCGCGCCGAAGGCACAAATGCCTCGCAGAAGATAATCGGCGCAACGGCCGCGGTGCCCAAAAGCGGCTGGCGATAGTAAAGTTGCTTGATATTGCGGCACAAATCGCTCGCGTAAAAGGTCTGAAAATCCCAGGAACTCTCCCCGTAACCGTCGAGCCATAAAATGAAACGGCGCAAGCCCGCCAGGATGGCGTCGACCGGCAAAATCCCGGTGTCAAGCTGCGAACGTGTGTCGATTGCGGCTGTTGCGGATGGCGTCATGTCAAATCCTCTGGCTTGTAATTGCGGGAAATCTGCGGGCTTGGGCTACTTTTACTTGGCAGCGCTGCTTCGAAGGGAATTCGCCTCAGCCGGCAAGAGCTCAAAGTTGTCGATCTTCTTGAGCCTGGACAGAGATGAAACGATGGTTTTCAGCTTCAGCATCTGCTCCCTGCGATGAAAGCGCATAAGCTCGGGTGAGACCGGTCGCTCCGCCCGGCTCAGAAAGGCGCCAACATAACCCGAAAACATCGCGACACCTCCTGATACGTATGGACGGTTCTTCATGCGATATGCACAACGAAGAATCTGCCACAGAGGGTGCCCGCCGAGAATGTAATCCTTCCTGCCATATGCAAAATTCTTGGCAATTACACCCCGGTCCGCCGTTCCCAACGGGCGGTGATGCAAGAAAGATTTTTCTCTGAAAGAACGTGTTTTCCATCCGATCATACGGGCAGTGGTAACTGCCATCCAATCGATGCCGCCAGCTTTGCTCGGTACATATCCGCCAATCTCCTCGAAGCACTGGCGCCGGAAGATTTGGCACTGCCCGGAAACGTATGTTTGTCCTTCGAAACTGTCGATAGCCGAATTGTATCCGCTGGGTTCCGTGAACACGGTGCCGGCAACCCCGAGTCGACTATCTTCGCCGAACTTAGCCAGAAGAAATTCGAAATGATCGGGGTCCAGTGAGACATCGGCATCCAGGTTGCCAACAATCTCGTACTGCAGGTGTTTGACTCGCTCCAATCCGGCATTGAAAGCGTGGACCTTGGCCGCGAAATGCCGCTCCTTTCGGACAGGACGATTTACTAGTTCGATCCAGTCATGGCGTTCCGCGTACCTCGCGGCGATCTCTCCTGTCGTGTCCGTCGAACCGTCGTTCACAATGACCCATTTCAGCGGACGTACCGTCTGAGATACGACGGATTCCAGCGTCTGCTCAATGAAGCGCGCTTCATTGCGACTGGGAGTGATCAAAACGTATTGGAGGCGCTTTATCGCGTTGCTCATATCGCTTTTGTAGCTCCTATCCATCAAAAGAAACCTAGGCGGAGTCGACGAATAGTCGATGTGCCAATTCCAGCGCCAACAGCCTGTGGATCTCATCGGTATGATTCTCGTCGCCGCGCAAATGGCCACGCACCACCCGCTCGACTCCTGCACGGCTGACGTAAGGACGCGCCAGTGCACGATCGTCCAAAAGGACCTGGCGCACATAATCGCGCAACTGGTCTCGATACCACACGCGGAAGTGGAACGGCTTGTGACGCCCGAGCCAGATGCGCTCCAGATGCAGGGGTGCGAACATATGATCGATGCGCGCCATCCACTGGGGCATCCCCATGTCATAGGCGTATTCCGCTTTAAAGAAAAACTCGAGATACAAGTGCGTCAACGCGCTATTGAGCCCGCCCGAGCCTCGGTCGGTGCGAATTTTCGCCAGCGCGGGGTTCCCTTCGCGAATTAGTCGAGCCCGGGCTTTCTCGTTTGCCGCAATGGGGTCCCCGACAGGAGCGCGGTAGGCAGTTTTGACGACATCGTTATCCAGAAACGGCGAGCGAATCCCCACCTGAGTCTGCTCCAATCCCAGCACGCCATAGTGATGCCAGGGAGATTGGCGAAACGCCACAAATGAGATTGGATGAACCTGGCGAGACGCGTTGTATGTTGCAATTCCCGCGTCAATCTGTTCCCGCAGCGGTTCAAACAGTCCCGCGGCCGGCGGTCCGGCCTTAAACATGATTGCCTGCAGAAGGATTTCGCTGCCATACGTGCCCACCATCCGCACAGGTGCGATCTTTCGAACTTTTTCCTGAACGTAAAGGTCCGGGGAGCGGCTGAGATCCACGCAGGCGTCGCTCAAAAAGATCGAGCGCTCCGCGTAGCGGGCAAACTGCGACAGAAACTCCGGTCCGGCCGTGATCACTTCGTGAGACTGCTCACATATCTCAGCGACGCGACGCGCGAGTTTCACATCCTCGTGGTCACGATACGTGCTGCCCCACGTGTAGCAGGGTAGTGAATTTGGCTTCGGCTTATGCCACGCCATGATGATGCGGGTGTCCAGACCGCCCGTCACCGACATCCCAATGCGCTCGCCGCCGTTGAAATAACGCGGCAGATTGCCGACAAAGGCGCTTCGTAATTCTTGATAGTACTGTTCCGGATCGAGCGCTTCCTGCTGCTCCCACTCCTTCGGATCAAAGTAAGAACTCTTTGCCTCGAGCGCACGATTTCGGAAAATCCAGGCCGAACCCTGGGGTAAAAGATAAATACCGGGAAACAGCGTTCGATTCTCCAGCAGGCAGCCGCAAGTAACAAATTCTCCAAGTCCACGCGCTTCGATGGCTCGCAATTCCGGCCGGACCCTCAGGATGGCTTTTGCTTCTGCGGCAAAATAGAACCCGTCTTTGCACTCGTGATAGTACAGTCGCTGCAGTCCGAACCGATCGTTGAACAATGTCGCGGCACCTTGGTGACGATCCGCCACAAGACCGTGAAAGCGTCCATTTAACCCTTTCGGGAATTCCGCCTCGTCTTCATACCGATGAACCAGATAAGAAGAATACTGGTCCGAGAATATATGTCCATGTTGCCGGAGCTCGCTTTTCAGACCAGGTTCCGGAAATTCCTCCCCCGAGAAGAAAAGAGTAATTTGACCATCTTCGTTGCGAACCGGCATTTCATCGGCAAAGCTACCGCGCAGAGCAACCCAACCTATGTAAACCCCAAGCTCAGGGTCGCTCCAGGTTCCACAGTTATAGAAGGGCTCGTGGCGAAGACACTTCACCATAGCGAGCAACTGTTGCTCAGCGGCTGCCTGGGGCTGTTTGGTGATGAGGCCGACGATTCCGGGCAAAACGATCTCCTAGAACGACTCTGCTCTGAGGTTGAAGCGGCGCTGGTACCAGCGGCTGCGAAGTTCGCGCAGCTTCGCTGCGACCGATTCCGGCATTTGTTCAGACAAGCGTCGATGCAAACCCAGACGAAAGGCGACCGCGCCCCATGGAGTGAGAGGAACGTAATAGCGGGGCACATCGACCCGCTGAAACCCATTTCGCTCCTTGAAATCACTTAAGCTACTCCGCGACTTCTTCCCGTACGCAAAATTCGCATATATCAATCGGGTGACGCCGCGATCGCCACAAGAGCGTACCGCCTGAGCGACCAGAGCGTTCGTCGGCGCTTTGTCCCGATAGGTGATAAGCGAGAGGATGTGCATCAGTCCCGCCTGGGTTCGAGCGTCGTTCATGGTCAGCTTTATGAAACCAATTAACTTGTCGCCGTCGAAGGCGCCGATGAAAACGCTGCTATCAAGAAATGTTTTGCTCATGGCCCGCACCGCTTCTAAACTCTTGCCGTAGTGCGGGAACCTCCGCCCCTGCCTGACTGGAGCTTCGTTATAGATCTCCCAAATTCCGCGAACGAGTGGCTCATCAAAAGGGACTTCTCGGACCGCGATCCCTTTCTTCTCGGCTTGCTTTGCTTTGTTGCGAGCCTTAAAGCCGATCTGTTTCGACCACCATTGGTCAAACGTAGAGATCGTTAGGACGGCAAGATTGTCCCATTCAAAAGGATATTTGTATTGGGGAGAGGTTTCCGGCAGTTCTTGCATAAATGTGAAGATATCCGCTCGCGTATTCGAACCACGCAACGCAGCGATAGCAGATGCCGGGTCTGCCAGGAACTTGTAACCCTCACCCTCGGCCTCCGCAACCGGGCAGATCCGCCCTTGTAGCAGTACCTTTCGGCCCTCGAGGCGAAGTTGAGGTTTTTCCGTATCCATTTATTCGTCCATTCCTCGAATCTATCGGAATTAAGAAGACTCGGTTTCGGATTACTGAACGAAACTAGAAGGAGTCAGAGCACTGACTCTCTCTAAACGTCCGTCTCAGTAACTTTGGTTGCCTTGAACTCTGTAAGTGAACTGCTCTACCGGAATGGGCTCGGCGATAGCGGTCGTTCCAACCTCTGTCGAAGAACCATGAATCTTCGTCTTCTCGGCGCCAAACAAACCGATGGTGACACCCGTCGCACCGACCACTGCCAGCAAGAGAAAGATCAAAGAGGGCGTCAGTATCCTGAACCCAGCCTCGGTGATGCTATAGAAAGCGCAAGTCACGATATACGCTAGCAACAGGGAGCCGACTTCGCGATTACGTTTGAAAGCCTTGACAGCGCGAAGGTATCCGCTGATGAGGATGGTCGACAATAGGCACACACCTACCCAGCCCAGATCCAGGTAAATTTGAAGATAGCCGTTGTGCGCTGAGTTAAGGTTCGAAATATTCCAGTAGTTGCTGAGGATGAGCGCGACTTTGTGGGCGTTCGCGTTCCAAAAGCTTTCGAAGCCGGTGCCAAGCACTGGGCTGTCTGCCACGGCGATCGCGGCTTTCCAGATTTCGATCCGGCCGGAAAAGTCGGAACTTCTTCCCATCGTACTGGTAACGGTTGATCCCCCTCCGAAGGTTAGGGTGAGAGCCCCCGCGACGAATATTCCAAGACAGAGGGCGTGAACCCTG
>Ga0181522_10000340_pt1 | contig 36560 bp, 35 predicted proteins | sample PEATcosm2014_Bin_27_FD_121103 | JGI IMG/M metagenome (GOLD analysis project Ga0181522, IMG submission 121103) | Peatland microbial communities from MTU Mesocosm Facility, Houghton, MI, USA - PEATcosm2014_Bin05_10_metaG | ecosystem: Environmental > Terrestrial > Soil > Wetlands > Peat | place...
ATTCTGCAGCGAGCAGGAAGCAGCCCAGAACTTGCTCGCTATGCTTGGCATTTTGGCATCCCGGGAAACGGCTCAAATAACGGCGCAAATGTTTGAACCAGCCTTCACCCAGGTTCGTGGTGCAGCAGCCGGTGTCGCCACTGCGCTGGGAAGGGTTATGGTGTACGGTAAATTGCCGGACTTTAGGTTGACAGCACCGGCAGAATGCCGTACACTCAGTTCTGCGAATCGAATGGAGGCATGCGTCATGGGATTACCGCGAAGGGCTGAACGTCTAGAGGTGAGAACCACCTCTGCCCAAAAACGTCTTATCGAACGGGCTGCCGAATTGAGTGGCACTTCTGTCACGGACTTTGTTGTGGCCCGTGTTCAAGCAGCGGCTACTGAGACGATTAGGGAATATGAATCCCTGTCTCTGCGAGATCAGGCTCGGGAAGTGTTTGTTCAGTCTCTACTCAATCCGCCTGAGCCGAATGAAGCGCTGAAGGCGGCAGCTGTACGACACAAGCAAATGGGGCTGTAGTTTGGCAACACCGCCACCAGCAAATTCGCCTTTCACGATCGAGCCGCTCGGAGCTAAGCATGACCGAGCGGCTTTTTCTTGCGGTGTTTCCCCGCTGGACAAATATCTTCAAACGCAGGCGAGTCAGGACATGAAGCGAAATCTCGCCGCAGTTTATGTCCTTACGCCCAATGGCAAAACCGTTGCAGGCTACTACACGCTGTCAGCCTATTCCGTCAGGTTGGACCAGATTCCAGACGAAATTGCACGAAAACTGACGAAGATTCCTGAGATACCATCGACCCTAATTGGACGGCTCGCTAGACACAGTGCTGGGGTTGGGCAAGGCCTCGGTGAGATTTTGCTTACGGATGCTCTAAAGCGTAGCTTGGCAAACTCGAAGCACGTTGCGTCCTGGGCCGTCATCGTTGACGCCAAAGATGCGAACGCAATTGCCTTCTACAAAAAATACGGGTTCATAGAAATTCCTGCCGCGCCAAATCGTCTCTTCCTCCCGATGACGACGATCGTCAAGTTGCCTTGAAGCCAACCGCAGCACGTACCGCAACAAACATTCTCTTACGGAGCCCAAGAAAATGCCCGACGTTAAGAAAAGGGTGTAAGTGCTGTGCAATGAATGGAGTAACAGAAAGTCGCAGTAAACTTAGGTTGCTTGCCTAAAACTGAAATTGGGTTCGACGTGGCCGCTGCGGGTGGGCGCTAGATAATCTACGCGGGGATAGGCGCGCATATGCTTCGTGAACCTGACGGCCTATCATAGTAAACCTGACCAACGAGAGGCATTCGATGAAGAGCTTTCATTTCGAGGCCAGCTTGTGGCTGCCACGCCCAAGAAAGGAAGTATTCGACTTTTTCTCTAATGCTTTGAATCTGGAGAAAATCACTCCGCCTTGGTTGCAGTTTCAAGTAGTCACGCCAACACCGATCCAAATCCACGAAGGTACAGAAATCGATTATCGGCTACGAATCCGGGGTATTTCGGTTCGTTGGCAAAGTCGAATTACTGCGTGGGATCCACCGCAGCGTTTTGTTGACGAGCAGGTGCGCGGCCCATATCGCGAATGGATTCACGAGCACCGATTCAGCGAAAAGGAGAGCGGAACCTTATGCGAGGACTCTGTGCGATATTCCCCTTTGGGAGGTGCGCTGATCAATAAACTATTCGTGGAGCGCGACGTTCGACAGATATTTGCATATCGTTCGGAGCGTCTTAAAGTATTATTTCAGGAGGGCTTGGACCGTCCAGCACTGGAAGTGCATCCCTCCGCGTAAGTGTGGGTCTGATTCGGTGATCTCCATTAAGCACTTGGAAGAGCAGGCGTCCGGAAATTGTGTATTTCATTTATTGCTCCGCGAGGCGCCCAGGTGGCGCTGATTGACGGCGTTAAAGCGTCCCGGGCCGGGATGATGAACCACGGGAACTTTCTTAAAATATAGTTGAGCGGCTTCCCAGTGGATCGCCGCAATCGTCTTGGCTGTCACCCAAGGAAAACGCAGCAGGGCATGACGAAGAGACCTCGCCGACCATGGCTGCCGGTCAAGTCTCAGCGTGGAATCGAACAGCGCTTCACTGTTCTCGGCGACGTTGGTTTGAATTACCAGCGATTCATCGGGCGGCGTGAACGTCCAGTGATACCGGCAATCCATGCCCATGAAAGGGGACACATGGAAAGTCTTGGGGAACTTGTAGCTCCGGACTTTCTCCGAAATCCCTACCTGATTTGCAGGGGAGAGCCAATAGTTCTGTGTTTCACCGAAAGTGTTATTCACTTCGGCAAGAATCAGCCGTAGTTGTTCGTCCCGATCGAAACAGTAATAAAAGGAAACCGGGTTGAAGTTGTAGCCCAGGTAGCGCAGATGCGTTAACAGAAAAATGTTTCCGTTCGGCAGTTGCAGGCCGTGCCGTGCCGCATCTTCCTCGATGCGCGCGGATAGCGGCTTTCGCGGGTCGCCGAAATGATCGCTTTCATAAAAACTCGCCCAGTTCCAGCGGTTGTAACTGGCGAGGCGCGATACCTGCATCAAATCCGGAATGCGGCGAACATCCACAAAGGCCATGAATATGGGATATTCGAACTCATGACTTACCGGGCGAAAGCGCCGGTGGCGGACCCATCCGAAGTAGAGCGCACTTTCCATCATGCGGCGGCTTTCCACGGCGCGTTCAGACTGTGCGCCACGCGGATCGCGGAATTTAACCCGTCTTCGTGAAATCCGTAGAACCAATAAGCCCCGCAAAAATGTGTATGGTTTTTGCCGCTGATCTCTTGCCAGCGCCCCTGAGCTCGAATGGCTGGCAACGTCATCAAGGGATGATCGTAGGTCATCTCGCGCAAAACGCTTTTCTCCGCAACTCTGCCGTTCGCGTTGAGGGTGACGCAATAGCGTTCAGGTACGGGCAGGCTCTGGAGGCGAGTCATGTCGTAGGTAACTGTTACTGCGTGAATGTCTGTTCCCAGGTGATAGTTCCACGAGGCCCGTGCTCCAGCGCGCTGCGGCAACAACCGCGAATCGGTGTGGAGCAAGGTGTGATTGCGGTTGGTGGTTAAACTGCCCAATACGCTTCGCTCCGCGGGTGAGGCATCGGCCAGAAGCGCCAAAGCCTGAGGCGCGTGGCAGGCGAAAACAATTTCGTCGAATCCTTCCGAAGTGCCGTTGGCAAACTGTATTTGCACGCCCGCACGTGATCGCGTAACTCCCTCAATATTTGTCCCCGTACGTATCCGAGGGGCATAGGGTCGGGTTAGCGGCGTAATGTATTCGCTGCTGCCACCTTTGATGACGTACCACTGAGGATGCGTGTTCATACCAAGCAAACCGTGATTATCCAAAAAGCGAATCAGCGTTACCGCGGCGAAGCTTTCAATTTCCTCGAGCGAAGTTGACCAGACGGCAGCGGCCATGGGGTAAAGATAGAAGCGGGCAAAATCAGCGCTAAAAGCATTCGAGCGGAGGTATTCCCCCAAGGTCATCGTTGCGCCCGCCGGATCGTTCAGAATGAATCGTGCTTCGCGATTGAAGCGCAAAATCTCTTTCAATAATCTAAAGTGCGCCGGTCTGAGGTAATTTCCCTTCTGTGCGAAGAAACCGCGCAAGCCCCGGCTGCTATATTCAAAGCTTGTCTTTTGACACGAGACTCCAAAAGACATTTCAGCTTTCTGGCGTTTCATCCCCAGCTGCCGGAACAATTTCACAAGATTGGGATAGGTACGATCATTGTGGACAATGAATCCCGTATCAATCGGCAGAAGGCCGACGCTGGTTTCAACCTGATGAGTGTGCGTGTGGCCGCCCAAGCGATTTTCGCGTTCCAGCAGATGGACTTCGTTTTTGCGGCTGAGAAAATGCGCCGCCGCCATCCCGGCAATTCCTGAACCAACCACCGCGATTCGGCTCATCCTTTGGCCTCATTCTCCTTCACAGGCAGCCTAATGCCGCGCAGGGTCGCGCGCGATGCCACACCAGGTTCAGGAAACGGAACACGTCGTACGTGAAGTCCACTTCCCCCTGTCGGCACGCATACATAAAGCGATGGTGATTGGTGTGCCAGCGAAACGGAACCAGAAACACCCCAAGTGCAGCCAGGTGCAAGGCGGCAAAAAGCGCAACCATGCCAAACTGGAATTCGCGGACCGATTTGATCACCGGAGCCATTTCTGCTGCGCACCTGCCGCCGCCTCGTTTTCAAAGAACTCTGTGAGAAGTACGTCAGAACACCCCTGCCTGGATGGGAGTTCGTGGATTTCTTATACAACTTTTGGGCGCTGTCTGTCAAGTATTTGTCCAGGACAAGTACTTGACAAGCCCGGGAGCATCAGCTATCCTCACTCCAGTTATGACTTCGTCTTATCCGATTCGTGCTGTCTCTCGGCTGACCGGCATTCCCGAAGACACGCTGCGCGCCTGGGAGCGCCGTTATGGGGCAGTCATTCCGCAGCGTTCTGGGCGAGGACGACTTTATTCGGATACGGAAATTCAGCGGCTGGTGCTTTTGCGGGAGGTGGTGAGTCAGGGGCATTCGATCGGACAGATTGCATCCGTCTCGGACGACCAACTGCGCCTGCTATTGAAGAAATCCGGGAATCTGGCGCTGGAAAAGAGTTCTGGAAGAGGGAGCATCGCTCGAAAAAGGAAGTTGATGGCCGATGAGGTCACTTCTCTCAGTGGCTTGCTGACCGCGGTCGGAAGCTACGATTATGCGCGGGCCGACCGCGAACTCAGCCGGCTTGCCACGGCCACTTCCAATCCCCGTGACCTTGTGCACCAAGTGGCTTTCCCCTTGATGCGGATCACCGGTGAGCGCTGCCACAACGGCAAATTCACCATCGCACAGGAGCACATGATCACATCTCTTTTGAGCGGATTGTTCGCCTCGTTGTTGCGGCTCTACGCCCCCGCCAACCCGCCCGCCAGAGTGCTGATGGCCACTCCGGAAAATGAGCACCATGGATTCGGCATACTGGCCGCCGCCATGCTCACGGCTGCGGGAGGACTTGGAGCCATCCATTTGGGGACCAACCTCCCGACACGAGAGATCATCCAGGCCGCACAAAAGACCGAAGCGAACGCCGTCCTTTTAGGGTTTCGCGGCGCCGAACATGAGACGGCCATTCCAGTGTTGCAGGAAATCCAAAACAAGCTGTTTCGACGTACTCAGTTATGGGTGGGCGGGGCCAACGCGCAGATCTCCAGAGCTGCAGAACAAATGGGCTGGACATTGTTGAAGGATTTCGACGTGCTGGAGCGTCAGCTTGGGTTTCTGGGAGCGAGGTTCTAACGGAATGAAGCTCTTTCTGAAACTTTTGTTCGCAGGAATCCTCATTTACATGATCACAATGACGGCATGGGTCAGCTTGCACAAGTCCATCCTGGTCAGCGGTAACGAATTCGGCTGGGCTGAAAGTCCATGGGCCGTTGCCACTTTGTTTGACGCGTATTTCGGTTTCCTCACTTTCTATGTCTGGGTCGCATACAAAGAGCGCCACTGGGCGGCTAAAGCAATCTGGTTCCTGTTGATCATGGGGCTGGGGAATATCGCAATGTCAACGTATGTGCTAGTCCAGTTATTCAAATTGCGCCCCGAGCAACCGGCATTCGCCATACTTTCGCGGAGCAATCCATGAAGAGCGGTTTCTTACAGCGGCGCATCGTCCAGCCCGTGCTGAACCTCCTCGGCCAGGGGACTAAGCCGGAGGAAATCGCTCTGAGCATTGCGTGCGGCCTGGTTCTGGGGGTATTCCCTTCGCTAGGGTCGACCCTGCTGTGCTTCCTGGCTGCGCTGACATTTGGTCTGAATCTCCCAGCACTGCAATTGGTGAACTATCTTATGTACCCCGTGCAGTTTGCTTTGCTGATTCCTTTTATTCGCGCGGGGGAAGTGCTGTTCCGCAGTTCCAGGCTGCCGCTCTCGCTAACGCAGATTCTGGCCATGATAAAAGCAGGTGTGTGGCACTCGATCAAAGTCCTTTGGGTAGCCACCATTCATGCCATTGCAGTCTGGGGTCTGATTGCGCCGCTGGCGATTTACGTACTCTATCGGGTTCTGGCGCCCGTGCTCCGGCGATTGGCACTGGAGGCCAGACTGTATCGAGCTTCCGGCGGCACGGAGGCTTGCTGAGCTCATGATCACGAATGCGTTGGTGATGGCTGAAATTGGGGCCGGATCGCTGCTCTTGGCAATGTTCCTTATGTGGCTGATCAGCGTCCGCATCAAGAATGCGGGCATCGTTGATGTCGGCTGGGCTCTCGGATTGGTTCTATTAGCGGTCTGGTATGCCTGGCGGGGATCGGGATTCCCCGCGCGCAGATGGATCTTGGCCGCGATGGTAGCGTTATGGGGGCTGCGCCTCGCGGTTCATCTGGTTCGGCGCATCTTGCGAGAACCCGAAGACGGGAGATACCAGCAACTGCGGCGCGACTGGAACGGGAGAAATGTAAATCTTCGCTTCCTTTTCTTTTTCGAAGCCCAGGCTCTGCTGGACATTCTGCTCTCGTTGCCGATGCTGCTCGCCGCTATTAACCCTGAACCGAAGCTCAGCGTTCTGGAGTACCTGGGAATTGCGTTGTGGCTGGTGGCCGTGACGGGCGAAACCATTGCCGATGCGCAACTGACTGCCTTCAAGCGAAACCCGGCAAATCGCGGGCATGTTTGCCAGTATGGCCTGTGGAATTATTCTCGCCATCCCAACTATTTCTTTGAGTGGTTTGTGTGGGTAGCGTGGGCGGTCTACGCGTTAGCCTCTCCGTCCGGATGGCTGGTGCTGATTTGTCCCGTGCTGATGCTCTTCTTTCTCTACCGAGTTACCGGCATTCCGGCCACCGAAGCGCAAGCGTTGCGTTCGCGCGGCCAGGAATATGCGCGCTATCAGCAGAGCACCAGTGCTTTTGTGCCGTGGTTCAAGAAAGCGTCAGCGGCACAGGAAATGAGATTTTTATGAATACAAGCGCTTCCATGGAACAGAAGCTGCAGAGGGTGAGCGCAACTGCAGGGACACGGCTTTTGGAAAGTTTTCTGGAGCGCGATCTTCTGCCCGATGCGGTAATTCGGCTGGGAATCCGTCATATGCTGAAGCAGCGCCTGCGCGATCAGGACCTGGGAGACGTGGAACAGCAACAAGCGCAACTGGCCTCATTTATAGGGCAGTTGAAGAGGGGCCCGCTGGCAATCGAGACCCAGGCAGCCAACCAACAACATTACGAAGTTCCCACGCGCTTTTTTGAGTTGGCCCTGGGCGCGCGTCTGAAATATAGCTGCGGCCTGTGGAACCAAGGCGTCACCACACTGGATGCAGCGGAAGAAGCCATGCTGGCCCTGACGTGCGAACGAGCAGGTCTTGGCGACGGGCAAACGATCCTGGAGTTGGGATGCGGGTGGGGCTCACTCTCCCTTTACATGGCGGAGAAATTCCCCGAGAGCCGGATCACGGCTGTCTCTAACTCGCGCAGCCAGAAGCAATTCATTGATGCACAGGCTGCCGCGCGCAGCATTCGCAATCTGCAAATTATCACAGCGGATATGAATGAATTTTCGGCTCCGGGGCTTTTCGACCGCGTGGTTTCCGTCGAGATGTTCGAGCACATGCGCAACTATGAGCTTCTCTTGTCTCGCATTGCTGTCTGGATGAAGCCCCAGGCAACACTTTTCGTTCATATTTTCAGCCACAAGGAGTTTTCGTATCCGTTCGAGGTGAAGGACGCCAGCGATTGGATGGCACAGCACTTCTTCACCGGGGGCATCATGCCGAGCGACAGCCTCCTTCTATACTTTCAGCGGAACTTGCAAATCGAAAACCACTGGCGGGTCAACGGAGTGCATTATCAGAAAACGGCGGAAGCCTGGCTTGAGAACATGGACAGCCACCGGGCAGAAGTGCTGGAGCTATTTGATGATGCATACGGAGGTCGTCCCAGAGGCGAAGCGCGGAGACACGAAGCTTTGCGATGGCTGGTCCGGTGGCGTGTGTTCTTCATGGCTTGTGCGGAGCTCTGGGGCTACCGCCAGGGAACGGAATGGATCGTGTCCCATTATCTTTTTGCTAAAACGTAGACAGGAACTTCAGAACAGTTTCCTTTTGAGGGTACATACCGTGAGGAGTGTGAAGATGATTGCATTATTCGCGACCGTTGTGGCAATGGCGCCACTTCTAGCATTTGCGACTTCGACTCCGTCTATAGGCATATTGGCACCCGAATTCACTCTGAGCTCTCAGGAAGGCGCGCCGGTCAGCCTGAAAGACTTTCGCGGTAATTGGGTGATCTTGTATTTCTATCCCATGGACTTTGCGAGTGGCTGCACAATCGAGGCGCACAATTTCCAGCGGGACCAGTCTCAGTACCAGCAGAAGAATGCCGTGGTGCTTGGAGTCAGCGTAGATAGCGCTGATTCCCACAAGCAGTTCTGTACCAAGGAGGGGCTGAACTTCAAATTGCTGGCCGACACAGATCACAAAGTGTCGAGCGCCTACGGCTCGTTGACGAATCTCGGAGTGGTGAAAGTCGCATCTCGCCACACCTTCGTCATTAATCCAGAGGGCAAGATTGTGAAAGTTTTTACCGATGTGAATCCCAGTACGCATAGTGAGGAAGTGCTGTCGGCTCTTTCGGAGTTGCTGAAACAGGGCCCGGCCTCTCGATAGCAGACGGATCTAACGATCGCCGCCGGTAGCCGCGTATATGGTTCCTCTGAGGGACTACACCGATTTTGTGGTTGATCAGCGGAGAAGTGTGAAGAGCAAGAAATCCAAGGAAATGAAACCGAGGTGCGAAACGGCCATGATGTTGGAATCACAAATTCAGCAAGACCGAACCATGTCATTGGGATTGACGGACGCGGCCAAGAGGGATCGGTTGGAGAGTATTATCGGGGATTTAATGACAGAACTCGGTTTGGACCTTACGGACCAGCATCTTGAAGGTACGCCTGCCCGTGTGGCTCGTCTTTATAGGGAGTTGATGCGCGGCTCTCGGGTGGACCCCACGAAGATCTTAAAGACCTTTGATTCCAAACACAGTGAACTCATTGTTGTCTCGCAGATCAATTTTTACTCTCTCTGTCCACATCATCTCCTCATTTACCGGGGAAAGATGCACTTTGGCTATGTGCCCGACGGCAAAATCGTAGGCCTTTCCAAGATTCCCCGTTTGATTCAGGCGCTGGCGTCTCGCCCTATCGTGCAGGAAGACCTTGTTTCGGAGATTGCGGACACCTTCATGTCGGTTGTGAAGCCTCTAGGCTGCGTGGCGCGTGCTACAGGTCGGCACGACTGCGTTGCCGTCCGCGGAGTGAAATGCCATGAGGCTCAGATGACAACCGTAGCTTTGCGCGGTGTTTTTCGTGAAAAGCCATCTCTTGTGGAAGAGTTCCACCAGGTCTTAACGAAGGTCGACAGATAACCTACTCGCTCCAAAGAGTCCTGGTTTCAAGAAGGACAAATACACTTGAAGCATTCACGTTTGGTGATTTTTGCCCATGGGAGCCAAGACAGTCGCTGGAGACTTCCTTTCGAAGAATTGACCGCGAGCCTGATAGAACGTCTTGGCGTGGACAAAGTGCGCCTTGCCTATATGGAGTTTGTACACCCCTCGCTAGCCGATGTCGTGCTGGAAGCTGCGCGAGACGGCAAGTTGCACCTCCGCGTGTTGCCATTGTTCTTGGCCGCTGGTGCTCATGTTGCAGAAGACATTCCCCGGCAGATCGCGGACACTCAGGGGGATTTTCCGGAAGTTAAGATCGAACTCTTGAAGCCGATCGGTGAGCATCCTCGCGTGAAGCAGCTCTTCCGCGACATCGCCTGCGAGTATGTGCGGGACTGAATTGCAAGATTACAGAAAGCATTCTGGGGCCGACAGCCAAGCCAACTGCTCATGCGACTAATTTTTTGCATCGCCATTTGCCTTGGAGCCGCCGGAATCGGGTCGTTGCTGACGACGCCGGCGCTTCGTCCGTGGTACGCGAGCTTGAGTAAGCCCAGGTGGACTCCACCCGATTGGCTATTTGGTCCTGTCTGGACAATTTTGTACATAGCGATGGCAATCGCAGCTTGGCTGGTTTGGCGGAAAGTTGGACTGACAGCAGTTTCAATGCAACTCTTTCTACTGCAATTGCTGCTCAACGTCGCGTGGTCCGCGGTGTTTTTTCGTCTGCGGTCTCCAGGAGCCGCTTTTGCCGAAATCGTCATGCTGTGGTTCACCATCCTGGCGACATCGGTCGAATTCTGGAGAGTAGTCCCTGCCGCGGGCTGGCTGCTCTCGCCATATTTGATCTGGGTCAGCTACGCGACAGCGCTCAACTTTTCAATATGGCGGTTGAACGCTTGACCATTTTCTTTACGACCACAGGAAGACCCTATTGAGCTCAGTTCCCAAGATTCGAATCGGGTCCAGAAACTCCTTGCCACTCCGGCAGGAGGGAGATTTTGTCCTTTACTGGATGATTGCCTCCCGCAGGGTAACCTGGAATTTTGCTTTGGATCGAGCGGTGGAGTGGGCCGAGAAGCTGCAGAAACCATTGGTTGTCTTGGAAGCGTTGTGTTGCGGCTATCCTTGGGCGAGCGATCGGATACACCGTTTCGTGCTCGATGGAATGGCGGAGAATGCTTGTTGGCTTGAGGGCACGGACGTTCTCTACTATCCATATCTCGAGTCCAGGCCGAATGCAGGCCAAGGATTGCTGGCCGCTCTGTCATCTCGTGCCTGCGTTGTGGTGACGGACGACTTCCCCTGCTTTTTCCTACCGAGGATGGTTGCATCGGCGGCTAAGCAGGTCTCAGTGCTGATGGAAGTGATCGATTCGAATGGCCTGCTTCCCATGCGGCGAGCGGAGAAAGCCTATTCAACCGCATATGCGTTTCGCAGATTCCTGCAAAAGGAACTCCCGCGACATTTGATGGAATTTCCGAAATCCAATGCACTTTTGAACGCAAAGCTTCCGAGAGTAAAAGCCCTTCCCAGGGAGATTACCAAGTGCTGGCCAAAAGCTTCGGCTGGACTGTTGAACTCGGGAGAGAGAGTGCTAGCAGCAATTCCCCTGAATCACGAGGTTTCCCCGGTGGAGACCCGAGGGGGTAGCACAGCGGCTCAAACACTGCTGCGAACGTTTCTGCAAAACAAGCTGCCGGCTTATGCTCATGCGCGGAATGAACCAGCGCAAAAGGCCACGAGTGAACTCTCTCCGTATCTTCATTTTGGTCATATTTCCGTGCACCAGATTTTCTCGGAACTCGCCACACACGAAGGCTGGTCTGCCAGCCGCCTCGCCTTGCGTGCAACGGGTAGCCGCTCCGGTTGGTGGGGTGCCAGCCAAGACACGGAAGCGTTCCTCGATCAAGTCATCACCTGGCGGGAGATCGGCTTCAATTGTTGCCAGATGCGAAAAGACTATGACCAATTCGAATCACTGCCGGCGTGGGCTCTCAAGACTCTTCGATTACATACACGTGATGAGAGGTCCCAGGTCTACTCTCTTGAGAGGTTTGAGAGTGCCAAAACGCACGACCCACTGTGGAATGCCGCGCAGAGACAATTGCTCCAAGAGGGGCGAATCCACAATTACCTTCGTATGCTGTGGGGAAAGAAAATCATCGAGTGGAGTCGCACTCCCGAAAAGGCCCTCGAAATCATGGTGGAGCTGAACAACAAGTATGCACTCGATGGTCGCGATCCCAATTCTTACAGCGGGATCTTCTGGTGTCTGGGGCGCTATGACCGTCCCTGGGGACCCGAGCGGCCTGTCTTCGGTACGGTTCGTTACATGAGTTCAGGAAATACTGCGCGGAAGTTCAATGTCCGCAGCTACATGCAGAAATACAATTCTCCTTCTTATGAAAGCGTGACCCTTGCGAGATGATGGCAAATTCATTTTGCTGACAGGCGCCGCGGGTCACGTCGGCGGGCGGTTGCTTCATGCGCTCGAAGCGGCAGGGTGTCGCGTGCGTTCCTGTCGCGCCATCCCGAAGCTCTTTTGACGCGCGTCAGGAGCCGATGTCCCTGGGGCGTTTGCGTCAAAACTCGGACCCGGCGTAGTTGAACAGAATGCCAGCTCCAGTATATTCTTTCGCGGTTTAACCTGGCCTGTATGCTGCACTCGTCACGAACTCCCGTCCTACTACTTGCCTGCGGGGTCGTTCTTGTTGTCGCAGGATGCGCCCCGAAGCGTAACGCAGCTCCGGTCCCTGTCGCTGCAGAGCGACGAGTGGGACTCGACGCCCGAGCCGCGGGTAGAGCTGGCCCCTCTGACATCTATCCGGACCTCACAATCACGCCTGGAGCCGTGGCCTCCGATGTCACCCAGGACAACATAAAATCCACGATCTGTGTGGCAGGCTTCACGAAGCCACCTCGTCGGCCGCCGAGCAGCTATACCGATTCGCTCAAGGTGAAGGGCTTTGACCAGTACGGCCTTTCCGATCACAGGAAGGGTGATTATGAGGAAGACCACCTGATTTCTCTCGAACTCGGCGGAGATCCCAGGGACCCCAAGAACCTCTGGCCCGAGCCCTACAACGCTTCAATTCCGGATGGTGGCGCGAGGTACAAAGACAAAGTCGAGAAGTATCTCAATCTTCAGGTCTGCGGCGAGCAGATGACGCTTTCCGAAGCACAAAAGGCGATTGTCGCGGACTGGTATAAGGTGTATCTGTCGATGCCGAAGAAATAGCCCGTCGGCGAGGCTAACCAACCGTGGCGAGCCCTCCGCCTACCCATGACATCCAAGATCGCTGTATCCATCAAACGCTCCATGCTCATCGAATTGGCGTGCTTGATGCGGCCGATCTATTTGTGACCTTGAACACGGGCGCGGCACCATGTTATTAAAGCTACCCTCACGCGTGACCGCGGCGAGAAAGAATCGCAAGCTGCGATAGCCAAGGCGGCGCCGGGAAAGTTCTGAGAAGTGATGGAAAGAACGCTGCACAGAGCGGATCCTGGGCTGGTCATCGGCCGTGTCGTGGGCGTTTTTGTAGTGCTGGCCGGCATCCTTCTGGCCGCCGGACTGTGCAACGCTACTCAACAGCCTGCCAACCCGGTTCCCAACATTTTTGAGCCTCACTCCACGCCGGCGGACTTCATCGATCACTTGTCGCATTTCGTCCTGATCATCACCGGGATGATCTTTCTCGTGGTCTTCAGCTTATTAATGTATGCGGTCGTAAAATTCCGCGGCCGCGCCGCTGACGTCACCCGGGAGCCGCCCCAAGTCTACGGCAGCACACAAATTGAGCTCGCCTGGACGGTCATCCCCATTCTCATTGTGGTTGTGTTATTTCTGGCCGCGGCTCGAGTGATTCATGCGATTCAGGATGCGCCGAAACCGGCGACAGCTGTGGAGGTCATCGCCATCGGGCATCAGTTCTGGTGGGAATTCCGATATCCGGCGCTGGGGTTCGTCACTGCGAACGAACTGCACGTACCGGTCAGCGACTCCGCTCATCCCATGCCCACATTCCTGAAACTGCTTTCCGCCGATACCGATCACAGCTTTTGGGTCCCTCAGCTCGCGGGCAAAACAGACTTGATTCCGAATCGTGTAAACCAGACGTGGGTGGACCCCCACCGGACAGGTATGTTTGTCGGTCAGTGCGCCCAATATTGCGGCACCCAGCACGCAAAGATGCTCTTGCGGGTTTGGGTGGACAGTTCCGAGGATTTTGATACTTGGGTTCACGGACAAAAACAGATTGCGAAACAGGACGAGAAGGAGATTGCCGGAAGGCGCGTGTTTGAAACGACCGCATGCGTAAACTGTCACGCGGTTGCCGGAACGGCCGCCACGGGAACCTTTGGTCCCGACCTGACGCACCTGATGAGCCGCCAGACCATTGCCGCGGGCGGCGCCGATAACACGCCGGATAACCTTCGCCTGTGGATTCAAAACCCGGACGCGATCAAACCCGGCTCGCTCATGCCGGCTATGAAGTTGAGTGATCCTGATCTGGACGCGCTCGTACGCTATTTGGAAACGCTTCGGTAACCACGTTTTTGGGAGGCCTGCGATGTCATCGGATGCGATGGCCATTCAAAGTGCCGATGCTGCGGGCCGGCCTTGGGTCCAGACACTCCACGAGTGGGTGATTACCGTCGACCACAAGCGGCTGGGCGTTCTTTACATTCTCTTTGCGCTTTTCTTCCTGGTCGTCGGAGGCATCGAAGCTACGATCATGCGGATCCAGTTGATCCGCCCGCACAACGACTTTGTTTCTCCGCAGGTCTTCAACCGCATGTTCACCATGCACGGCACCACGATGATTTTCTTCGCGGCCATGCCGGTTCTTTTCGGATTTGCCAACTATTTCGTTCCGCTGATGATCGGCGCCCGAGACATGGCCTTTCCCAGGCTGAACGCCTTCAGTTTCTGGCTGACGGCGTTTGGAGGATTTCTTCTTTATTTCAGTTTTGTGGGTGGGAGCGGGCTCTACGGCGCCGGAAATGCTCCGGACGTGGGCTGGTGGGCATATGCTCCCTTAACCGCCCGTGCGTTCTCCCCTGGTCACAGTTCCGACTACTGGACCGTTTCCGTGCTGGTGTCGGGATTCGGCAGTATCGGGACGGCACTCAACCTGATCAGCACCATCCTGTGTATGCGGTGTCCCGGCATGACGCTCAGCCGAATGCCGTTGTTTGCGTGGATGAACATGGTGATGAGCGGGTTGGTTCTCATTGCCCTTACTCCTCTGTCCGCAGCGCAGATCATGCTGCTTATCGATCGTTACCTCGGCGGTCATTTCTTCGATACTCAAGCGGGGGGCTCGGCGGCGATCTGGATGCACTTCTTCTGGATATTCGGCCATCCAGAGGTTTATATCCTTATTATTCCCTGCTTTGCGTTCATCTCCGAAATCGTTCCGGTCTTTTCGCGCAAACCGATTTTTGGCTACCCGGTCATGGTTGGAGCGACCGTCTGCATCGGGTTCGTCAGCTTGAGTGTCTGGGCCCACCACATGTTCACGATCGGAATGAACTCGTATTCCAACGCCTTTTTCACTATCACGAGCATGGTCGTCGGCGTACCCACCGGCATCAAGATCTTTAATTGGCTGGGCACCATGTGGGGCGGCAAACTTATCTTCAAGACCCCGATGCTGTTCTGCGTCGGTTTTCTTTTCCAGTTCCTCATTGCCGGCCTCACCGGCATCATGTTGGCCACTGCGCCCTTCGACTGGCAACTGAGCGGTTCCTACTTTGTCGTGGCTCACTTTCACTATGTGATCGTCGGTGGAATCCTTTTCGCCCTTTTTGCTGCCTTCTACTATTGGTATCCGAAAATCACCGGAAGGATGATGAACGAAAGCCTCGGTAAACTGCACTTCTGGCTCTTCCTGATCGGATTCCACCTCACGTTTGATCTGATGCACGTCCCCGGCATCCTGGGCATGCCGCGGCGTATCTACACCTACGAGCCCGGCCGCGGCTGGGATACTTTGAACCTGCTCGTCACGATCGGCGCGTTCCTGCAGGGCATCGCCATACTGGTGTTTGTAGCGGATCTGGTTTTTTCTTACTTCAAGGGGGCGGAGGCAGGCAATGATCCCTGGGACGCCTGGACTCTGGAATGGTCCGTGAGTTCGCCTCCACCGGTGTACAACTTCGCTTCCATCCCCACAGTCGCCAGCCGGCGCCCGCTGTGGGATCGTAAGCATCCCGAAGATCCGGATAGCCGCTATGAGTGAACCGAGCAATCGATGAGCGCCATCGCGAGTCCCATCGCGCAGACCCCGGCACCGTGGAGGTTGCCCTATCGCGGCAAGGTCGGGATGGCCTGCCTGATTATTGCGGAGTCGGCCATTTTCACCATTTTCGTGGTGGCCTACCTTTTCTACCTGGGAAAAAGTCTCAGCGGGCCGACGCCTCGCGAAGTGCTGGAGACGCCCATCTTCTACACGATTTGCTTGTTGTCCAGCAGTCTCACGATTCACCTCGCATCGAGATTTCTCGAACGCGACAAGCGTGGAGCGTTCCTTGGTCTCTGGTTGCTCACGATTGTACTTGGCGGTCTTTTTTTGTTTGGCACCGGGCAGGAGTGGCACCGGCTGATCTACGAACACGGGCTGACGATTTCGACCAATCTTTTTGGAACGACCTACTACTCGCTGGTCGGTCTGCACGCCACACACGTCACGGCGGGTCTGCTCATGCTCAGCACCGTGCTTCTCTTTGGCCTGGCCGGGCGTATTGGTCGCGAGCAGTCCGCCCGGGTGGGAGTGCTTTCTTTGTACTGGCATTTTGTGGACGCCGTGTGGGTGGTTGTTTTCACCGTGGTCTACATCGTCGGCCGTTGAGGCCCAGGAAGGTACTATGCATCCCGCGGAAAATTGGGAGCAAGGCGCACAAACCTCTCACGAAGTCGCATTGCCGGCGCCGACCGCTTGGCCAATCACCCTCGCTTTCGGTCTTACGCTGCTGTTCGCTGGACTCCTAACCACTGTTTCCGTTGCCGTGCTTGGCACCATTCTAGCCGTTGCCGGAAGTGTCGGATGGTTTCGAGAAGTCTTTCCTCACGAGCAGGAAGAAGTCGTGCCCGTACAGCCTGAAGATCTACCCGTAGCCACGTCGCGGCGTCTGGTCGAACGATTTCCTCTTGCGCAGGAGCAAGTGCGCGCGTGGCTGCCTCTGGAAACCTATCCCATATCCGCAGGCTTGAAAGGCGGCCTGGCCGGCGGCGTGGCCATGGCGGTCCTCGCTTGTAGCTATGGCTTGCTGAGTGTTGGAAGCATCTGGTATCCCATCAATCTTCTGGGCGCGGTTGTCTATTCGCAGTCGGAATTGCCTTCGCCTTCGCAGTTGAATTCCTTTCACGCGGGAATCTTTTTTATCGCCGTGCTCTTGCATCTCACCGGTTCTGTGCTCGTAGGTTTGCTCTACGGCGCCATGCTCCCGATGATCCCGCGCCATCCCATCGTGTTGGGCGGCCTGATTGGTCCGGTCCTCTGGTCAGGCCTTTTGTACACCATGCTGGATCTTCTGAATCCTTTGCTGGGCAGGCTAATTCATTGGGGCTGGTTCGTCGCTTCCCAGGTGGCTTTTGGTGCCGTGGCGGGCCTTGTGGTCCTAGGTCATACGCGCGTACGCACGCGGGAGAACATGCCCTTCGCCCTGCGCGCCGGAATCGAAGCACCTGGGATGATGTCACGGGATAGTGGAGCGAAGCAGCCGTGAATCCCGGGCGTCGCCACATACTCGCGGCGTTGAGCGCCTTGTTGCTGAGCGGTTGCGATTTGTCTCACGGCAAGCCCGGCAAGGAGTCGGAAACGCTTGCGCCGGAACAGATCACGGATTTCGCCACCCTGTATTCGCAAAACTGCGCCGGGTGCCATGGCAAGGAAGGGCGGGGAGGTGCGGCCATCGCGCTTGCCAACCCGGTGTATCTCGCCATCGCGGACGACGGCGCGATCCGCAAGGCCACCGCCAACGGCGTGCCAGGAACGGCTATGCCTGCGTTTGCGCAGAGCGCCGGCGGGATGCTGACCGATAAACAGATTGACGTGATCGCTGGTGGAATACGATCGCGGTGGAGCAAGCCCGGAATTCTCGAAAATGCGAATCCGCCTTCCTATTCCGCGAAATCCGTGGGAAGTATTGTTCAGGGCGCGGCCGTGTTTAGGAACTACTGCGAATCGTGCCACGGCGGGAACGGGAGCGGGGGAGCGAAGGGCAGCGCCATCACGAATGATGCTTTTCTGGAACTGGTCAGCGATCAGGGGCTGCGCACCGTGATCATCACCGGCCGCCCTGAGCTGGGCGCGCCGGACTGGCGCGGAGACCTCCCCGGCAAACCAATGTCCGAGCAGGAAATCACGGACGTGGTTGCCTGGCTTGTCTCGCAAAGGACCAGGAGTGCGCCGCAGCCAGATTCCGCCTCGAAATATGCACAGCACTAGTCAGGAGCTGAACGATGTCGAATGAAAACGAGCTCTCGCGCCGCGGGTTATTCATGAAACTGGGAATTCTGTTCAACGGCTTGGTGGCGGCGGCGCTGGCAATACCGATTGTGGGATTTGTTCTGTCTTCCATAACGCGGGGCCGCGCGAATTCCTACCTCGCATGGGTGCCGCTCGGGTCTGTGAAAGAATTCCCGGTGGGCGAGACGCGGCTGGCCACATTTCGAAATCCAAACGTGATGCCGGCCGACGGAAAGACGGTAGACACGGCATGCTGGGTTCGCCGCGTGGAGGGCGAGCAATTCCAGGTATTTGCGGTCAACTGTGCGCACCTCGGCTGCCCGGTGCGCTGGTTTCCGCAATCCGGCCTGTTTATGTGCCCCTGCCACGGCGGGGTCTACTATCGCGACGGCTCGCGTGCTTCGGGACCGCCCGAGCGTGGGTTGTTCGAATATCCGTATAAAGTGCAGAACGGACTTGTCACCATCCAGGCCGGTGAGCTGCCCACGCCTGGATCTCCGAGCGCCGCTCTGGTTGGAAAGAAGCCACCGTGCCAGGCGTGATTGCCAAGATCGCAGAATGGTTCGATCGGCGTTTGCAGCTGGCGGCGCCGATTCGCGAAGCCGTCGAACATCGCGTTCCGCGGAATACGGCGAGCTGGTTTTATGTGTTCGGTAGTGCCGCACTTACGATTTTCATACTGCAAATCGTCACGGGAATCTTGCTGGCTCTGGTCTATGTGCCCTCAGCCGCGGAAGCGTGGAGCAGCCTGCAGGCGCTCAACCACGACGTGACGCTCGGCTGGTTCATTCGCGCGTTGCACGGTTGGGGCTCGAATTTCATGGTGGCCATCGTGCTTATTCACATGGTGCAGGTCTTCCTGTTCGGCGCTTACAAGTTTCCGCGAGAACTGACGTGGATCGTCGGCGTCTTTCTTTTGCTGGTGACGCTGGGTATGGCTTTCAGCGGGCAAGTGCTGCGCTTCGATCAAGACGCCTATTGGGGGCTGGGGATCGGAGCGTCTATCGCAAGTCGCGTCCCGATAATAGGCCCCGCGGCGGTGAGGTTGATGTTGGGTGGACCGATCATTGCTGGTGCGACACTGTCGCGATTCTTTGCGCTCCACGTATTCGTTATCCCAGGAACATTGATCGCACTGATCGGCTTGCATCTCCTGATGGTGCTGAAACTGGGAATCAACGAGTGGCCCATGCCCGGTCGGCTCGTCAAGCGCACCACCTACGAGCGCGAGTATCACGAGCTGACCAAAAAAGATGGCGCTCCTTTCATGCCTTACGCGATCTGGAAGGACTTGTTTTTCGCGGCATTCATTCTCCTGGCCGTCGCCGCGTGCGCTTTGTATTTTGGTCCTTTTGGTCCAACGGGCTTCCCGGATCCGACCATCATCCAGACGGCGCCGAAACCGGATTACTTCTTCTTGTGGCTCTATGCCGTGCTTTCGCTGCTACCGCCTTCGATGGAGACGCCCGCGCTTCTGATCGGCCCGGTTCTGGTGATCCTGGGGCTGATCTTGCTTCCTTTCCTTTCCGGCGAAGGAGAAAAAAGTTGGCGCCGTCGTCCGATCGCGGTTCTAACGGTGCTCCTCAGCGCTGTAACTCTCGGCACTTTTACGCGTCTGGCCGGATTCGCTCCCTGGAGTCCGCAGATGAATGCATGGAGCGGCGACCCCATTCCGGACCGGTTCCTGCATGGCTCGACTGCACTTGAGCGGCAAGGCGCGCTGATCTTTCAGGTCAAACAATGCCGCAACTGCCATTCGCTTGGGGAACTGGGCGGGCAAAGAGGGCCAGCGCTGGACAGCGTGGCGGTTCGCCTGACGCGGGACCAACTGATCCGTCAAGTCATTCAGGGAGGCGGTAACATGCCGTCCTACGGAAAGAACCTGAGTCCAGCGGAAACCTCGGCGCTGGTCGCGTTCTTGGGGACGCTGCACCCCGCAGGGCAAGTCCCCGCGCGGGACGCGTCACGCGATGCGGTGCTCGGGAGCGCTAACGAAAAATCCGGCTCGACGCAGCCTTAGGATGGGTGCATGCATTTTCTCGAAGCCATGCTTGAGTCTTGGTCGCCGCCAGTTCTTCCCACCTTGGCCACTGTGCTGGCGGCACTTGTGTACCTGCGCGGATGGCGTTATCTCCATGCGGCGTCCCCCAAAGTCGTTCCCGCGTGGCGCGCCGCCAGTTTTGTTCTCGGACTGCTCCTGATCTGGGTCGCAATCGGTTCGCCCCTGGCGACTCTCGACGACGAATTACTGACGGTCCATATGCTCCAGCATCTGCTGCTGATGACATTCGCTCCTGCTGCGATCCTGTTGGGGGCGCCGGTGATGCCGTTGATGCACGGCTTGCCGAGGCGCTTCGTGCGATCCGTGCTGGGCCCGATATTTCGCTGGAGGGCCGTGCAACGACTCGGGCGCTTCCTCTCGCAACCTGCGTTCTGCTGGATTGCTGCCGCTGCGGCATTGGTCGGATGGCATATTCCGGCGGCGTTTACGCTCGGCTTGCAATCCGAAGCGTGGCACTTGTTCGAACACGCATGTTTCCTCGGCGCCGGGTTTGTTTTCTGGTGGCCGGTTATTCAGCCCTGGCCGAGTGTTTCGGTTTGGCCGCGCTGGTCCATCCTTCTCTATCTTTTTCTAGCGACGCTTCCGTGCGATATCCTCTCGGGATTTCTGGTGTTTTGCGACCGCGTTGTGTATCCGGCGTATTTCTCAGCGCCCCGGCATTTCGCAATATCCGTTCTTGAGGATCAACAGTGCGCCGGCGCGCTGATGTGGACGTGCGTCACGATCGTGTACCTCCTGCCAGCGACGATTCTGACCACTCGGCTCCTGGATTCACGAAGTCCACAGGGGAATGACGACGCGCAATCGGAACCGCTTCCAGGTCCGCTCCAACAGAGCGATCCGCGAAGTGCGGAGATCGGCTAAAATGGCCGCACGAACTCTTTCCCTCAAGCACCAACCGACTTTGTCTTACTTCCTGCCTCAAGGATTCGATTGAGGGACGCGGCGTTTCGCACGCTGACGTACTGGCCGAGGTCCCGTTCGAAGACCACGTCGAGGAGCCACTGCATTCCGACGCGCAGCTTTTTCTCGAACCTCGGCAGCTTCATCAGGTACACCGACCGCCATAGGATCCATCCGAAGATTCCCGAAAAGTTGAACCCGAACAGGCGGGCCACGCCGGTGCGCCTGCCTATCGCGGCAAGCTGCCCGGGCGCCTTGTACTGAAACGGTATGGTTTCTTGCCCGTTCAGCCGGAGCCGTATATTTCTCCCAACGAGCTTGCCTTCGCGCAGAGCATGCTGCGCGGTGGGAGGATACGTCGTCTTTGAGAAAGGATCGGCGACCGCGGCGCAATCCCCAACGGCCCACACGCCGGGAGAGCCCGGAACTTCGAGGGTGGAATCCACGATCACTCTGCCCTTTGACAGTTGGAGCGGCAATTCTTTCAAGGTTGGACTGGGCGAAACGCCAGCGGCCCAGATAAGTATTTCGGCCGGTATCGTCTCTCCATCGGAGCATTGCACCACCCCGTCGGTATAGGAGGACACTTTGACCCCAAGTTTGATTTCGACGCGGCGTCTCCGCAGTTTTTTCTGGGCGTAGAGTCCCAGCGGTTCGCCAAGTTCAGGAAGTATCACGCTTCCGCCGTGTATCAATACCACCCGGACTTCCCGCGGATCAATCCGGCTGTAGTGTGAGACGCTCTCTCTCGCGAGATCGTTGATGGCTCCTATCGTTTCGACGCCTGCGAAACCGCCGCCGGCAACCACGAAGGTCAGCATTCTTTTCCGCCGCTCATCGTTGGTCTCGACGCTGGCGCTTTCGAGCATGGCGATTACCCCGGCACGGAGCAAAATGGCATCGAACAGACTCTTGATCCCATGCGCATGCTCCGCCACGCCGGGCACGGTGGAATAGTTGGTCTCCGAACCGAGGCCCAGAACCAGGTGGTCGAAAGGTAACTCCCGGCGAAGTGCCTGGAGTCCGTACGAGATCGTGACGGTCCGCTTGGCAAGATCGATGGCCTCAATGTTTCCTGTCAGAATCGTTACGTGCCGAAGTAATTTGCGAAGGGGGTTGCAGATATGAGCCGGCTCGAGGTCGCCCGCGGCCACTTCGTGGAGCATGGGGGTAAAAACGGTAAAGTTTTCTCGACTGACGAGCGTTACTTCGATGTCGCGGTTCTTGCCGAGGGTACGATCAAGATATCGTGCGGCTTCGACGCCGCCGAACCCGCCGCCCAGGATGACGATCCTAACCATAAATCGCACTATGCCGGAATGTATTCAGGGAGGTCATCAGGACATCGAGTTATTTCACGCTACCACGAAAGGATATCGCCCTTATACCACTTTGGTCCAATCGGCGGGCCAAAATCCTCACCGACATCGAACCGTGGGGAGTGCCTTCCGACACTCCGCTGCTGAAAATGAGCAAGATCTCACGCCTATCGGTCTGAAGAAGCAAACCAGGCCATGTTATCCTTCCTGCCTTGCGTTTATGGGCAAGCCTCGGGGCATTGCAGGCGCAAATGGAACGCCGCCTCGCGTTGAAAGGAGCAGCGAATGGCGCGGTCGGGTTTGTTTTTGCACCCAGCTCGGCCAGTCACGCTGCGGCACCGGATTGCTGCCCTGTGCAACGCCGTCGCCCGCTTGGCGCGCCCCCGGAAGATTGTCGGCATTTTGCCGATTTTGCTGCTGTCTCTGGGTCTCGGGTGCTCGAGGCCGGCTTCGCATGAACCGGTCACCGTCACGTTTCTCGATGTGGAGTGGGATACATCCGGTCTGAACCCCGGATTAGCCCACGATTTGCAGGACTTCACGCGCGAAACAGGCATTCAAGTCAAACGTCTTCCCCGCCCCGACGGCTCTCTCAATCAACTGGCCTTGTGGCGCGAGCTACTCAAAAAAGACGCCGCCACTCCGGACGTGGTGAGCATCGATGTGATCTGGTCCGGAATGTTGAACCAGTACCTTATGGATCTAAAACCCTACTTTGCTGCCCAGCTTTCCGCACAGAATCCAGTAGTGCTCGCAAGCTATTCCGTAGGTGACAAGCTGGTGGCCGTGCCGCATCACGCCTACGTTGCTGTTTTGCTTTATCGCCCGAACCTGTTGCGAGCGTACGGATATCGCGAGCCGCCGAAAACGTGGGATCAACTTGAGACGATGGCCACGCGGATTCAGGCGGGCGAAAGGGCCAAGGGTGAGAAAGACTTCTGGGGCTACGTATGGCAAGGCGGCGTAAACGAAGATTTGACCTGCAGCGGGTTGGAGTGGCAGACCAGCGAAGGCGGCGGACGAATCCTCGAAGATGACAAGACCATTAGTGTGAATAACCCGATTGTGGTTCGGGCATGGCGACGCGCCGCGCGCTGGGTGGGTTCCATTTCGCCACCCGGGGTGACCGCCTACGGATTGTGGGACGCACAGAACGTCTGGGGCTCAGGTCAGGCAGCATTCCTTCGTGGCTGGCAGTCCGACTATAGTCTGCAAACCCGCGGCTGGCCTTTTTCGGGGTCGCATCCGCCTACGATACGCAGCAATGCCACCAACCAGTTTGGCGTAACCGGCATACCGGGAGGCCCGGCAGGGCGGGCAGGCACGTTGGGAGGAAACGGTTTGGCGATTTCCCGAAAATCCCCGCACCCTCGTGAAGCGCTGGAGCTAATTCGATTTCTTCTGCGCAGAGATGTCCAGCTCCTCGGCGCTAGCGAGCGCACCGGACCTCCTGAGGAAGTTGAACTGTATGAACTCCCTTCGATCCTGGATCCGTATCCTCAGCTTGCCAAGTTGAGGCAACATGGGGGCGGCGTGGTGGCGCGTCCATCCATTGTTGCCGGCGAGAAATACGAACAGATCAGCAGGGCATACATACGCACCCTACATTCCGTGCTCGCTGGCGAAAAGATTCCGTCTGTGGCTGCTGCGGACTTGGAGAAGGAGCTGATTCAAATAACCGGGTTTCCGTCGGGGCCGCCCTCCAGGTTGCATTAGTCATCACGCGAAATAGTCTCGGGAGAGTTCAAGATGGTTCGAAACGTTCAACTTCGGGTCCGGCGCTCGCAATCTTGGCCCCGCGTAATCGAGGCGGGCGATAGGAAGTAGGCACAGTGCTCGCGAAACTTGGCGAATCGGCGAAACAAGCTGACGGCGGAATTTTCCATCTCGATCGACTGAACATCGGTCCCCGTTTGTCGCTCTGCTTTGTATTCATCATCGTGGGGATGCTGGCGGGAAACGCGGTTTTACTCTGGCAATTCCATCAAATTCAGGCTCAATCGGAGCGTCTTAGCGGCGTCGACCAAGAGCTGATCGTCGTGTTGCAGGCTCATGCCAATCTCCTGTCGTTTTATGAAAGGGTCGATGCGCTGGCGCATTCGGAAAACACCGGCGAACTGGCTGCGCAAGCCGAACCTCTTCGGAACGACCTCCTGGATGACAGCCGGCGCACCAGAAATACTCTCAGTCGCTTGCCGCCGGAAGTGCAGCTGGATCCAACGGTGCTGCCAACCATTGAAGCAATTCAGGACGCGCTGCCGGCTGAACTTGAAGCCATCACAAACTTGGCCAAAACCGGGGACTGGCAAGCTGTCCGCTTGCGCGTCGTTAACCAAGTACGGGCACTGGAATCCAGGACCGCGGCGCTGGTCGAAACCATCGACCGCGAGGTCGGCGAAAAGCGCGCGCAGGCCTTCCTGGAGATTGGGCAGGCCCGACGGCGGATTCTTTTCATTGTGCCGATAACCGCTGTTTTGACGCTCCTGTTCGCCGCCCTCCTCGGTTTGGCCATCACTCGCAGTATCACTCAGCCACTCGGGCGACTGATGGAAGGCTCCCGGGCTTTGGCGGGCGGTGATTTCAGTCATCGCGTGCCCGCCGCGGGAAAGGACGAAATCGCCGTTCTCGGGAACGTCTTCAACGACATGATTGTGCGACTCCAAGAGCTTTACCGTGAGCTGCAACGTAGAGGGAGCTACCTTGCGGAGGCTCAAAAACTCAGCCACACGGGCAGTTTCGGATGGGATACTTTGAGCGGAGAAATCTACTGGTCAGAGGAGACCTTTCGAATATTTGAATACGATCCGGTGACCAAACCTACCGTGGAGATGCTGATCGAGCGAACTCATCCGGAGGACCGGGTGTTTGTGCGGGAAACTATCGAGAGCTCGGTAGCGGCCGGAAGCGGTTTTGATTTCGAACATCGCCTGATGATGCCCAATGGTTTGGTGAAATACGTCCGAGCCGTTTGTCGTCCCTCGACAACCAACGAATCCGACGGTTCGCTTTTCGTCGGAGCGGTAACGGACATCAGCGAGAGCAGGCGGGCTGAACAGGCATTGCGGCGAAGCGAAAGCTATCTTGCCGAAGCGCAGCGCCTCACGCACACCGGGAGTTGGGTCTGGGAAGTGTTGGAAAGAGATGCTTTGCATCTCTCCGAGGAATGGTATCGCATCTATGAGCTCGATCCCGGAGAGGGCATGCCTCACTGGGAAAAACGCCTGCAGCGCGCCCATCCGGAAGATCGAGCCCGCTGGCAAGGGACGATAGAACGGGCGATTCGTGAAAAGTCGGATTACGACATAGAGTTTCGAATCCTTCTTCCGGACGGCAGGGTTAAATACATCCACACGGTCGGCCATCCTGTTTTGAACTCCTCCGGGGATTTGCTCCAATTCGTAGGCAGCTCGACTGACGTCACCGACCGCAAGCGCGCGGATGAAGCCCTGCGGCGCAGCGAGGGTTACTTATCGGAAGCGCAGAGGCTGACCCGTACAGGCAGCTGGGCATGGAGCGTGGCCGATCGGCATAGCGTCTACTGGTCGCAGGAGAATTACCGCTTGTTTGGCTTCGATCCGGAACAAGGGATACCTTCGGACGAATCGTTTTACCAGCGCGTTCATCCCGAAGATCGAGATAGGGTGCGCCGAACGGTTTTCCTGGAGCAGCCGAGCGAAGGTTCGGATTTCGATGTGGAGTTCCGCACCGTACTTCCCGACGGCACCATGAAGTACATTCGCTCGACCGGTCACCCGGTTTTCAACGCATCCGGCCAGATCTGCGAATACATCGGTACGGCGATGGACGTGACCGAACAGCACGAAGCGGAAGCGGCCCTGGAGACGGCCTTTGAACAAATAAAGGTCCTGAAAGACCAGCTTTACAACGAGAACATCGCGTTGCGCGAAGAGATCGACCGCTCTTCGATGTTTGAGGAAATCGTGGGAGAGTCGCGCGCCTTGCAAGGTGTCCTTGCGAATGTAGTGAAAGTTGCACCGACCGATTCGACCGTCCTGCTAACCGGCGAGACCGGAACGGGCAAGGAACTGATCGCTCGCGCGATTCACAAGCGGTCGCTTCGCGCGGCACGCGCCTTCGTGAGCGTGAATTGTGCTGCCGTACCGCCTTCCCTCATCGCTTCCGAACTGTTCGGCCATGAGAAAGGGGCCTTTACTGGCGCTACACAACGGCGCCTTGGCCGCTTTGAATTGGCCGAAGGCGGCACTCTCTTCATCGATGAGGTCGGCGAACTTCCGTTAGAAACGCAAATCTCTCTTCTGCGGGTCCTTCAGGAGCGCGAGTTCGAACGCCTGGGCGGAACCAAAGTGATTCCCGCGAACGTGCGGGTGATTGCCGCCACCAATCGGGACTTGCCGGCGTCCATTGCCGCGGGCGGATTTCGCAGCGATCTGTATTATCGGCTCAACGTCTTTCCGATGGAAATGCCGCCACTGCGCGAAAGAAAGGAAGACATCCATCTTCTGGTCGAGTATTTCATCGATCGTTATGCCAGCAAGGCGGGAAAAAAGATACGAGCCATCAATCGGGCGACACTGGACCGGCTCAAGGCGTACGCTTGGCCTGGTAATATTCGCGAGCTGCAAAACGTAATTGAACGCTCGGTGATTCTCTGCGAAACCGAGAACTTCACGGTCGACGAGAGTTGGCTCTCTCGAAAACTCGATACCTCGGAACAGACCGGTTCAACGCCCCTGAGGATGCCGCCTTCACAGGAAAAGAAGACAATTGAGGCGGCCCTCGCGGACGCTCAAGGCCGGATATCGGGCCCGTCAGGAGCGGCCTCCCGGCTTGGCATCCCTCCTTCCACGCTGGACTCAAAGATTCGGGCGCTCAAGATCGATAAGCACCGCTTCAAGACCAGCTAGCCCCCGCTCCCGCCATTTCCTCCAGGTCACGAGTTTCGTGAATTCACGAAACTCGTGACATCGCTTGGCCAATAAAATCTCTCGATTCAGCAGTATACGATTGGCCTCGGGGTTGCACGACACCGTGCCGAGATGCTGAAGATTCAAAGATCGGAAGCCAAGGGATCGGTAATGTTCGCACTCAGTGGCCGGGTTGAGGAAAAGCATGTCTCCGAGTTAGAGACCCTGCTCGCGGCCGAAGGGGAAGTCGCCGAAATCACGCTTGACCTGGTCGAAATGCGGCTGGTCGACCGGGAAGCGGTGCGGTTTCTTGCCGCCTGTGAAGCTCGGGGGATCAAGCTGAAGCATTGCCCCTCTTATGTTCGCGAATGGATAGAAACAGGGAGCGATACAAACCATGAACATGAATGTTGAGCGGTCTCTGAATGCGATGGTGGTGAAAACCCTACCCGGCGGTCACGTCTTCGCCGGCGCCACCGAGCTTGCGCAAGGACGCAGCCAACCCGAGCGCCGGCAACTCGAGCGGGAACGGAAGCTTCGCCTGGAGGAACGCTCGAAAGAACGCCGGCGCATCGCGCGCGACCTGCACGACACTTTGTTGCAAGGCTTTCTGAGTGCATCCCTGTTGCTTCAGGGAGCCGTAGACCAAACACCTGCTGATTCACCTGCCAAGCCCTCACTGAGTCGCGCTCTGCGCTTGATGTATCGCGTCATCAACGAAGGTCGCGTTACGCTTCAAGAACTGCGCTCGCCGGCGAGCGCAACGCCGAGTCTTGAAGAAGCGCTGCACGGCCTGTGGGATGAACTCACTCCGGGCGGGGTTCAGTTTCGAATGCTGGTCGAGGGACAACCGAAGGCATTGAAGCCCGCGATCAAGGAACAGATCTACCTGATCGGGCGGGAAGCGGTTCTCAACGCGGTGCGACATTCCGGAGCGGCCGCCATCGAAGTTCAGGTGGAGTATGCGCCCCGCCGATTGCGCATGGTGGTGCGGGACAATGGCTGCGGGATCGATCCGCAGACGCTACGCTCGGGGCGCGATTTGCACTGGGGCCTTCAGGGGATGCGCGAACGCGCCGGAACTGTAGGAGCGAGACTGCGCATATGGAGCAGGCCGGGTGCCGGCACGGAAGTGGAAATTTCTGCGCCGATCCATGTCGTTGCCGATGACCACCCGCAACTGTCGATGGACACCGTCGAATCCGGCGATCAGCCGGGCTGGCAAGAAGCCTATACGTCCCGGATGTGAGCGACCTACATCGTGATCGCAGAACCCGGTGCGAAGTTCGGAGTGCGAAAACGCTCCGCAAACCGGGCGAACCTTTGGTATCCGGCCCGCTGCTTTTGCGTCTTGTCTTTTCTCTCGTGACAGAAAAGTTTGCGGCAGACGCACAAACACCTTGTAAAGGACGGACTGCAGGCATGCTCGGCCGATGGTAACGATTTGTTTGAGCAAACCCTTCCCCCGAGTGCGTACCGACACCTTCAATTTGGAAACGCACGGGTTGCTCGAACAAGCCGCCAGGGGTCTAGAGAAGATGGACCAAGGGAGTTCAATTATGAAACCGTTATCCCTTCTTGACTGGTGCCGCATGCTGCGAGCACACCATCAGTGGACCATGTTCCAAGCGGTTCGATACGCGCTGTGGTTGCTGCGCTAGTCGTTCTCCGACGCCGTGGTGCTCCGCTGCAGGAGCGCCACCCGCCACGGCCGGAGTCGGCCGTCAGTAATGAAATCGATAGCGGAATTCAGCGTAAATCTGCCGCGGGTCGTTGAAGTGAAATCCGCCGAATGTCAGGCTGTTGTCCAGCTCCACGCGACGGTTTGCCACGTTCAGCGCGGTCACGGAAATGCTGTATTTCTCAAGAAAGCTTTTGCCGATCGAAACATCAAACGTAGTGTGCCCGGGCAGATAGTTCCCGGGATATTGGGCATCCGGGAGCCCGTTGGTGAACCCTGAGCCGTAATACACATTCGTCGAAGCGTACGCTTGCCAGGGGAGAGTCGCATTGAAACCGAAGTTCAATGTGTTTCTCTGATCGTGGTCCACCGGTGAAAGCCCTGGCGGTATAAAGAGTGGACATGCCGGGGTCACGGGGCTGGGGCAGATCAAGCCTCCGGTGATGGGTGCGCTGGCCTGCGCGATTTGATTCGCGTAGGCAAGATGAAACTGGCCGCGATGCCAGAGGCGGGGAGACCGCAGGGTAAGTTCCCAGGTTTGAATCAAGGCGGCATCCCAGGTAATCGGCCAGAAAATATTTGATTCGCCGATATTGTTGTGGTCGAGCCAGTTCGTCGCTCGTGTTTGGAATGTGTCGGCGTCGAGAGCCCAGCCGCGAAGTGGGATGGTGACGCCAAACTGATGCTCTTCATCCCGCTCGCCGCGCAGAGCAGAGAAAGTAAAATTCTGGCTGTTCGCCAAATCCAGTAGCGGGCCGGTGGCGGTCACAAGTGGAGGAGCCTGGTAAAAGTCGCCGTAGAAGGCGTGAAAAACCCAGTTCAGACGCGGGATTTTTAGGGCCACGCCCACACGCGGATCCGTCGCATTCTCCACGACATCCGCCGTAAAGTGCGTCTGGCGAAGGCCGGCGATCAAGGTCAACCACGAGGTCACTTTAAACTTGTCATTGATGAAAATGCTGGCAAGGCCGCCTGTTACACCGATCGAGGAGGCGGGGAAGTTTGGACTGCCATCCGTGAATTGATTTTCGAAGAGGTTGTTCTGGTGCTGAGCGAATCCATACACGCCGACCTGAATATCGTTTCTCGAGACATTCACATTAAGGGCCGCCTGCAGGCCGCCGTAGTTGGCGTTCTGATGGACAGTCGATAGGACCGGGAAATCGTTCGCGCCGCCCTGGTAGTCGGCACTGTTGTAGTGATAAAAGGGAGAAACGGTAAGCAGCACATTCGGGTTGAAGGTGTGGACCCATGAGAAGGTGACGTAGCCATCGGTTTCATGCTCGCCGTCACGAAGACCGTAGCTGGGGTACACCTGATTTCCGGCCGAGTTCGGGTCCGGGTCGATCGGAATCTGGTAATAATCCTCGCGTAACGAGGTGACCAGCCGAAATTGGTCTCGGGAATTCGGGTTGTAGATGAAGGACGCAAATCCTCCATAGCCGTTTTCCGCATCGTGAACCACCTGCCCGATCGGGGCCTGCAGTCCGTAGTTGCTGCGGTTTCCGTTCGCGCTGAGGTAGTAAGCAAATCGCTGCGTGTGTCCGCCGCAACTGATCTGGTCGTTGGTTTGATAGAAATTTCCAAAGCTGGCGGCGAGATCGCATTCCCGATCGCGTTCAAACCCGGTTCGCGGCACGATGTTGAAGATTCCGTAGGTACGGTCTCCGTAGTCGGCGTCGTAGCTGCCTCTTTGAATTTCGAGATAGTCGATGTCCTTGGGGTCAATCACCGGAGCCAGATTGGCGGCGATATTCGTATTGGGTAGGGGCACGCCGTCAATCAGCCAGTCCACCTGGTGGCCTCCGCGCATGTGCAGCATGTCGTGGGTGACGTACGCCGCGGGCACGTAGTCGGTAATCATTTGCAAAGCGTTCGTGCGGTCGGCGCCGGGCGTTTGCGCGATATCCGCACGGGCCACCAGCGTTGTCGGTGTCACCGAATCGACATTCGCCACGTTCTCCGGCGTTTCCGAGACAGTTGCGGTCTGATTCACCGTGGCGATCGTAAGCTGATAGTGGAGTGTCGGAGAAGAATCCGAAGCCACGGTGACCGTTTGCTGGTCGTCCGCAAAGCCGCTCTTGGTTACCGCCACCAGGTAATCGCCCACCGGCACCGCGGAAAAAGAAAAAGCTCCGTCCTGATCGGTCTGCGCACTCTGCGTCCACTCCGACGTCGCCGACTTCAACTTCACCGAGGCGCCCGCAACCGGCCGGTGCTGCGGATCATGTACCACTCCTCGCACCGTTCCGAAAATCGTCGCACTTGCAATCGACACGACCAACAATGACCAAGACACCGCAAGAAAATACAATCGGCGCATAATAGTCCCCGCATTTCTCTTAATTTTTTTCCAGCTCTGAAAGGAACGTGCGGAGTTACGCGCGAGGCGGTTGGAAGTGTGGAATCAGGAAACCTGCCAAAGAAGGGATCGAGTTCGCCAAGCGGAGCATGCCATTTGCGGCAGGAACCAAGATTTTCGCACGAAGGCTCAGGACGGCTGGGGGCAACGATGTCGCGAGACCCAAATCGAGAGCTTGGCCGCAGCCCGACTTCATCAGGCAGTCTTGGCTTGCCGACTTTCCGTGATGGCATTCTGGTTCATCCGCTTGTTCCTGCGCGGCATGCGACCCGCCATGCATCGGGCAAAGCGCCGGACAGTGGATGGTGGTATCGGATTGCGCCCCGCACAGCAAAGCGACGGGAGCCGCAATCAGAGCAAGAACCAGGACGGAAGCCTTAATGCGAACCATACAGGACAAGATCCTACTCCTTTGATCGTGCCTCTGCCACCTGCGAATCGGGGGGTTCGGGCAGGTTACAGGAAAGTGACAAATTCGGGCAACGGCTAACCCAATTTCTCCTGGAGCGCCTGACGAAGCGAAGCTTGTTTCTCGCCGTTCAGTTTGTTGCCTTGTCCGGTGAGATAAAAGACGTCGATCACTTTCTGGCCTTCGGTGTCAATGAGCGCGACTTCGATGTTGCATCCGAGCGCGGCCAGCGTCGCACCGACATCGTAGAGCAGGCCTGGACGATCCTGCGCAACGATCTCAAGAAGCGTGCTGTGCGTCGAGGAATCGTCGTCGAAGCTGATTTGTGTTTCGACAGTGACCTTCGGAGGCCGCGCCCGGCTCGCGTTATCGCGGCCCTGTAGCAGCGGTTCCAGTGGAGCTTTTCCGTTCACGACGTCCGCCAAACTGCGGCGGAACCGGTCGATTTCTGTGGGATTCAGTTCCAGGGTGCGATGGAGGTCCGCGAAGTGGAAGGTATCGAGGACGACTCCTGCGGCATTCGCGAAGGCATCCGCTTTGATGATATTCATGCCCCAGCCAGCGAGCACGCCGGCGATGGTCGCGAACAGCGCGGGCCGGTCGGCGGCGAGCAGCGTGAGCGAAAATACATGCCCGGTGGAATGCAATTCCGTTTGTACCGGCTCGATCGGCAACTTTTGATACATGGCCATTTGTGCAGCGATCTCGGTCGCGGAATGGACGGCCAGATAACGCCGAGGGAATCCTTCGAGGAAACGTTCAATCTGAGCGGTACTTGCGCCGGAGAACTGCGCGCGGACTTGCTCCAGCAAGGAAACCTCGTCGTGAGCGTGCAGCCGGTCACGGTCGAGGGTGCGGCTGAAGTGGTTCGACGTGGCTACGAATAACTGCCACAACATGTCTGCTTTCCACGGGGTGAGCGCTTCCGGGTTCACCGCATGAATGTCCGCATAGGTTAACAGGCAGAGGCGTTGGAGTCGCTCCTGGTTGACAACGGATGCAGCAAAAGACGAAATCGTCGAGGGATCGAAAATGTCGCGGCGTTGCATCGTCGCGGACATATCCAGATGGTGCTCGATCAGAAAGTACACTTCCGCGGTTTCTTCCTCGGAGAGCTGCAGTCGTTTGGCCGCAGTTCCGAGCGCCTCCAGGCTCCCGGCCACATGGTTTTCAACCGGCATTCCCTTGCCCACGTCGTGCAGCAACAACGCAAGAATCAGCAAGTCGCGTCGCTCCACGGTCTTCCACAGCGTCTCAAAATGTGTCCCTCGCTCGTCCGGAGGATCGGCCAGTTCCTGCAAGTGCTCGATGGTGCGCAGCGAGTGTTCGTCCACGGTGTAGCGATGATAGAAGTCCCGCACCACCAGGGAATCGATACGGCTGAACTCCGGCAAGATCTCGGTGAGCAACCCAAGGCGTTGCATCGGACGCAGCGCGACGCCGGGATAGTCGGCCCCCAGGATTTCCCGCAGCGCCGGCCAGGTGATTCCGGCGTTGCGCACCGGGAGTTCCGGATGCTGCATGATATAGGCGATGCAGCGCTCGGCTTGACGGCTCAAGGGTACGCCGGTACGCGCCGCTTCTGTGAAAAGGGAGAAAATCAAAGCGCGATCGGACAATGCGGTCTGGTTCAACACTTCAAATAAGCCATCGCGCACGCCGAAGGGCTTGCCGTTGCTCGGCTCAAATTTTGGCCCGCGTGCCGCGCTGAATAATCGCTGTCTTAACGTTTGCGGTACGACCGCCTTTTGCTCCAGGTAACGCAGCAACAAGCGATTGAGCGTGCGCGCGTGCCGGAAATACAGACGCATCCACTCCGCGGCGCTGCGAGGTATTCCATCGGCAACCCCGAGCGACCGTTCCGCCGCGGCTGCCTGGAGTTCGTAGGTGAGCGTATTGTCGTTTCGGCCATTGCTGTAATGCAGGAAGCAGCGGATGGCGCTCAGGAAATCGACCGCGCCCGACGCCAATTCCTGCTCGGCGGCGCTGCTGTTCAGCAATTCCTTTTTCTCGCCCGCAATCTGACGCAGCCAAATGGCGGCCTGATAATCGCGCAGGCCCCCGGGTGCTTCCTTCACGTTCGGCTCGAGATGGAAGATGGTGTTGCCGTAGCGCGTCAGGCGGTCCTTGGTGAGCTTGTGAAGCTGCGCGAGAAGGAATGGCCGCGCCTGTCTTTCCGGGCTGGGTAGCACCTTGTCGTTCAGCCGTTCGAAAAGCTCGGCGTCGCCGGCAAGAAAGCGGCGATCGAGCAGCGCAAGATGAAATTCAACATTATCTTCTTCAATGCGTTTACATTCTTCCAGCGTGCGACCAGCCGAGCTCACGCGAAAACCAAGGTCCCAGAGCGTGCGGGAAAAATCGGAAATCAACGCCCGGAAAGCCTGCTCGGCCTTCTCGTTGCCGAAAAGAAACAAGATGTCCAGGTCCGAATACGGAAAAAGGAGCCGCCGGCCGTACCCACCCAGCGCAACCAGGCACAATCCCGCCGAAGGCGTACTGTGGACGCGAAGAACTTCGCCGAAAACCTGCTGAATGTTGTGGTCCGCAAGCGCGCACAGGGCGAGCACCGTCTCTCGCGCATTCACACCCGAATCGAACTGCCGCTGGATACGTTGTCGTTCGTCGTCAGCTTGCGGGCCGAGAACGGACAGGGGAGTGAGAGAGCCTTGCATGGTCCTAACAGGTTGAAGGGCCGAATGGGGACCGGGACGGGCGGCGGTCGTCATTAGAGCGCGTTTTCGCCGCGCTCCTCGTTGCGAATTCGGATCGCTTCGTCAACCCTCGACAAAAATATTTTACCGTCGCCGATCTTTCCTGTCTTCGCGGTCTTCAGGATCGTGTCTACAACGGTATTTACAAGTTTGTCCGGAAGGACCATCTCCAGTTTAATCTTGGGCAGGAGATCGACGGTATACTCACGCCCGCGGTAAACCTCGGTATGCCCTTTTTGGCGGCCATGCCCGCGAACTTCGGTTACGGTCATGCCTTCGATGCCAGCCTCGCGCAAAGCATCTTTCACGGATTCGAACCGCGAGGGCTGAATAATCGCCTCAAGTTTCATCATGAAGATTTGCGCTCCCGCGTTCTCGCTTATCGTGCCGTGGTCTGGAAGCGACCCGGCGGGGTTCGACCCGGAACGCCGATTTCCCGACAGGCGTCGCCCAACCCGCAACGCTTGAACCCTCTGTAGTCTACGTTAGAGTTCCAGGTTGTAAGCCTCTTCACCGTGTTGCGTAATGTCCAAACCCTCAATCTCTTGCTCTTCGGTTACGCGCAAGCCGGTGATCATATCGGTGATCTTCAAAAGGATGATCGTGCCGACCAGCGCAAAGCCCCAAGCTACCAGCACGCCGACCAGCTGGTTCCCCACCTGGCCCCAATGCCCGTCCAGGCCACCGGTGGGTTTGCCGGCGCCGAAAATGGGATTGACGACCTGTTGCGCAAGCACGCCCGTCAGTAGTGCACCGACCGTTCCACCCGCGCCGTGTACGCCGAAAGCATCCAAAGCGTCGTCATAGCCGAAGATGGATTTCACCTTTGTGACCATGAAATAGCAGACCAGTCCCGCGATGAATCCTATGGCCAGCGCAGGCATGGGCGCCACGAATCCCGCCGCAGGAGTTATGGCCACCAGGCCCGCCACCGCGCCGGAAATCGCGCCGAGAGCGCTGGCGCGTCCATTCTTGAGCCATTCCGCGGCGCTCCAGCTGATTGCCGCGGCAGCGGTGGCGAAGTGTGTGGCGACGAATGCGCTGGTCGCCAGGGAACTCGCCGCCAAGGCACTTCCCGCGTTGAATCCGAACCATCCCACCCACAGCAGGCAGGCGCCGACAAAGCTGAGCACCAAACTATGCGGCGGCATGGGCTGTTTGGGAAAGCCCGTACGCTTGCCGAGGTACAACGCGCAAACCAGTGCGGATACGCCGGAACTGATATGCACGACCGTTCCACCGGCGAAATCCAGCGTCGGGAATTTCCCGCCAAGAGACGCATTCAGGAAACCGCCCTTGCCCCAAACCATGTGAGCGAGCGGAGCGTAGACGAACAGAAACCATAGCGTGAGAAAAAGCACCGTGCCGCTGAACTTCATTCTTTCCGCCGTGGCACCGGTAATCAGGGCCGGCGTAATGATGGCAAACATCAGTTGATAAATCATGAAGGTTGCCTGCGGAATGGTTCCGGCGTAATCGGGATTTGGATCGGCGCCGACGCCGCGCAAGAACGCATGCTCGAACCCGCCGATCACCGGACCATTACCGCCAAACGCCAGGCTGTAGCCCACCAAGGCCCACAGAACGGAAATCACCGCCATGAGCATGAAGCTCTGCATCATCATGGCCAGCATGTTTTTGCGGCGCACCAGGCCGCCATAGAAAAGAGCCAAGCCCGGGCCGGTCATGAGCAGAACCAGCGCGGCGCTTACCAGCATCCAGGAGTTGTCAGCGGACGATTGTGCGGCGGTGACGCGTTGATCCAGCTGCGCGAGCTTGTCGTTGAGGGTTGTGGATGATGCGGGCGTAGATGAACTCTGGTGAGCGAGGACGGGCAGGGCCGGGAGCAACATGGCGAAGATACAACAACACTTCAAAACCACGTGCTTCATAGTTGGTGTCCGCTCCGCTGCGAATTGAAATGCGGGTCACACAAAAACTGACCGCTTCCCTGGGACGAAAGCCGCTTTGCTGAATATCAGAACTTTATAGAAGCGAGATTATACGCAGCAGGATCGGAGCCCGCACTTTGAAATTTGCATTCACAGCATTGATTTTTCTGATGGTGAGAATCGGCAGGCGGTAACCCCCTGGTTTTGAAGGCCATCGTTCGCGGTTGTCCCGCCGGGGAACGGTTCGTCGATTCCGGGCGCGCGCCCGGGTTTCCACAGGCGCTACTTGTCTCGCTCGGCCATCATCGTATAATGCCGTGCTGGCGTCTCGGGATTAATCCCAGGTGTCCTGACAAGTTCCCGTCCGGTGTTCCTTTGACGCGGTTGACGGGGTATCCTAGGGAGCGTTTCGAATCCGA
>Ga0181522_10000342_pt1 | contig 36403 bp, 29 predicted proteins | sample PEATcosm2014_Bin_27_FD_121103 | JGI IMG/M metagenome (GOLD analysis project Ga0181522, IMG submission 121103) | Peatland microbial communities from MTU Mesocosm Facility, Houghton, MI, USA - PEATcosm2014_Bin05_10_metaG | ecosystem: Environmental > Terrestrial > Soil > Wetlands > Peat | place...
CAATCTCAGCACGAAATCCGGCACTAACAGCTGGCACGGTTCGGCTTATGAATATTTCCGCAATAAGGTGCTGAACGCCAACGAATATTTCAATAAAGAGGCCGAACTGGCGGCGGGCAAGTCCAACACGGCGCCACCGTGGTCGCAAAACCAGTATGGGTTTCAGTTGGGCGGACCGGTCATCAAAAACAAGACGTTCTTCTACACGAGCTGGGAGCAGTACCGGCAGCGTACAGGATCGCCCTTCACCACCACCGTTCCCGCACCCGGGATGTTGACTGGAGATTTCTCCTTGCTGTGCACGGCGCCAACCACCGAGGGTGGGGCGGGGGGCACCTTCGACGCAAGCGGTAATTGCAGCAACCCAGCCGGGCAGATTTATGACCCGTACACGGTGAACCAGGCGACAGGAGTTCGCCAGGCTTACCCGAATAACCAGATTCCGAGCACTGAGTTCAGTCAAGCAGGTACCACGATCTGGAAGAAAGTCTATCCCGCCGCCACAATACCGACCGCGGTAGTGAACAACTTCGTAAGCGCTGCCCCGGCTGGCGGCAACACCAATGAATTCGTCGCGCGTGGCGACCAGAACATTGGCGCGAATACCCGCCTGTTCGGAAGATTTGCCTATTATGGATTAACCGACCTGGCGACGAACCCGCTCGCAACCGGTATGTGCCTCGATCGGTGCGCGGAACTTTACCACAGCAAGCTGGTCGTGCTGGACTTGAATCACACCTTTACTCCGACCACCATTCTCGACGTAAATCTGGGGGGAACACGCTTCGTCTATGCGCGGGCACCCCTGCTCTCGGGCTACGATCTGACGCAACTGGGTTGGACAGCCGCGTACAACAGTCCGCCCAGCGCAATCCGCACTCCGCCCACTCCGGCCTTCCTTTTCCCGAACGACGTGGGAAAGTCACAGGGCAACAGCGCCATCGGAGATCACAACACACAGTACAATCTCTCGCCTGCGCTAACCATGATACGAGGCAAACACACGTTTCAGGTCGGCGCCCAGTTCGAGCTGGGGCTGGATAATTACTACCAAACCAACATCGCCAGCGGTGCGTTCGCCTTTCAAGGAGACTGGACATCGGTCACCCCAACCGGGGCGGGCGGATTTGGATTCGCGGACTTCCTGCTGGGGCTGACGCAGAACCAGGGGTCGTTCGTAAACCAGACCGAAGGCGTTGCACAGGTTCCAGCCGAGACTGCCGGAAAGCAGGTCTACCGGGCCTTTTACCTGGATGACACTTTTCGTCTGACCAACAAGCTTACCCTTAACCTCGGACTTCGCTACGAGTTGCAAGGAACATGGTCGGAGCGCTTCAACCGGCTTAGCTACTGGAATCCCAATCTCACCAATTCTACCGTCACCGGTTGCAGTGGAACGGCAGGTTCCGCGTGCCCCGGCGATGCTTCCCTCGTTTCGCCGGGCGGCAACAATATCCCGATGGATGAGAAGGCTTTTTCGCCGCGGCTCGGGTTCGCCTATGCGCTGGACCAAAAGACCGTTATCCGCGGCGGCTTCGGCATCTTCTACATTCCTAACTACGTCTCGTTTGGGCTCAACCCCGACAATGACATTGTGGATCTAGCCACCACTGGCATCACGGCCACCACCAATGGCTACCTTACTCCTTACAGCACGCTGAACGGGACAGGTTGCGCACTGGCAGGAGTCGGCTTCGCGACTTTCTCTTGCGCTGATACGAGCGGCCCGTTCGGCGCTCAGGGCATTCTGCCGCCCCCCGGACGCGGCCCCTTTCCGGCTCAGACGCCCACCCTCTCGAGCTACGTAGCGGCGAACGGCTCTCCCACGCTCGCACCCTACACCGATCCCAAGTACGGGTATGTCGAGCAGTATAACTTCGACGTCCAGCGTCAGTTGCCAGCCGGCTTCTTTGCCGATGTCGCCTATGCCGGATCGCACGGTGTACATCTCGAACAGTATTCAACCCACATCAATCAGATCGGCGATGCTTTTGTCGCGACGGCTGCGAGCCAATTCAACGCGGCCCTCCCTGCATGCGCTGGCGCCGTTAATCCTGTAGCGTGCGCGAATGCATCTGTTACTATCGACCAACGAGTTAGCCCCAACCCCTTGGCCGGGTCCCCCAACGCCAACCTGAACCAGACTTCGATCCTTCAAGGACAGCTTGACCGTCGCTATCCACAATACAACGATGTGAATTTGGCGGGATTCGGTTGCTGCGGCAGTACCTACAACTCATTGCAGGCTACGGTGACGCGGCGATTTGCTGGCGGCGGTACCCTGTTGGTGGCTTATACCAATGCGAAACTTCTGACCAACACCGATACCTTGACGAGTTGGCTGGAAGGTAACACTGGAGGCGTCGGACAGGTCCAGGACTGGAACAATCTGAAAGGAGAAAAATCGCTCTCCTCCCAGGATGTTTCGCAACGGCTGGTGATCAGCTATGTCCTCGATCTCCCCTTTGGCCATGGCAAGATGTTCGCGGCCGGATTTAACGGGATAGCTGACAAAGCGGTTTCGGGTTGGGGAGTCGACGGTATCACCACCTTCCAAAGAGGTTTCCCGATGAAGATCACGTGGGCCGGCCCTTCGACCTCATTGGAGTCCGCCAATCTCGGCGTCTCCAACGTTCGTCCCGATGTAGTCTCCGGTTGCGACAAGAAAGCGGGCGGCGGGCACGTCGAGGGTTGGTTCAACACAAATTGCTTTGCGCCACCGCCGCAATGGGGCTATGGGGACGAATCTCGTACGGATTCGACACTCAGGACGCCCGGAATCAACAACTTCGATTTCGCCGTATTCAAGCGGACACCAATCACCGAGCGAGTCGGTCTTGAGTTCCGTACCGAGTTCTTCAATCTGTTCAACCACCCGTATTTTGCCCCGCCCGGAAACGGCTATAACGGTACCCCCACGGGCAACGGATTCGGTGTAATAACAGCGACCGTGCAAAACGGCGTTGCTTCTCCGGAACGCCTGATCCAGTTTGCCCTCAAGTTAGTGTTCTGAGTTTGTCCACAGACGCCGGACCGGGCCTTGCCCGGTCCGGTTTTACTTATCTTTCCTTGTTTGCCAGGACTCCCTCCGACGCGAATGCGAAACCTCCCTGTCATCGATTATTCCGACGCCAAAAAAATCATTGACCTTATCGTCGAAAGAGCGGCACAGATGCAAAAGGCCGTGGTCGTTGCCGTCGCTGATCCCCATGGCGAACTTATCGCTTTCGCCAGGATGGACGGAGCTCCCATTTCGTCGATCCGGGTTGCTGCGAACAAAGCCTGGACGGCCGCCCGGGAACGAAAAACGACAAAAGAAATCGGCGAAAAAGTGCGGCACCCCGAAAAAGGACATGACATCGCGTACTACGGAGATCACAGATTCGTGGGATGGGGCGGCGGCGTTCCCATCTGGAAGGATGGGGTTGTTGCCGGAGCCGTTGCGGTTAGCGGCTTGTCCTCGCGTGAGGACATCGAGTTAGCCACGCTTGCACTGGGAGTTATCGGCGAGCATGAGATTCCATAAGTAAGCAGTCAATAAGATCAGTTGATTCCAGGTCAGCCACCAAGATGGAGGTGCCAATGTTACGCAAGCCTCAGGGTCTTTGTCTTTGTCTCGCCCTTTTTGCTCTCGTCTCGTCTTTCTTCTCACTCTTTTCTTACGCGCAGACGTCCGCTTCGGATGTTGAAGCACGGGTTGATTCGCTGCTTGGAAAGCTGACCCTCGAAGAAAAGGTTGACTTGATCGGTGGAGTAGACGGCTTTTACGTCCGTTCCAGCGAGAAGATTGGAATGCCGCGCTTGAAGATGGCGGACGGGCCGGTGGGCGTGCGAAATTACGGTCCGTCAACCGTATTCGGCGGCGTTGGTCTGGCAGCGGCCTGGGATCCCGAATTGGCAAGACGGATCGGAGAGACAATCGGCCGCGACGCCCGTGCGCGAGGAGTGCATTTCATGCTCGGACCTGGTGTGAATATCTATCGCGCTCCACGCAATGGACGGAGCTTCGAATATTTTGGTGAGGACCCGTTTCTGTCCGGGCGGACAGCCGTCGCTTATATCAAAGGCATGCAAAGCCAGGGAGTGAGTGCGACCATCAAGCACTTTATGGGTAATAACTCGGAATTTGACCGGCATAACACAGATTCTATTATCGATGAGCGCACCATGCGCGAAATCTATCTACCGGTATTTGAAGCCGCTGTCAAGGAGGCTCATGTCGGATCCATTATGGATTCCTATAACCTGACTAACGGTCTTCACATGACGCAGAATGGTTACCTGAATAATGACGTCGCCAAAAAGGAGTGGGGATTCACGGGGATCGTGATGTCGGATTGGGATGCCACTTATGACGGCGTCGCCGCCGCCAATTCCGGTCTCGATCTGGAGATGCCTTCAGGAAAGTTTATGAACCGTGCGACTTTGCTGCCCGCGATCAAAGCCGGCACAGTTAGCACGGCAATCATCGATGACAAAGTCCGGCGCATTCTGCGAACCGCAATCGAATTTGGCTGGCTCGACCATGAGCAAACTGAGCCCTCGACGCCGCTTCTGAACGTTGCTGGCAAGCAGGTTGCGCTGGACGCTGCCCGCTCGGGCATGGTTCTCCTCAAAAACGATGGCAATCTGCTTCCGCTCGACAAGGGAAGTATCAAATCGATCGCCGTCATCGGCCCCGATGCTTATCCTGCTGTACCCGCAGGCGGAGGCAGTGCCGAGGCCCGTCCATTTACGCCGGTGAGCTTTCTCGAGGGAATCGAGGCTTACCTCGGTGGCGGCGTGAAGGTCTATTATTCGCCGGGAATACCCTCGCTCGAGGAAATGGCAGGGCGCACGAAATTTACATCCGAGGCGACGGGCGGCGAAAAGGGTTTAAAGGCGGAGTTCTTCAATAACTCGGACCTGACTGGCCCGCCAGCAATCGTGCGTAACTTCGAACACGTCCATTACGTCCCTGCCCACGCGGTCGAACACGCGGAGCTTCCTGTCTCGATTCGGTGGACTGGATTCTTCACACCGGCTGTTCCAGGAGAATATCTTGCCTTCGTTCAGGGACCTGGCGAAAACGGCGGTTATCGACTCTATGTCGACAAGAAGCTGGTGATCGATGATTGGACGCAATGGTACGCCTTTGTCGCGGAGGCTCCGCTCACTCTCACCGCCGGTCCCCATGAAGTGGAACTGGACTATCGCGTCAGCGGTGGATGGGGTAAAACGACCGCTAACCTGGGAATTGTGCGGCCGGAGGCGCTCGTTACAGAGGAGGCAAAAGCGCTCGCAGCTCGTGCCGATGCCGTCATCGTTGCCGCCGGATTCGATGCTGATAGCGAAGGCGAGAGCGGGGACCGGATGTTTCGTCTGCCCCCGGCTCAGGACGAACTGATCAATCAGATCGCCGCGGCGAACAAGAATACGATTGTCGTTATAACTTCCGGGGGTGGAGTCGATATGATGCCCTGGATTGATCATGTGCCTGCACTTTTTGAGGCATGGTATCCCGGCGAAGAAGGAGGCACCGCGCTGGCCCAACTACTTTTTGGAGAATTCAACCCATCGGGACGGCTGCCGATTTCGATCGAACGGCGGTGGGAAGATAACGCAGCGCACGACAGTTATTATCCGAAAGCCGGAAGCAAGAAGGTTGTATACAGCGAAGGAGTTTTTATAGGCTATCGGCACTTCGACAAGTCCGCGACGAAGCCCCTGTTTCCGTTCGGTTACGGGCTCTCGTACACAACCTTCGCGTATAAGAACCTGTCAATTTCGTCCCCTTCGCCCGATCAAGTGGGCGTGACATTCGATGTGACGAATAACGGTGCCCGCGCCGGCGCGGATGTCGCAGAGGTTTTCGTTGGCGACCGCCATGCTCCAGTCCCTCGGCCGGTCAAGGAACTGAAGGGTTTTGCGAAAGTAAATCTGAATCCCGGTGAGACAAAGTCGGTGACCGTCAATCTCGACCGCAGAGCATTCTCGTATTATGACGTCGGAAAGCACGCTTGGATGGTCGCGCCAGGAGATTTCGAAGTGTACGTTGCTCTTTCGGCAGCAGAGGTCGAGCTCACCGGAAAGGTAACCGTACATTAGATAGACCGCGCCCGCCGGGAATCGACACTCCTACTCCCCGACGCCAACGATCACAGGCGTTCCGCGAGGAGATGCATGGGAGCCACTCTCGGGTTCGAGCGTAACCGCAAAGTTCTTGGCCGCTACGTCGGTCGGCAAGGGAGGATTTACGACCGTCGCGCTGCCATGAGCATCCGGTTTGAACAAACCCGCGGCGATGGGGGCACCGCCGTTCGCAGGGAACAACCATAGTTCGTAGATTTTGTCTGCAGGCAGGGCCGGCAAGTCACTGGCGATGAAAATCAGGTTGCGAGTGCGGTGCTCATAGATGGCTTTACCTCTCGGCTGCGGTTGGTTGCCAGCGGCAACCAGTTCCACTTTCAAGGCGTCGGGGTCGAGCAAGGTCGCTACCACGGCGTTGGCTTCGTCAAGCTTGCTTGCCTGACCGGCGAATTGCGCCCGCAATGCGGCCACGTCGTCGTGCAACGTCGAATTTTGCCGCCGCAAACCGACGCAGACGATCGCGAGTGCCAAAGCTACCGTCCAGCCGAGGACAGGAAGCCATGAACGCCCACGCCCTGCGGACGCGCCGGCGGTCTCGGCCGCCTTCATCCGTGGCTCTTTGGCAATAGCCGACAACAGCCGTTGCCGCGCACGCGCGGGAGGTTTGGGTCCGGTGGTGGTCAGCGCGAGGAGGCTCGTGTCGCCGCGCAGTAACTCCAATTCGCGACGACAGGAGGCGCAGCCTTCGAGATGCGCTTCGAGCGGGCGAAGCTCTTCGCCGCTAAGCGATCCGAGCGCGTGGAGCGCCAGATCATCCGCGAATTGTTCGTGCGCGCTCATGCGGCCAACACTTTCCGCAGGGAAAGGAGTCCTGCGCGAATCCTGGTTTTAATGGTGCCGAGCGGCTCCCCGGTTTTGTCGGCAATCTCGACGTGGGTCAATCCCTCGAAATACGCCATCTCGAGCGCAGATCGCTGGGTCGAGGGCATCGTCTCCAGCGCCCCGCGAACCTTGTCCATGGTGCGCGTCCGGTCGGCATCGCCGGCAAGATCAGGCTCAACCGAAACCACCAGGTCTTCGATATTGTTTGCCGGACGACGCCGACGCAGCGCATCGATGGCCCGATGGCGCGAGATCACAGCAAGCCATGCTGCCATGTTGCCGCGGTTTGCGTCGAATGCCCCGGGATTGCGCCAGAGCTGCATGAAGATCTCCTGCAACACATCCTCGGCCGCGCCCGTATCTTGCAGCACCCGCAGCGCCACCGAATATACGATGGAGGAATAGCGATCGTAGAGCGCCGCCATAGCACCCTGATTGCCTGACCGTATCGCCGTTACCAGCGCAAGATCGGAGGTCATCGCGTTGGTGTCACTGCTTGACACGCGATCTTCATCCTCCTTAAGTACGTCTCACAATGAGCTTTGGATTGCTTTATCAAGCCAATGTCAATCGACGGGGCCCAATGAAAATAGCAGTGAAAGCCAGTCGAAGCAAGCCTCACATGGTTAGTATGGTTCGTAGATCTCAGATCGCGCTGCGCGTGTCATCAGCTCTTCGATTGCCCGCTGGGCTGATTTGCCATTTTCCAGAATGTCGAACATTTGTTCGGTAATTGGCATCTCGATGTTTTTCTTGCGCGCCAAACCGACCGCAGCCCTGGTGGTGAATATTCCCTCGGCGACGGCTCCGTGCATGCCGGCAATAATGTCCGGCAGCCTGCGGTTCTTGCCGAGCTCAACTCCGACGCCGCGGTTGCGCGAGAGATCTCCGGTGCAGGTGAGGACCAGATCGCCCAGTCCGGCGAGGCCCGCCATGGTATCGAGACGCCCCCCGCAGGCCACGACCAGGCGCGCCATCTCGGCTAGACCACGCGTAATCAGCGCCGCGACAGAATTGTGACCGAGGCCGAGTCCATCGCAGACGCCGGCGGCGATCGCAATGATGTTCTTCAGCGCGCCGCCTAACTCGACGCCGGTCACGTCGTCATTGGTATAGACGCGAAAGCGCGAATCGTTGAACGCCTGCTGCACAACGCGTCGCACTTCTCCGTCGACGGACGCGACCGTGACGGCGGTCGGATCTCCGCGCGCAACTTCCTTGGCGAACGAAGGCCCGCTCAGCGCGGCGATGCGAGGCGTGAATTTGCGGCGGCGCAAAACATCGCTGATCACTTCCGTCATGCGCAGCAGGGAGCCGTCTTCGAGTCCTTTCGTGCAGCTGACGAAAAGTGTCTCCTCGCCGATCGCCGGCGCCATGCGGTCAAACAAAGCTCGACAATGCTGTGAAGGCATTACGCTGACGACGATCTCCGCTGCCTGCAACGCGGCGTTCAGATCGTTGGTCGCCTCGATCGACTCCGGCAGGACGAATCCCGGCAGGAAGCGCTCGTTGACGTGCCGGATCATAACGCTTTCGACGACATCCGCTTCATTGGCCCAAAGCCGAACATGATGAGCGGCCTTGCGTCCGAGAACAATGGCCAGCCCGGTGCCCCACGCGCCCGCTCCGATGACGGCAATGCGGCTCATCTTTGGCTTGCTCGTATCGTTTCTGACTTGTTCGCTCCCAACCGCGATTCCGTTCCGGAGGCGAGGCGACCAATATTCTGCCGGTGCTTCCAGATCACCAGGGCCGAAACTGCGGCGATATCAATGATCTGCCGCGAGTCTGCATATTCGTGGAGAGCCCACGCCAGGAGCGGAAAAGCCACTGCTACCGCAATCGACCCGAGCGAGACGTAGCGGAAGGCGACGGCGATGATTAAAAACAGGATCACCAGGCACAAAATCGATTTCGGCGTGAGCAGTATAAAACTTCCGAGGCTGGTGGCGACACCCTTTCCGCCGCGGAACTTGAGCCACACGGGAAAAAGATGACCGAGTACCGCGAAAAAAGCCGCCGTAGTCATGATCAGGGGCCGATGCGGCCCGCCGAAGAGCGCCCGCGCCAGTAGAACCGCGGCCATACCTTTAGCGGCGTCAAGAAGCAAGGTCGCAACCCCGAGCGCAGGGGACTTGCGAGCCACATTGGTCGCGCCAATGTTGCCGCTACCGCTCGATCGTACATCCTCACCCTTGAAAATTCTCACCAACAGGTAGCCGAATGGGATCGCGCCCAACAGATAGCTTGTGGCCGCCGTGATGAGGTAGGGATTCATGTTGAGTGGAGCCGAAACCGTTCTAATTTCGTATACTTCGATCCTCCCGGCGAAGGCTGGCTCTGATAGAGAATAAACTCGTTAGCCGTCATTGTGCCGAAGTCAAGCGGGCCCATCGCAACCAGTCGTTTCTCAAGCACGGCGAACGCGGCGTTCGGGCCATCGCCTTTGCGCCACTGCGGGGAGCCCGATCTGCCGCTGTTCCGCGCCAGCGTCAGGTGCGGGCTATAAAGCCGCTCTTCGCGTGGAATGTCGAGCTCCGCGAGCGCCTTGTCGACCACCCCGGCCAGTTCCGCAAGTTGCGGCCGGGCTTCGATTCCGATCCAGAATACACGCGGAGCGTTTGCGGTCGGGAAAAATCCATATCCGGCGCAGCCAATATTAAAAGCGCTGACTTTAATCTTCCCCAGACGTTCGGCAACAGCCTCCACCTGCGCCGGTGTTTTTTCCCCGATGAACTTTAACGTAATGTGGAGTGACTCCGGGCGCACCCAGCGAGCCTCGGGCGCGAAACCTTCGACGCCCTCGAGGAAGCGCGAGATACGGAAACGAACTTCAGAATCGAGATCGATGCCAACGAATATTCGCATCTCTTGTAATGGCGTCTCACAACAACGCTCTGCGGATCATCTCCAACGCCTGCTGGGTCGCGAACTGGCGGATGCGTTGGCGGTCGCCGGGAAAATTACGTTCCACCACCTGCGTTCCCTCTTCTCCTGCCAGCGCGATGTAGACCAGGCCGACCGGCTTCTGCTCGCTTCCGCCGCCGGGGCCGGCGACTCCGGTGATTCCAACCCCGTAGCTGGACAGACAACGCTGGCGGATGCCCTCGGCCATTGACGCGGCCACTTCGCGGCTGACCGCTCCGTGCTGGTCGATCAGTGCCTTGGGAACGTTGGCAAATTGCGTCTTCAATTCGTTCGAGTACACGACCGCTCCGCCCAAAAAGTAGCGCGAACTGCCGCCCAGCGAGGTGATGCGCTCCGCCAGCATCCCACCCGTGCAGGATTCCGCAGTGGCCAGGGTCATGCCGCGCATTTGCAAGAGATAGCTGACAATCTGCTCGATGGTCTCCCCTTTGCGCGAAAAGATCGCATCGCCGAGCTCATCTTCGATTCTTTCGGCGAGATCCGCGATGCGCGCTTCGGCGTCTGCTTGCGAATCCTTCCGGCACCGAAGGTGCAGCTGAATCTCGCCCCCGCCCGCGAGGATCGTGGTTTCCACATCGGTGTAAGTTTTGTAGATGGGCGCGACCCGCGCGTCCACTTGCGACTCGGGCATCATTGCCAGTTTGAGCGTGCGCGTGGCGATGTATAGCACGGGAATTCGCGCGCGCAACCGCGGAATGCACTCCGTCTCAAAAAGCGCCTTGAGTTCATAAGGAGGGCCAGGCAGCAGCATCAGAATCCGCTCCTGGCCATCGTATTTTCCGGTAACCCATTGGCCGGGCGCGGTGCCCATTGCATTCGGCAAAACCGCGGCGCTCGAAATGACATCGGCCTGCTTGGCGTTATTGGCGGCCATCTTCATACCGCGCTTGGCGAAGCGCTCTTCAAGTTTCGCGAGGATCGCGGGATCGCGCTGCAGTTTCAAACCGAGCGCAGCAGCGACCGATTCGCGCGTGAGGTCATCTTCGGTGGGGCCGAGGCCACCGGTGAAAATAATGATATCGGAGCGGCGCATGGCGAGCTTGGCGGCCGCTGTCAGCCCTTCGGCATCGTCGCCCACAACGCCCTTGAAGCGCATTTCTACCCCCAGTTCATTCAACTTTTCGGTGAGGTAGAGCGAGTTTGTGTCTTGGCGATGGGGAGTGAGCAACTCAGACCCAACCGCGATGATCTCGGCGTTCACGGCTAAGAGTGTAAATGATGAGGGAGACAACTGGCGGGGGTCGCGGTAGAAAACAGTGGAGCAACTGCCATACTCGCCCGTCCAGCCGGCCGCAAGTTGTTATCTTCCCGGTTGCTGCTGCGTCATACAGTGCAGCGCGCCATATCCCCAAATCAGATCACCGGAATAGATGGGTACAATTTCCCGGCCCGGGAACAGTTGCGCGAGCGTGTTGAGCGCGATGCGGTCGTTCGGATCGTTGAACACCGGTGCGAGCACAACGCCATTCGCGACATAAAAGTTGGCGTAGCTGGCAGGCAACTGGCGTCCTTCGAAAACGACCGGGCGCGGCATCGGGATTTCTACGATCTCGAGCTTCTGTCCCTCGGCCGAGCGGGCATTTCTAAGGCGGCCAAGATTGGCTTGCAAGGCGGCGAAATTTTCGCTCTGCTCGTTTTGCTCGATCATCGTGACGACAATATTCGGAGCGACAAAGCGGGTGATGTCATCAACGTGGCCGTGGGTATCATCCCCAGCGATGCCGCTATCAAGCCAGATAACGGAATGCGCGCCGAGATAGTCGGCGAACATCTGCTCATAGGCGATGCGGTCCATGGGCGGATTGCGCTGCTGGGTGATCGAGAGCAGGCATTCCTCCGTGGTGATCAGGGTGCCCCGGCCATTGACGTCGATCGATCCGCCTTCGAGCACGACACGATGCTTCCTATGAGAGCGGTCAGCAACGAATGGCTGCACGACGCGTGCACCAGCGGCTCGCGCCATGCGCTCTCCGACTTTTTCGTCACGTTTGAAATTCGGATATTTGGCCCAGGCGTTGAATTTAAAATGCAGCGCAAGTAAAGCCGGGCCGGAGGAGTCATCCGCATGATCTGGCGATGCCGGGAGGAAGATGCAGCCGGAATCCCGCGTCCAGACGCGATCGGTGCGCCAGTGATGGAAGCTGACGTTCTCGGAAAGAGCATCGGCTTTATCCAGCACCGCGCGAGCGCGCTTTTCCGAGGCCGTGTCATTGACCATCAAGTCCACGCGCTCATGGCGCGCCAGATTGCGGATAATCTCGGCGTAGACCCACGGAATCGCTTCGAACTTGCCGGGCCAATCGCCCTCGAAATGAGGCCATGCGAGCCACGTGGACTCGTGCGGCTCCCACTCCGCGGGCATGCGGTAGCCCCGTGCGGCGGGGAAAAGTCTGGCACGGGCCGCGGATTTTCCCTTTATCGATCGTCTCGCCATTTTCGTCCGGTCATTTCCCGTCAATCATCCGGCTGGTGATTGGAGCGTAGCTGTCGATGCGGCGGTCGCGCAGAAAGGGCCAGTTGCGGCGTACGTCCTCGAGATGATGAAGGTCCACTTCGCCGAGCAGAATTTCCTCTTGGTTGCTGGAAGCTTCGGCGACGACACGTCCGAAGGGATCGCAGAAAAATGATCCTCCCCAAAACTCCAGACCTTTGCCGGGTGCTGAATTGCCGCGGATGTCGCCGGTCTCGAAGCCGACGCGATTGACCACTCCGACATAAACACCGTTTGCAATGGCGTGCGCCCGCTGAATGGTGCGCCACGCGTCGTGTTGCGCCTCACCGAATTCAGCCTTCTCCGCGGGATGCCATCCGATCGCCGTCGGGTAAAAAAGGATGCTTGCCCCTTGCAAAGCCGTGAGCCGCGCGCCTTCCGGATACCACTGGTCCCAGCAGACCAGCGTGCCAAGTTTTCCGGCGGAGGTGTCGAAGGCTTTGAAACCGAGATCGCCGGGTGTGAAATAAAACTTTTCGTAGTAGAGCGGATCGTCAGGAATGTGCATCTTGCGGTAGATGCCGCGCAATACGCCATCCGAATCGAAAACCGCCGCCGTGTTGTGATAGAGGCCGGGCGCGCGCTTCTCGAAGAGCGACGCGATCAGTACAACTGAATTTTTCAAGGCGGCGGCGCCGAGCTTCTCGGTCGCCATGCCGGGGATGGGTTCTGCGAGATCAAAGAGGGCGGCATCTTCCCGCTGGCAGAAATATTGGGTCTGGAAGAGTTCTGGCAGACAGATTACGTCGGCGCCTCGTCGCGTCGCCTCTGCAACGCGCTCGAGCGCCTTCGCCAGATTGTCGGCGGGCTCGGGTCCGCATGACATCTGGATCAGGCCAATGGTGAATTTGTCTCGCACTTGTTCTCCGACTCGGATCGACGCGGCAAGCCGTGTCACGACGCATGAAGGTTCGCGCCTAAGCATATCAAAGTGCCCGCCGCGGGCGTGTGAATGTTACGACAATGTGAACGAAGTCGCCCGCGTTTCGCTCACTTCTAGTAAATTGTTTCTTCGGAGAAATGATTGTTACGCTGGAGGCTCATCCTTGAGGCAGAAAAGTGTCGCGAAGCGCGATCGGCAACCTGAAGGCAATCATCCCCATGGCAAACATGAAGAAGGCGCAGGGATTGACCGCAAGCTTCACGATCCGGTGTCGGATCGCCTGATTCCCCTCGAACCGCTCGATCTCGGCAAGATTCGATCCATCGACGACCTGGTGCGCGCGATGTCGAAAACGGCCTTCACCGGCCGCCAGCTGGGTGAAGCCGCCGACGTGCTCGAGGCCATGGCGCGAGACCGGGAATGTTTCGTCGTGATGACACTGGCGGGCGCGATGACCGTAGCCAAGCAGGGACTGGTGATTGCTGAGTTGATCGATCGTGGCATCGTGAATGCGATCGTCTCGACTGGCGCGCTCATGGCGCATGGCCTGGTCGAGGCGACCGGTCGTGCTCATTTCCGGCACAATCCCGATCTCAGCGATGAGGAACTTTACCAGGCCGGATATAACCGCGTCTATGACACCCTCGAACCGGAGCAGAACCTCGACGACGTGGAGCGCGTGATGGCAGCCGTGTTCGGCGGCTGGAATGCTGACGAAGTGATGTGTTCTTACAAGCTGAATCGCGCCATTGGAGCGCACCTGGCCAGGCACGCGAAGGGTCAGCGCGGCATTCTGAAGTCGGCCTATGAAAACAATGTTCCCGTATTTGTTCCCGCGTTTTCCGATTCCGAGCTCGGCCTCGATTACGCATTGACCAACCGCGAGCGCGACAAAAAAGGAAAGCCGCGATTTCGCTTCGATCCCTTCGAAGACCTGGAGCACTTTGCCGCAACCCTTCTTCGCCAGAAACGCCTGGGAATTTTCACCATCGGCGGAGGTGTTCCGCGCAACTGGTCGCAGCAGTTTGGACCGTTCATCGAATTGCGTCACCGCCGGGGCGGGGAAGACCTTCCCCTGAAGCGCTATCACTACGGGCTGCGCATCTGCCCCGAGCCGGTCTATTGGGGCGGGCTCTCGGGTAGTCCTTACAGCGAGGCGGTTTCGTGGGGAAAGTTTGTGCCTCCGGCGGAGGGGGGGAAATTTGGCGAAGTTTTTGTGGATGCTACGGTGGGCCTGCCGCTGATCGTGGCGGCTGTGCTGGAGCGGTTGAAGAGGAAGCCGACCGGCAAGAAAACGATTCGCCTCGCCTAATTGCTACGACCAGAGAGCAAACGGGGTGCCTGCCAACCTCACTTCGTTTGCCTGGCTTCCGAGAAGGCGTGGGGCGCGGCATCTACTTCAGACGAAACCGGCGTGCGGTGGAGAATAGTAAACGCCGAGAGAATCTCGCCGGTTAAAAATTCGCCTTGAGTCAGATTGGCAAATTCGCCGGGACCCGGATCGTTATCGGTGAAGGTATAGTAAAAGCCGATGCTGTGCGCGCCGCGAAGATCGTGAAGCGTGACCCGGAATGAAATGCAACGTGACCGACGCTCTCGGAAACGAAACCACCGTCAACAACCCGCCGCTTTCGAGCACTAACTCTGGGTCAATTGGCCAGTCCACGGGACTTTGATTGCCAACCGTCAGGTACCTTCAGTCGCAGGCTGCCACAGACCCCGAGGTCTTTGCTCGCCACGTTGCAAACACTGACAATCCCTGGAACGGCGAGCCATGAAGCCGCCGGCACGGATTTTGAGGTCCCTGGTCACGATCCGCCGTCGGGCCTGGAGCACCCCAAAGGAATGGCTTTATGAATATCGCAACAGTCTTCCGCTGAGCCTTTGTCGCCAAACTGAAAGAAATCAACCGTTCCCTTGTCGCCCACTGGAAACGAGGCGTCAACCTCTTTAGAGTCGGCGGGAACCTGTTCCGGTCTCAGACCCAACGCGCCTGGCGCGGAGGCCTCTTAGTTGGCGGTTGGCGCGAACAGCAAGAACGAGGCAACGAGGGAAACGAGTAGTCTCAATGGTGTCCTCCGCCAGTCCTGTGCGTTGACCTGATTTATGAACCTGGCCCGGCTTGCTCGCCGACCTCAATCGAAGATCAGAACTGCCGACGCGATCACCGTAGTCCACAGCCCGCGCTTATCGCCGACCGCCGATTGCGTGACGTTGGCCGTCCGCACGATCTTATTCGAGATACGATAGATCTCTTTTTTCTCGTCCCAGGACCGATCCGAATCAAACTCCACGTTCAGCGTAGTCGCGAGCATTTCCGCGGCAAGTTCCTCTGCGTAATCTCCGGCCGAGTCTTCGGTCTCGCCAAACGAATGGTGCTCGCTCAGGTATCCATAAGTGTTGCGGTCGGCGGGGATGGCTACACCAATAGAAGAGGCTAATAACCGATGTGGTTCGTGAGTCGAGTTTTCGGCGACTACCGCGAAGACCACTTCTCCAGGCGACAGATACGTGAGTCCCTGCGAGCGCGGGACCAATTTGCAGTTGGGCGGAAAGATGGACGAGACACGCACCAGATTTTGCGCTGCGATGCCGGCGTCCCTTAAGGCCAGTTCGAATGAAGTGAGGCGCTCTTTGTGTTTCCCCACACCTTTCGTGAAGAAGATCTTCTTGGGGACCATGTCCTTGCCCAATTCATTTTCCTCCAGGAAATTGTGTTTTGGCCTGAGGGGCAAATCTAACACAGCGATTTGTAAAGATTGTATGAAAAAAAGGGAATATCCGGGATTTCTCAGAACCCACTTGCCATGGCCGCCGCGGAGGGTGACGATGACGATCGCGGGCGCGGAAGGGAGATAATCCCGGGGTCGGAAAAGTTACCGATTGCGGCATTGCGGAATCGAAAAGCAGCGAGCAAGGACCGGGGAGGTCGAACCAGGAATGGGCACTTTTGGTCGCTACCTCGACGCTACGGTCGATCGGCCTGGGCTACGCGGCCTCTTTTGTAACCAGGGAGCGTGCGGCTTCTTTTGCCTGCGAGCCTACAATCTTCATTTCCTGCCAGTCGTAGCGGAATTCCTTGCCACAGTCCAAACACGCGACATAGGTACCGGTCCGTTGCGCCGCCGGGTACAGGCGCGAGCCAGCTCGAATCGTTATCGGAAAACTGTAGCGGGCGTGCCGGCAACCAAACATACTCTCCATCAACTTTGAAAACATCGCCATCTCCCACACTGAATAAAAAGAAAACGGTGGCCGACCCATTCGCCTGAAGTCAGGACCGGCGCTGACTACTTAGATTCCTGTAGAGAAAAAAAGGTTCTCGCCTTCGATTCCATGGAAGGTTCCGCTTTGCAGTTAATATTGACGCGACCGGTACAGAATGGCGAAGTGAACCATTCCGGAACCGTCAAGTTGTTGGCGGGTTGGACTTCTTGTGCTCGGAGCACTTGGACATGATCGCCGACCGCAGGCGGGTGCGCAGATCGTCGGGCAGTTCGTAGAGTTCGGAGTCGCGGTAGATTTCAATGGTCTTGCGGGTGGTATCGCAAACTACGTAGCAGTTGTGGCACCACGCCAGATGATTGTCCAGTTCGGACTTGGTGCGGGCGTCCAGCACGCCGTCGAGATAATTTGTCAGTTCGTTTAGAAATTCAGAACACTTCACTGGTCGCCATCTCCACTCGCCTTTTTCTGAAAGAAGCGGTTGAGCCGTTCGCGTAATTGCAGACGTGCTCGCAATAATCGCGACTTCACCGCCGGGATGCTCAATTCCAACGCGTCGGCCGTCTCCTCAGTCGAGAGCCCCTCCACGTCACGGAGCACGAACACGGTCCGAAACCCTGCCGGCAATCCCTGAATCGTGCGAGTCAGAATATCGCGCAACTCCGCCTGGTTGTACATCTGCTCCGGATTGGGACTCCAATCCGCAACCTCGCGGGGTAACGAGTCATCTTCAGTTTTTACGTCTTCGTCCAGAGAAACCGTGCGTTCCGGTTTCCTCCGACGCAACTTCATCAGGGCTTCATTTACCGCAATGCGCACCAGCCAGGTATAGAATTTTGACTGCTCCTGGAACTTGGCAAGATTCCCATACGCCTTGAGGAACGCCTCCTGAACGACGTCTTCAGCGTCCTCGCGATTCTGCGTTATGTGCTGAGCGATGCGGAAAACATTGCGATCATAGCGCCGTACCAATTCCTCAAACGCCTGATCGTCGCCGCGTTTCGCGCGCCGGACCAGCTGCATTTCTTCGCTGACCGGTTGCTCTATGTTGGGTTGGATGGTACTCATTCGTAACTTGATGCAGATTTTTCTGACAACGCGATGAAGCCCTCACTGCTATTGTACTTGCTGGCTGCGTTTTATGGGACCGCTGTTTTGACGCGTTCTGGCTGGAAAAGTTTTCCGTTCGAGCGTGTCGATTTGCCTCGACACCGGTAGGGCAAGCACTACGGTGCAATGAGAGAGCCTCCAATAGGACATATAATCAGTGGCGAGAAGGGTTACCTTCGCTCCCCAAAAACAGATCTGCCCCGGAGCACGGATGAACGAGCGCGGTTGGATTGAACCGATTGTAGAACGCGTGGTAGGACAGGTTCTCGACACCCAGGTGGCTCGACTGCGCATTGAGATTGTGCGCCGGGTGATGGATGAGATCGCGGCCGCGCCGGCTCCCGACGGAACCGCGTTCGCGGAACCAGCGCGCGGTCAGCATACCACTTCGGCGGCCGATTCTGCGGGTCTGGCGCGCGCCGTGGCCGAAATTCAGCTGGGCGCGTCACAACGCGACATTCTGCGCGCATTGCTCGATACCAGCTCACGCTATGCCACCCGCGTCGCCCTGTTTGTCGTCAAGGGCGCCCGCGCCACGGGATGGCAAGGACGCGGCTTCGCCAATTCCGAGGCGGTGAAGGATTTTGGTCTCGAGGAAACTACTCCGGCTATCGTCTGCGCCATCCGTGACCGCGTGTTGACGAGCGCCAGCGCTGACGATCTGGACCCGAGATTCCTGCATTTGGTGGGAATGCCGGCTATCGGGCAAGTCCAGATTCTTCCCTTGATCCTGAAAGACAAGGTTGCCGCGCTTCTCTATGCGGATAGTGGAACCAATGCGGCCGGTTTGCTTGATATCGGGTCGCTTGAGTTGCTGGTGCTCTCGACCAGCTCATGGCTCGAAGTGAACTCGCTTCGCAAGCAGGCGCAGAAGGAGCTCTCACTCGCACAGTTAGACGGGCAGAATGCAGCAGCGGCTGAAGCGCACCCTGCGGCGGCGGCGCACGCAGCATCGGCTTTCAGCGATCCCTTCGCCTCATCTTCACCTCAGCACGCCATGGCAGCCGCCGCCTCCGCCGGCGAAGCCTCGGCTTCGATCGCTCGAGAGGCAGGCGAAGCAATCGAAACTTCCACATGGACCGCCAGTTCTCCTGAGACCGTCGCCGCCGACAGCATGTCTGCTCCAAGCGCGCACCTCGCATTTCAGCCCGCTGCTCTCGGAACGGATCCGGCGTTCCCCGGGGCAATGCCTTTGGGTCATGGAGAGACCGCGCCAACATCGGCGGCGCCGTCAACCGGCGCGCTATCGCCAGAAGATCAGGACATTCATCGCAAGGCCCAGCGTTTCGCCCGCCTTCTGGTGGACGAGATCAAACTCTACAATCAGGCGAAGGTCGCTGAGGGTCGCAATAATAAGGATCTTTATGACCGCCTGAAAGAAGTGATCGAGAAGAGCCGGATCACGTACCAGAAACGTTACGGGATGACGGTTGCGGCTTCCGGCAATTACTTTCAGCATGAAATAATAAGAAGTCTCGCAGAAGACGATCTTTCGATCATGGGTGCCAACTTTCGGCACTAGGTGGGGTTGAGTGCGTCGCTTAGCAGTCGCGGTATCCGCTGTAATTATTCTTCTGCTCTGGCTCGGCTTCTTGCGGTCCGCTGTCGCCCAGTCCACCTCATCCAAGCCGGATGAGGAAAGCGCGCAATCCCCGGGCACACAACAAAAAAGAACGCCGACGAAAAGCGCGGTAACCAAACGCACTCCGGCGGGATCAAAAACTGTCGCCTCCGTCCCCACCAGGAAGAAACGTAAGACCATCTCTCCGCGGGTGCGCCGCGTGCGACAAGCCTTTGTTGCTTCCGCCAGTCTGCGTCCCATGGCGCAACAGCTATTGCAGGACCGCACTCCAACGGCCTACGCCGGAGTCGAGGCTTACGCCCGGAGTCACACCAAAGAAGACGCGGGAGCGCTAGCCTGGCTGGTCCTCGGCTATGCTCACACCCTCGATCATGATTACGCGAGAGCAATCGACCCGCTGAATCGAGCCAAAGCTGGGGCCAGCGAGCTCGGAGACTATGTGGCCTACTATCTGGGCGTTGCTTACCTGAACACGGCGCACAATGCCGAGACACTGGCAACGCTCGCAGATTTCAGCAAGACCTTTCCCGACTCGCTCCTGATTCGTGACGCACACCTGATCTACGCGAGCGCGCTGATCGAGGAAGGCCGTCCGCAAGATGCAGCTGCGCTTCTCGAAAAAGACCGCGCACCGGTTCGCAGCGATGTGGAGTTCACCATTGGGCGGGCTTACGAAGAGGGAGGCGATAATCAGAGGGCTATAGACCTTTTCCGCAACATTTATTTCAACCTTCCCAACAGCGGCGAGGCCGAGGCCGCCGGAAGAGAGTTGCGAAAACTCGAAGTTTCCGGCACCGTCGCCGAGCGCCGCACTCGTGCCGATTTGCTTTTCAAGGCCAAGCACTACAGCGACGCGGCTCATGACTACAAAGATCTGGTAGAAGACGTTGCCCCGGCGGAACGCCCTGAGGTGAAATTGACGCTCGCCGAAGCGCTCGAAAAAAGCGACCGCAGTCACGATGCGCGCCAGATCCTGACGTCGATGGGTGTACAGACCGGTGACGCCGAAGCCGAGCGCCTCTATCTGCTGAGTGAGACCGAGCATTCTACGAGCGATGAAGACGCTGTGCAGCGTACGCTCAACGATTTGCGGCAATTCGGCCCCACCAGCCCATGGCTCGAACAAGCGCTGTTTTCGGCCGGCAATATGTATCTGCTGAAGCGCGACTACGACCGCGCCATCGACTACTTCCGTGAATTGCAGCAACGTTTTCCGCACGGAGCGCGTGCATCCTATGCGCACTGGAAAGCATCGTGGTTGAGCTTCCGCCAGGGCCAAACCGATGCGGCTCGACAAGGTTTCGAAAATCAGCTCGCCCTCTATCCCGATTCCGCCGAGGTTCCCGCCGCGCTGTACTGGCGTGGTCGTCTCGCTGAAGAAGATGGCAACCCGGCAATGGCAAGGGCGTTTTATGAGAAGCTCTCCGACCGCTTCCGCAATTACTATTACGCCGAGGTCGGGCGGCAGCGGCTGAAGGCGTTACCGACGGCAAGAACTTTGTCGCCCGGCGAAGCTCTGCCGCACTACGCATTGCTCGATCGCGTCCCTCCACTTGCCTCCACCGGAAAGGTGGTCGAGGTAGATCCTCCGGACGACAACCTGCGCGTAGCGCGAGCGCGCCTGCTCTCAAACGGAGGTCTGGCGGATATGGCCGTGCGCGAGTTGCAGGCCGCTGCAGCTGAGGAGAGCGGAACCTGGGCGCCCCCTGAGATGGCGCGCGTCTATCAGGATGGGGGCCGCTACGATCGCGGCATCGAGATCATGAAACGCTCGATGCCCAACTATTTCGCCGTCAACCTCCCCGATATGCCCCGCCCCTATTGGGAAGCGCTTTTTCCCAAAGCGTATTGGGCGGACTTGCGCAAATATTCGGTGCAAAACGGCCTCGACCCCTATCTGGTGGCCTCCCTGATAAGGCAGGAGTCCGAGTTCAACGCGCAAGCGCTTTCCCGGGCGAACGCCGTTGGCCTGATGCAACTTCTGCCGAAAACCGGCAAGACCGTAGCAAAACAAGTCAAACTCAAGGGATACAGCGCACCGAAACTGTTCACGCCATCCATCAACCTTGAACTGGGCACGCGTTATTTCAAAGACATGGTCGATAAGTACAACGGACAATTCGAATACGCTCTGGCCGCCTACAATGCAGGCAGCGACCGCGTGGGTGATTGGCTCGGGCAAGGCCATTATCGTGATCCGCAGGAGTTTGTAGAGTCGATCCCATTTACCGAGACCCGCGAATACGTGCAAGCCATCCTGCGCAATGCAAACATGTATCGTCAGCTTTACGGAATCCCTTAGCAACAGCCAGCTTTAGCTTCCGGGCGTTAGAATGGCATCGCCGGAAGGCTTATGGCGAACCCGAAATTGAATTCTGATTGCGACATTACGCGTGCTTCGACACTGCCCGCACCGCTATACTTCAGTCCCGAAACCTTTGACGACGAAAAGAGGCGGATCTTTGCATCGGCGTGGCAGGTCGTCGGCCATGTTCACCAGGTACCGAACCCGGGCGATTACTTTACCTTCGATCTCATGGGAGAGCCGCTTCTCATCGTCCGCGGCGAGGACGGAGTTCTCCGCTGCTTTTATAATGTATGCCGCCATCGCGCCGGAAATCCCGCAACCGGCTGCGGAAACCGCAAACTCTTTCGCTGTAGCTACCATGGATGGACCTACCGCCTGGACGGTGCGCTCTTAGTCACCCCCGAATTCGAGGATGTCGAAGATTTTGACCCCAGGGACTTTGGCCTCGCTCCGGTGCGACTGGAACACTGGTTCAACCTCATCTTCGTGAATCTCGATCCGAAAGCCCGACCCCTCCGCGATTGTCTCGGCGATCTACCAGTGCAAGCGGAAAGGTTCGATTTCAGCGGTATGCAATTTTCCGAGCGTCGAACCTACGAGATGAACTGCAACTGGAAGACCTATATCGATAACTATCTTGAGGGTTACCACGTTCCGAGCGTGCATCCGGCGCTCAATCGAGAAATTAACTACAACGCCTATACCGTCGAAAGCTATCCCAGCCACATCCGCCAATGGACTCCGATCCGCGGTGCCCAGAGCGGGGACTCTACTCCGCGTCGTTACCAGCAGTCCGGCGATGACCTCACCGCCGATTACTTCTGGGCTTTTCCGAACTGGATGCTGAACTGTTACCCCGATAATGTCTCACTCAACATTATTCTGCCGCTCGGCCCCGAGCGCACGCTGGCAATCTTTGAATGGTATTTGCCGGAAAAAGATCTGGGCAGCGAGGCCGCCCGCAAGGCTCTGGCCTTTAGCGACGAAATTCAGGTTGAAGATGTCCGCATCTGCGAGATCGTGCAGAGAAATCTCCACTCCCGCAGCTATGTCAGCGGACGATACAGCGTGAAGCAGGAAAAGGGAGTCTACGCCTTTCACCAGATGTATCGCGATATCATGTCGCGCTAGTACCAACGGCACAGCCGTTCCTTTTGGAAATGCGACAGGCCGGTCATCTCGCAGAGGCCGACTTCGCGGCAGCGGAAGCCCGGAAGACTTGGACTTCTCCGAATCTAATTCGGGATCAGATCGCAGCGGGGCAAATGCTCGCCCTCGTCGGCCGGCCGTCACAGTAAAGATCCAACGACACTCACGCCCGTTTCAGTAGCAGGCAGGTGATATCGTCGTGCTGCGGAGTGTTCCCGACGAAGCGATCGAGCTCCGCCAGCAGATTGCGCAGTTGTTCGGCAGGAGTCAAGGCCGCCCCGCGATTGACCATTCGCAGGAGCGCCTCTTCGCCATACTCGTCATTTTTGGCGTTGAATGCTTCGACCACTCCGTCGGTGAAGATCACGAGCCAGTCGCCCGGATCAATGCGAGTCGTGCCAACCTGATAAGGTGCCGCCGCAAGGATCCCCACGGGAATGCCGCCCGCTTCCAGTCGTTCCACCGCACCCGAAGACTTCCGAAGAATCGGCACGTTATGTCCAGCGTTGACATAGGTCACGTCGCCGGTCGCGAGATCCAGTTCGGCAAAGAAAGCGGTCGTGAAGCGAACTCCGCCCTGGCTGTTGGAGCACGAATAACGATTCACCCCTGTCACGAGATCCGCCAGCGGGATGCCGCTGCTTGTTAACGTTCGCAAACTTGCCTGGAAGGTTGCCATCAGCATGGCCGCAGGAATGCTTTTTCCGGCAACATCGGCCACCACAAACAGAATCCGATCCTCGGCCATCGTGCGGCCTGGGCGTAATATGACATCGTAATAATCGCCCGCCACCGTATTCGCTGGCCGCGTCGTGTAAGCAATCTGATATCCCGGAATCTGCAGTGGCGCACCGGGCAGCAGCCACGCCTGAATATCTTTCGCGATCTCCAGGTCGCGCTTCATCACCACTCGATCCGCCAGTTCCAGCAGTAACACAGCTAACAACAACAGTCCGCCCCATACGTGCATGTCCAGCATGTGGATCTCGACATGTCCGGACCGATCGCTATTCGAATATTCGCCGGCTGGAAACAGCAGCAGAATCAGACCGATAAGCAGGAGCACTCGGCGCGCTGGTGTCAACTTCTCCAGAATCGCCCAGAATAATGCCTTGGCAATATGCCAGGCGCGCCGTAACAGAGACGATTCAGCCTCCAGATTTTCCAGACCGGACGAATAGAACCGATAGCTGGAACGCGCATCTTTCTCAAGCTGCGACCAGAGCTGGTTCACAGCCATCCCCTCACTTACGCGAAGCCAGAAGTGGCGAGCTCTTCCCTCGAACCGGGACCGCGGTGGAACGGTGGACTGAGGCGAGGCCATGTCAGAGCAAACATTATAGGCTGGCAGTGCTTGTGCAGGGACTTCTCTTCGTCTGGTGCGTCTGGTGCGGCGGCGATGCCGGACCCTTCAGTGTTGAAGTTTATGCGCCTTGAAACATCTCCATCTGTTCTGTCTCGGACTGGGCTCTGTGACTTGCGCGTGCGTGCTGGTCTCCAAATCCGTGTTTCTGGCGCAGAGCCGCCATTAATTGTGACAGCCTCTGCGCATATCCTTTCGGCAGAAATGCCCGGCCATCGTACCTCTTTCTGTAGTTGTCGACCAGGGCAGGAAAGCTTTCCTCCAAAAACGGCAGAAAAACGGCGGCGGAACAGGGTTTCAGAAAAAGCGGATTGGCATAAATATACTTTGCGCCCGCCTCACTGGCGGCCTTCACAAGCGCATCCAGGTCCCGCGGCCGATCTGTTATGTCTGGTAGCACTGGCGCGCAGATCACCCCCGTGTCTACGCCGGCTAGATTCAGTTGACGAACAGCGTCCAGCCGCAGGTCCGGACGCGGCGCACGCGGCTCCAGCTTGCGGGCTAACTCCACGTCCAGGGTGGTGACGGTGACATTCACAAAAATTTGATTGCGCTCGGCAACGCGCCGCAGGATCTCAGCGTCGCGTGTAACCATGGTCGATTTGGTCACAATGCCAATCTCGAGCCCCGAATGCATTGCCAATTCTTCAAGGATTGCCCGCGTCACTTCGAAGCGTCGCTCCGCTGGCTGATAGGGATCAGTTGCCGTGCCAATCGCGATTCTTTCGCCGCGCTTGACCCGCTTCAGCTCGGAACGAAGCAGCGACGCGGCATGTTGTTTGATAAAAATCTTGCGTTCGAACTCCACGCCATCGCGCAGTTCCATGAATTCGTGCGTATAGCGCGCGTAGCAGTACTTGCAGGCAAACTCGCAACCTCGGTAAGGATTGATTGCCCAGGAGAAAGGGAGATTGCGTGCGCTAACGACGCGGCTAAGGACGGAACGCGTCCCGAGCGTGAAGTATTCGACATTATGGCCTTCGCGCAGCGACTCTCCCGCGGCGGCGATTCGCGCGATGCCGACCAGTTTCGGAGAGTCGGAGTTTTCTCGAAATAAAGGAAGGGAAGCCATAGGCGATGTTCGCCATCTATTCGCCTATAATAGCGTTGCCATCGACCCCCTGTCAATCGGCTGGTGGGAGAAGTGGGAGAAGGAAAGAGACGGTCTACTGCAACATCCTGTGAAATATTTGTGGATACCTTGTGAAAGGTGCGAGAAAGGAGATAGAAAACTATTAACAGACTTACTCAGATAACTGTTAACAGCAACTATCCGCATCCAGCTTGTTATACTGACTCCAAAATTCCGGTTGGAGGTGTTCTTTGCGAATCCACGCTTTGAGGATTTTGACGTTTCTGCTGGTGTATGTGGCGGCAGTTCCCTGCCGGGCACAGGATAAAGTGACGATCCTCTACGATGCGTTCGGGGAATCGAAGGAACTGACGAAGGATTGGGGATTTTCCGCTTTTGTGGAGCACAACGGAAAGCGAATTTTGTTCGACACGGGGAATGATGCCGCAATTTTTGAACACAACGTGAAGGCGCTGGGCGTAGACCTGACGAAACTGGATTTTGTAGTGATCTCGCATCGGCACGCAGACCACACGACGGGGCTGAGATATGTGCTGAAGGTGAATCCGAACGTCACTGTGTATGTGCCTGCGGATGGGTCGAACGGATTTGGGGGGGCGCCGATTCCGGCGACGTTTTTGCGGGCAGATGAGAGCCTGCCTGCGAAGATGCGGTATTTCGGAGGAACGGATCCGGAACATTTCACGTTTGGCAAGCTGTATGACACGGGCAATTTTGTGTTGGTAAATCAATTGACGGAAGTATCGCCGGGGATTTTCCTGGTGCGGACAGTTTCGCAGAAGAAAGGGACGCTGGAACTGCCGGAACTGACGCTGGCGATCAAAAGAGCGAACGGATTGCTGCTCGTGGACGGGTGCTCGCACGCGGGGATCGAAGCGATTTTGGAAGCGGCAAGCGCGGTGGATCCGAGAACGGAGATTGTGTTTGGGGGATTGCACCTGGTGACGACGCCGGTGGAAGAGATTGATGTGCTGGTGGAAAATTTAAAGACGAAGTGGAACGTGCAGAGGATTGCGCCGGGACATTGCACAGGTGAGTGGGCGTTTGCGCGATTGAAGAAGGCGTATCGGGAGAATTATTTGTATGCGGGGTTGGGGACGAAGATTGAGCAGTGAGAATGGCGCACATCCAGGAATGCGGCAGGCTGGTAGCATCGCAATCTCAGTCATCGACCGGGGTTTGAGCCTAACGCCCGCTATTTACCCGTTTTCATAGCCAAACCTGGCGACAATTCCGGCGACTTCAAATTGATCGCCGCTTTTGAGCTCCTGTTGGCCTTGTGTTACTTCGGCATTGTTGACTTTAATCCGGATGCTCTTTGCTGCCCGCACGAGGAAGTATCCGTCTTCTCGCTGGTGAATCGAGGCGGCAACGCGGGGAGCAAACCATCGTTTCAGCCGAATGCTGGCCATCACGGATTTGCCAATCACGCTGAGCTTGCTGGAGAGAAGATACTGCCGCCGGTCGGTTCGGCCGGCGACGATGGTAAGCATGCCTATCTGTCGCGGTCTCACCGCCCTAGATTCGCAGGCTGTCACCAGTGCGATGCCCGATGGCCGGACAGGCGCAGCGGCGGAGGCCATTTTGGCCATCATTTCTTTGAGCTTGTTGGTATCCAGCACCATGGTAGCTTCCAGCTGCGGGGGCGCGGCTTTTTCTACTTGAGCCTGGCAGCCGCTGGTGCGATCTTGGGTCACAGACGAGGACGACGCATCACGCTTTCCGACCTTACTGTGAAATTCGATTCGGTGTTTGCCAATTACGATGACGTCCCCATCGCCAAGCACCGCCCTCGAGACGCTGCGATTGTTGAGGTAGGTGCCGTTGAAGCTTTCGTTGTCTTCAAGAACATAGTGACCGTTTTCCCAGAAGATCCTGGCATGGTGGCCGGAGACGATGGGATTATCGATCTGGAGCAGGTTGTCGGGCTGGCGACCGATCGTAACCACGCCCCCGCTCAAGGCCACTTCCCGTAAGACGTCATCGGAGAATTTGAGCGACAACTTTGCCGTTTTGTCCTGCCAGCGCCCTGTTTCCTGCGCCAGGTCTTGTGTCACCGGGACTAGGTTTTGCGTCATCGGGGCTCCAAAAAAAAATACGTTTCCGTTCTTTCAAAAGCAATCCTGGTTCCAGGAGGAGACGTTGTAAGTGACTAATTCCGCGCGGTCACGAACTTCTTTGCGAGCGATCTACAAAATATTGTGCGGCAAATCAGAATGCAGCGAAATAGCACAAACGAGTCAGGCACGGATGCATGAGCACCAAGGTAACTACTCGTAGTCCCTGGCGCATCGAGACGTATTTTGCGTGGTGCCTATTGGGCGAAGTTCTGATGCTGGCGAAAGCGTTCGCACTCTTCTGAAAAACGTCTTCTTTACGTCGTCGCCTTGGCGCTCGCCAGCTCAATTGGCGAAACCGCAACTACACTCACTGACCCATTGACCGGGGTTTTGAGCGCAACCGCAATTTCTGGTTTGCCCGCGATCCTGGAACTTGATTGCAGTATCCAGATGCAATGCGTGGACTCTGGGAGGGGGAGTCCGATAGGATTGCGCTGCCTTTCGAGGCTGCGAAAAGGAGCGCTTTCTTATGGAGAAGAGCGGGGCTGGCGCGGAGGGTGCAAGGGAGATTTCTCGCCTGACAGATCGGTGGAGCTCTAGTCATGGTGGGTCTCGAATGGGTCCTCGTGTCGCGTGGAAGTCATTGGCGCGCAGACTAGGCTGGGTCCTTGCCACAGTGTCGTTGGGAGGCGTGGCGATAGCTCAGACAACCCCACTTGTGCTGGAGCGGGATGGAAGAGTGATTTCTCTGGAGCCTTATGCGGCAAACATTGTTCGGGTAACGATGAGCATCGAGAAAGCGGTGGCGACTGGTGCTCCGGGCTACGGTTTTGTGGCAAAGCCGTCGAAAGGCGAATGGACGTACGAACGAGACGCGGAAGGCGGCGTCGTGTTCCGATCGGCCAGGATGGTGTTGCGTTTGGGACCAGGAGATCTTCCGGCCGAGAAACTGCCGCAGCCGATGCCGTTGGATGCGCTGAATCGTCAACTGCGCGAACGGTACTTTGGCGGTGGCGGCGGGCATGGTCCTTACAACGACGGGCTTCAGGTGACAACGCCGGGCGGCAAGCTATTGCTGCGCATGGATACTTGGACGATGGAACTGGAACGCGAGGACGTTTCTCAACAGGACGCCGGCAAGGGCTACTCGGTTGGGGCCGTGTTCGACTCGTCCGCGGACGAGCACTACTACGGCTTGGGGCAGCAGCAGAAGGGCTGGATGGACCTGCGCGATCACGAGATCCGCTGCTGGCATGACTACTCGGCGATTGGCGGCGAGGACGTTTGCGTACCGTTCATGTTGTCGAGCCGCGGCTACGGACTGGTCTGGGATAACCCTTCCAAAACGACGGTAATTCTCGGGTTCAATGGACGGAATACATGGTTTTCGGAGGTTGGTGATCGCGTTTCATATTTCGTAATTGCAGGGGAAACGAGCGACGAGATTTACGAGGGCTATCGTCTGCTGACCGGCGTGACGCACATGCTGCCGAAGGCGGCGTACGGATACATCCAGAGCAAGGCGATTTATCCAACGCAGGAACAAGTTTTGGATGTGGCCAAGCAGTACCGTCAGAAGAAGCTGCCCTTGGATGTGATTGTCGTGGACTTCCTTAACATGACGAAGCAGGGAGAACTGGATCTCGACCCGGAGCGCTGGCCGGATCCGGCCCGGATGAATCGTGCACTGCATGCGATGGGTGTGAATACGCTGTTGAGCGTGTGGCCGCACTTCTCGCCTGGCACTCAGTTCTACGACATGCTGCAGAACAAAGGCTGGCTGATCCATACGCGCGACGGAAAGCCCGATCCGGGATGGACTAGGGAAGCCATCGGACCGAATCTCGACACAACGAACCCCGAGGCGGCGAACTGGTTCTGGGAGAAGATTCGCGACCGGTACGTGAACCCTTACGGATTCGATTTCCTGTGGCTCGATGAGACAGAGCCGGATATCGATCCAGCGGGAGACGTGTTTTCGATCGGCTCGGGCATACGCTTCTACAACGTCTATCCGCTGTTTCACACCGCCTCAGTGTACGAAGGCTTCCGGCGGGATTTTGGAGACAACAGAAGGGTGATGATCCTGGCGCGTGCGGCGTATCTGGGGGCGCAGCGTAACGGCACGGTTTTCTGGTCAAGCGATATTCTTTCAACTTGGGACATGCTGAAACGCTCGATCCCGGCCGGGTTGAATTTTGCGGCGACAGGACTACCTTACTGGGACACGGATATCGCAGGATTCTTCTCGCCGAAGATTCCCGCAGACTACCGCGCGGGGCACAAGCCACTGATCGATGGATCGGACGCGCGGGACACGATTGCGAACTATGAGGACTATCCCGAGCTGTTTGTGCGGTGGTTTGAATGGGGTGCTTTTCAGCCAGTCATGCGAGCGCATGGAGAGAGAACTCACAACGAGGTTTGGTCATACGGCAAGCAGGCGGAGCCGATACTGGCGAAGTATCTGAAGCTGCGCTACCAGCTTCTACCGTATACCTACTCGTTAGCCTATCAGAGCTACCAGACGGGCGCTCCATATATGCGGGCACTGTTCATGGACTTCCCGGCAGATCCGAAAGTTATGGACATTCCAGATGAATATATGTATGGACCGGCGTTCCTGGTGGCTCCGGTGACCGAGCAGGGCGCGACGCATCGGACAGTCTATCTGCCGGCAGGTTGTGACTGGTACAACTACTGGACGAATGAGCGGATGCACGGCGGACAGGCCATCGTGGCGGATGCTCCCATCGATACGCTGCCGCTGTTCGTGAGGGCGGGAAGCATTGTGCCGCTTGGGTCGGAGGTGGGGAGCACACAGCAGACGCAGACGATTGCGTCCCTGCACGTATATCCGGGAGCGAATGGCAGCTTTGTCCTTTTCGAGGATGACGGAATGACCTATGCCTACGAGAAAGGTGGCGGCTCAACCACAAAGTTGACCTGGGACGATTTCGCGAATCGGCTGACCCACGACGGTAAATCGGCACCGGGCGAACTGGGTAAGACAACAGTCGTCGTGATCGGCAGATAGCGAAGCCGAGGCGCGCTCGCTGGAGGGACACAATTGAGGGATCGCGGGTGCCTACGCTTTTAGTGCAGGGTGGCGCGATTACGGTCGTCTTCGCAACGAGTTCGCTAGAGGCTGGGTCGCTTACAAGTTGCTTTTCGAACGTGGCCAAATTGATGTTTTGTCACGATCGCGCGGTATCTATGATTAGACCGCGCTTTGTCGAAGCAGAAGAGGTGTAAAATGCGCCCACTGGAAGTCTGAATCGCGGAGTTCGCGGGGGCAATGTATGAGAGCCAATCTCCTGCCGTCCTTGTGTTGTCTCCTTTCCATCTCTTTTGCGACGGCTCTGGCGGTTCGGTCCGCCCGGGCGGGTGCGCCTGCCAACGGGATTGGCGCGCCAAAGCAGACCAATGCGTCCGCAGATTCGAACATCCAGGTAGAAAACTGGACCAAGCCCAAGCCCGGGTGGCTGTACGTGCTCGATCCCAAACCCGATGCGGGCGGTCCGGGAGGGCGCGTCTGGCTGGTCGATCCTGAAGCCGGCAAAGCGATGGGTAGCATTCGTACGGGCGATAATGCGGATTTTGCGCTCTCGCCCGATGGTAGCCGGCTCTATGTCGCGTCAATAACGGACGGCGATTCCAGCGAACTTGCGGCGATTGATACCGCCGAAGGCATGGTTCTTCAAAGAGGTACGGTCGAGTACCGCGAAGTGGGCAATGTTCTCCCGTCGTTCTCAACCATGGCGGTTTCCGGCGATGGCCTGGCGCTGCGAATTCTGCTGGACACGCCAAAATCGGCGGATGCGGATTCCTTCCTGCTCGCCACGTTCGACACGCAGACCGGTGTCTTTCTGCATAGAACGGTGCACCTCGGGAACTGCGGCCCCGGACGCTTCATCTCATACCCAACTGCGAATCAGTTCGATTTTCTCTGTCCGAAAACGAATAGGATCAGGCTGATTCGTGTGGACGCTGACTCGCGTGAACTGCAAAACTCAGACTTCGTACTTCCGTGGGAAAGGCGAATCGGCGTTGCTGAGGCGATTGAGTCTGCCGGCGCCCTGGATATCGCAATTGTTCGTGGAGACGGCGCCGTCTTTAAGATGGACCTCGTCACCCACGACTTTGCCGAGACCTTCGCACATTTCGATCTTCCGAACCGCGTTCCTCCTGCCGCTTGGCCGGTCTCGCCCGACGGCAGCAGGGTCTATCTCGGGTACAACCGGGATTATGACCGCTCCTACGACAACCGCTTTTATTTGGATTATGGCCGGCCCCCGAATCTTCGCCCGAATAACGCGACGACTGGAGAATTTCGCGTGCTTGACACCCAAACCTGGCGAAAGATCGGCACCATCAAGACCAAGATGCCCTTCTGGAGCGCCGTGACTGGGAACGACGGCAGGGTGCTCTATGCGATGGTTCCAGAGAAGCACAGTATTTTGGTGATCGACACCGTGAAAATGCGCGAGATTGGTATTCTTAAAGTCGGCGGCACGCCCGCGCTAGCTCTAGTCGTACCCTGAATAACTTCTGTATCACCGGTGCTCCCGCTGCTCCGGAACCAGCCCCGGGGGTGGTGGCGGAATCGTAATGTCCAGTTTGTTTACCGGTCCGAGCGATGACAGTGGCTTGTCGAATTCGCTGGTGTGGCCAACGACCAGGACTGCCAACTGTTCGCGATGGAGATATTTTGCAGCCACGCGCGCCACATCATCTTTCGTGACTTTTTCGATCTCCTTCTGAAAGGTTTCCAGAAAATCCAGCGGATAGCCGTAAAATTCATAAAGCATTTTTTCCTGCAAGACCTTGCCGGGTGAATCGAAGCGGAAGACGAAGGAATTCAGAATTGCGTCCTTGGCGCGCTTGATTTCCTCGTCGTTGATCGGACGTTTGGGAAGCTCGGCGATCTCGTCATCCATCGCCTGGATGGATTCGATTGTGGTATTGCTCTTCGTGCTCACCATTAGCCGCAGCATCCCGGGATGATCCCAACCCGAGCCAATTCCGCCGCCAACTGCATAGGCGAGGCCTTTCGTGGTTCGAATGTCGCCAAACAGGCGGGACGAAAATCCTCCTCCGAAGGCTTCATTGAACACCGAGGTCGCGTAGTAATCGGGATTCTTGCGAGTAATCCCGAGCGTGACCATTTGAATGCTGCTTTGGTTTATGTCGGTTTTGTTGACCTCGTAATATCCCGGCTTCGCTGGATCAGGTTTGATCTCCGGCTCCGTCGCCTTCGGGCCCTTAGGCCACGACGCAAACGCATCACGCAGTCGAGCTTCCATCTTCGCCGAATCGAAGTCGCCGACTACGCCGAGGATGATGTTGTTCGGGTGCGCGTACTTGCCATGCCAGTCGAGCAGGTCCTGGCGCGTAACCGCTGCTACCGTCGCATACTCGGGCACGCGGGCGTAAGGACTGTTCGCGCCATAAGCGAGTTTCGCCGCTTCCCGTCCAGCGATCTGGGAGGGATCGTCATTGCGACGCGAGATGCCGTCATACATCCCCTTCTGCGCAATTTCAATCTTGTCGGCGCGGAACTCCGGAGTTTTCAGCACGTCCTCAAACACCCGAAAGACGTCGTCGAAATCCTCCTTCAGACACGACCAGCTCACAGTTGTCGAGTCGCCACCACCGCTCGTCTCCACTTTGGCGGCTCGCTGCTCCAGGTAATCGTCCAACTGATCGCCCGTCTGAGCCTTCGTTCCGCCGGTGCGCCACACTTCGCCATAGATATCGGTCAGCCCCGCCTTGTTCGCTGGAACCGAGCGCTCGCCGCCGCGAATGCGAGCCGTGCCGTCGATGGTTGGCAACTCGTGGTCTTCCTGTAGAAAAATCACCATGCCATTCGGCAGTTCGAGGCGCTTTGGCTGCGCCGGATGAAACGCCGGCAATTTGGGGACCGGTATCTGCTGCCATGGTGGCTGCGCGGACTGTTGCGAGGATTCCTGGGCGTGCGCGCATTGTGAACTTCCACCAACAAAAATGCCTGTGATAACGGCGAGAGCCAGGCGAAACGTAAATCCGCGCTTCAGCTTCACTGTCCACCCCCTTGCGGCGTCGCACCGCTTCCCGGAGACCCGCCCGCAAACTCGATAATTCCAACCGTCCGGTTCTCCGGGACGAACGTCTGATTCGCGACGCGCCGAATATCTGCCTTCGTAACCTTCTCGATTCGATCCACCGAGCGGAATAGCTCCCGCCAGTCGTCATAGCGCGACTGATTTGTACCCAGCGCGAAAGCCAATCCCTCATTCGATCCGAGCGAACGGATCAGGTTTGCCTTGGCGCGCGTCTTGATCATTTTCAATTCTTCATCCGATATGTCTTCCTTCTTCAGACGTTCAATCTCCCCGTGAATTGCGTTCGCCACTTCTTGCGGCGTGTGTCCGGGTATCGGAAACGCGTAAAAGGCGAATAACTGCGGATACTTCGTTCCCGGAAGCCCGGTGAAACCGGCCGAGTCCGCAGCGATCTGCTTGTCGCGAACCAGTGCCCGGTAAAGGCGCGATGTGCGTCCATTCGACATCAGGTCGGCGATGGCGTCATAAACCTGATCATCCGGACTGCGATAATCGGGACGATGATAGCCTTCGAGATAAAGCGGTTGCGATTGCTCGTGCAGCACGACGGTGCGTTCGGAATTTTGCGGAGGCTCAGTTGTGGTCGCCGTATCCGGCTTCGGTCGCGCGGGGATGCGCGAGAAATATTTCTCGATGATCGGCATGGCCTCTGATGCCTTCAAGTCGCCAACCGCGGTTACGACCATGTTCGAAGGCACGTAATACTTGTCGAAAAAATCCTGCGCGTCGGTCGCGGAAAATGAATTCAAGTCCGATATCCAGCCGATCGTTGGCCGATGATACGGATGGGCCGCGAACGCTTCCTCCGTGAATTGCTCAAGCAATCGACCAATGGGATTGCTGTCGGTGCGCATGCGGCGCTCTTCAATCACAACGTTGCGCTCCTTGTAAAACTGGCGCATCACGGGATGGATAAAACGCTCCGATTCGAGATAAGCCCACAGTTCCAGCCGATTGACGGGGAACGAGTAGTGGTAGCCGGTCTCGTCGTAGTCGGTGAAGGCATTCATTCCTTCGCCGCCTTCGCTTTCGACAATCTTGCCGAATTCGTTGTTGTAAGGCGCGGAATACTTGTCGGCCGCGGCGACTGTTTCCTTCCAGGCTTGCTCCAGTTGCTTGAGCTTCTTGTCGTCGCGGTCGACGCGTTCATCGCGCTCGGCAATGTAAGCCGCATAAGCCGTTTCAACTTTGGCGAGCGCAACTTTCTCGTCAGCATAATCGCGCGTGCCAATCGTGTCCGTTCCCTTGAATGCCATATGCTCGAACATGTGCGCCAGGCCCGTCTTTTTCATCGGATCCTGCACCGAGCCCGCATCCACATGCGTGAAGAACGAAAATACCGGGGCCTCAGGCCGCTCGCAGACGATTACAGTGAGGCCGTTCGCAAGCTTCTTCACCGTAGTCCGCTTCTCGAATGAAGCGAGATCCTGTGCCAGCGCGAAGGAGCACAGCACAAGACAGATAACAGCTGTTTGTATAGAAACACGCATAGAAGTTAAGCGGGATTTCATCCTGCCTCCACCAAAAACCATCAAGAAATTCGAAGTTACGTGGAGGCAGGGAAGATTGTCAAACGGTGATTGGTTCTGTTGCGGCGAAAATACCTACCATCAATCTTGCCATATAGACGATGCGCCTCGAACGCGTCGGCGCGTACAGTGTTGCCGGCGTAATCGCCCGACTTGACTACGACACTGCTGTAATCGCGCCACGTGTCGGGATAGCCAATGTTATTAACGATCGCGTTGAGTTTTTCATAAGCTTTTCTTCTTCGTCGTCTCCGACATCCACGTCAACTTGCCGATGTCCTGCCGCATTGCATTCTCTATGCCCTGCACCATCTTCAACGTGCGCTCTTTTCCTTCGGCGCCGAATGTACGATCGACATAGAGCTTGCCGAGCGCCATGCCCAGGCGTGCGTCGGTTGACTTCACGCAGCGTTTCCAGCGTGGCTCGATCTGTTGCTGACCGGACAAGTACTTGCCATTGAAATTGACATTCTCTTCGACGAATGCATTGGTCAGGACGGGCGCATAATCGTTGATCGTTTTCCAGCGCAGGTAGATCTTCCAGTCTTCGAGCGGCAGGGCGTTGCGCTTCTCGTTCACCTGCTTGAAGAAATCCGGATTACTCACATTAAGAGAAGTGAACTTCGGTGCGCCGTCATCGGCAAAATATAGTGTCAGATGGAGATTTGGAGCCGCGGCCTCGATTTCGGCAACGGTCATCTTGTGATCGCGAGTCTTGGGATCGCGGCGAACGTGCGGTCCATTGACGCCTGTGCCAGGCCGGTCTCTCTGGTCAGCACAGTCTTGGCTTCCGCGGCCGCCACATCCCGCTGTCTCCGGCCAACTCGAACATTTTCTGCACGTACTACGCGTACCTCTGCCGCGTTTCCGCCGACTTCGGATCGCCCTTTATGCAGTAGTCGCGATCGGGCAGAGTAATCCCGCCCTGGTCGAGATACGCGATGGTTTCCGTCGAATCGCGCGTGTCGGGCTGTGCGTAGAACGCAAATAGTGCCGGAGTCGAATCGCGGTGCATGTGAGCGATCTCCCGGATGAGATCTGCTTTCGTCTTGATTCCAATAATGCGGTAAGGTTCCGGCGTCAACGGCGCGGTACCGCTTTTCTCGATCGTACTTTCATCCATGCACGAGTTATAAAACGTCCCGACCATGATCTCCGCAGCCGAGTGCTTACCGGGGAGCTGCGCACCGGTGAGTATGTCCGGCAGGATATAGAGATTGCGCTCGGCAAGTTCGTCGAATCGCCCCCACCTCGACTTGTCGGGAGGAATCGGATTGTTCTTCAACCAGGTTCCGCAGGAGTACTGATAGAAATCCACGCACGGATCGGCGGCCTTATCGATGGCGTTAACGTCAAATACGGGCGCTTCCCGGGGAACTGAGTTAGTCGTGCTCGAGGAATTCGGGGTGGTCTGAGCCAGCCCGAGCACGGCAGTCAATCGCAAAGAAAAAGCGCAGATGATGTGAGTTCGCGTGGTTGCCTCAAGTGTTGCCAACCAGACACGCTAGACTGAAGCAACCATCCCTTTCAAGCGTGCGAGCAACTATACTGAAAGCCATTTTGCATCATAGGCTGCTACCCCATGTCCGCGCCCACCATCGTCGAAGTTGAAGGCCGCAAACTTACG
>Ga0181522_10000343_pt1 | contig 36329 bp, 38 predicted proteins | sample PEATcosm2014_Bin_27_FD_121103 | JGI IMG/M metagenome (GOLD analysis project Ga0181522, IMG submission 121103) | Peatland microbial communities from MTU Mesocosm Facility, Houghton, MI, USA - PEATcosm2014_Bin05_10_metaG | ecosystem: Environmental > Terrestrial > Soil > Wetlands > Peat | place...
ATCTCCACTCCGAGGCTCGCGAGGACCAGCCCGAACGGGTCATCCATTGGGTGCGCCTGGAAGGCCGCCTCATCGGACTCCCGCAGCGCCCGCTCCAGGCTGTGGGATCTGACCTGGACGGCGGCGAGGGTCGCGAGCGCTGTCGTCTCGTCCTGGCAGTCGAGCGCCGTCACGGGGCCGAGAGCCTAGACCCCGCTCCGGTGGAGCGGCGCCACTGCCGTTTACTGCCAGATAGGACGGATCGCGAGGGATCGAGGCGGGTGAGCGCTAACACCCAAGCCTCAGTGTTCATGAGGGATTCCAGTGTTCGCGGGCCGTGACGCTCACCCTGGACATCCCTCCGGAGCGAGAGGTCGCAAGTCCGAGTCTTGCCGGGCGCGTGGTTGGAATCTGCTTGGTTCTCGGCGTTCCCGCACACGGCTCCCTGCTCAGCGCGACGCACGGAGGCGCGTAGGGGCGTGGGTAGATCGTCGCGCAAGAACACGCTGGTCCGACTCCAGCAGGACGGCACGCCCAGGGAGCTTTCCGGAGCCAGAGCAGCCGCGCGGTTCGGATGACCCGTGAGCTTGTGGCGATCGCGGTCTGGGACGCGAGCACACGCCTTCCCCGGACGTTGCTCGAAGCGCTCCGTTTACCCGCTGCATCGCAGCCCCTCCGGTACCCGCTCGCTCACGACATCATCGGACTCGCCGGTCGGGAACCACGCGATGTCCGCATCTGCGTCGTAGTAGGCGAACAACCTAAGCCGCAGCCAACGCGGGAGCCAGATCCTCAGCGGTCGTCTCGATCGTCTTGGGCACCGTTATCGAAAGGCGCCCATCCCGCGCAAGCATCTGCCGAGCACCGATCACGGTCAGCCCGATCACCGTGCTCGTGCCTGGCGCATAGCGCAGGACGTGACCCTCCGGCGTCTCCTCGCCCTCCCCCACCTGCGGCTCCCCGACGTGCAGATAGAGGACGTCGTTATCGGCGTCGTAGTCCGCCCGGTCAAACGTGAGCGTGCCAATCGAGATGTTCACGCGCTCCATGTCTTTGGGTCCTTGCGGTTGGCGAACACAGAGATGATCCGTGCCGGCGTCTGCTCATAGCTTACGACCACGAGCAGCCAGCGACTTGGACCCGCACCGCGCAGGTAGAAGCGCCGCCGATTCGCCGAACGGTCAGCTGAGAGGCCACGGGCTGGCGACCGCCGCCCACGGTTCGGTGCTCCAATCGGCATACGCCTCGTCCGGATCATCTGTCGCCCGCTCGACCGACGCGCCGTACTTTGCCGCCGTCGCGTTGACCGGATAGTGCGGCTCGTCCCTGCGCCGCGATCCGATCATCAGCACGGCGCACGGACCATCGCCAGCTCCGACGAACACGTGCTCGATGCCCGCCGGACAGTGGAAGAAGTCCCACTGTTTGAGCGGCCGCTCCTCGCCGTCGACGATGGCGATGCACTCGCCATGCAGCACAAGGAAATCCTCCTGGACCGGCTCCGAGTGGTATCGGCAATTCGGTTGGCCCGGCTGCATGATCTGAACGTTGACGCCGGTGTCCGGCCAAGACCGGCCGTCCGGCTCGACGTCGATGATCGTTGCCCGCCGCGGATGACTGTTGGCCCGAGCATCGGCCAGATTGATGATCTGAATCTCGTCCATACGGCAGACCGTACCGCCGTCATCTGCGCGCCGCGCTGCGGCTCATCTAACGCCCCAAACGCGTTGATCGGATCGTCTGCCGACTCCCCGGCGAATGCGAAGCAGTCTCACCCGGTGCCGAAGGCAGCAGCTACTTCTACAGGCAAATCGTCGAAGTCCTCCGCCATTGCCACACGCCCGCGCCAGACGCCGCGAAGCGTGGCCAGCGAGCGAGGCTCCTCCCCCACGGGCACGAGGCGCACCACGGGCTTGCCGTCGCGCTGGATGACTATCTCCTCGCCAGCTTCCGCGCGCTCCACCAGCCGCGACAGGTTGGTCTTGGCGTCATGCATGTCCACGCGGGCCATAGTCCAAAATTGTTCCAGCGCGGTACATGCCACGTGTGCCAACCCCGTTAGATTGGTCGGGCCGTGCGGCTCCGCATATCGAACCGTCGGGAAACCGCTCGGACCACCCCGGCCCGAGCGACAACCCAGCCCCCCGAGCGGCCGTGAGCACGCACCAGTTCGGCGTCCGCGAGATTCGCATCAGCGGCTTTCGCTCTGCGCGCTCCGTGCGCTTCTCCCCCGGCCCCGTCTGCGCCCTCGTCGGTGGTGCCAGGGTCGGCAAGTCCAACATCCTCGCGGCAATCTGGGTGCTGCTCCAGCGGGGAGTGCCGGCACCGGCGGCAGCCGACCTGACCAGAGGCATGGAGGGTGCCATCGAGCTGAGCGCCACCCTCGCCGACGGGGAGGAGATCGCGCTGCGCTTCAGCCCGCCCGATGGCGGCCAGGACACCGGCGAGCCGGTCCCCGTGCTCTTCTTCCCCGCCTCCCTGCGCGCCGGACAGCTGCTCGCAGAGCCCGCGCAGGCGCCCGCCGCCAGCCGCGCCATCGAGCGCTACTTCACGGTTCCCGACGCGAGCTCCTCAGCGACTCCAGCGGCCGCTCTGGCAGCTGGCGTGGACGCTCTCTGTGAGGCGGGCGAGCGGGGTCTCGTCCTGCTCATCGAGGAGCCCGAGCTGTTTCTGCGCCCGCAGGCCCAGCGCTACCTCTACCGTCGCCTGCGGGCGCTCGTCGCCGCCGGCAACCAGGTCGTCTACTCGACCCACGAGCCCGCCTTCCTGAACGTCGGGCGCCTTGACGAGCTGGCTCTCGTCGAGCACAGCCCCCATACCGGCACCTCCGTCTACCAGCCCCACCCGCTCGACGCCGACGAGAGCTTCAGGGCCGTCAGCGAGCTCGACGCCGAGCGCAGCGAGCTGCTTCTCGCCCGGGCCGCCCTGCTCGTGGAGGGGCGTACCGAGAAGCTGACCCTCCCCTTCGTCTTCAGAGCCCTCGGCTACGACGTCGATCGCGAGGGGATCACGATCGTCGACTGCGGCGGCAAGCCCAACATCCCCCTCTTCCTGCGTATCTGCGCTGCCGCCCGCGTGCCATGCGTGGCGATCCACGATCGCGATGCGCCCCCCGGCCGCAAGCCGACCCGCTCCGAGCGTGCCATCAACGGCGAGATCGCGTCGCTGGCCGGGAGCGGGCACGCGATCGTCCTTGCGCCGGACTTCGAGGGCGTCGCCAACCTGCGGGGGCACCACCACAAGCCGACCCGCGCCTGGGAGCTGTTCTCGAGGATGCCCGCGCAGGAGGTCCCGGTGCAGCTCGCCGAGGCCGTCCGCAGGGTCCTTGCGATCGCCCGGGGCTGACGGGCCGCGCGAAGTTCCTGTGAACGAGGTTGTACCGCTCCCTCCAGCGGTAGTAGGCTCGAAGCGGAGGCTGCTTGACATGTTCGCGTCTGCGGACGGTCATGCAGATAGGAGAAAAGAGAGGGGGCATCGGCCATGACCCGTGCGTTCGCGGTTGTCTGTTGCATCAGCATGTTCGTGATCGCCTCGACCGGGGCGGCAGCAGCCCCGGCCAAGCGCAAATCCGAACCCAAACCCAACCTGATCCTCACCGAGCCGCTGCAGGGCGACGCGATGGTGCCCGCCGGCAGCAGCGACGTCGTCATCCTCGAAGTCGGGGACATGTGCGAAGTCGCGTTGAAACCAGCCAAACTCACCGGGAACGATCAGCCGAGTGACGTCTTCGAAACTGTCTATGAGCGCACCAACTGCCCTTACCGGGAATTCGCGCTGGGCTTCACCGGCAGCATCGAACGGGTAAGCCTGGAAAGCAACGGCACGGTGCACTTCACCGGCCGCAAGACGCAGTTTCAGACCGAAGGCGGGATCTGCCGCTACTCGGTCAGCATGAAGAAGGTCACGGCGACGTTCACTCCCGGCGTCTCGCCCCTCAAGTTCAAGGGGACGATCACGGGCAAGGGGGCCAAGAAGAACCCGACCTGGTGCGGAGCCACCGGGAGCGTCGAACTGGAAGGCTCGGTGGGTCGCCTGATCGGGCCAGAAGGGTACCCCGAATCCTGGGAAGGCTTCGGCTCGGAAGTCACGCCTCCGGAAGGCTGACACCCCCGTCAGGTTCCCGCACACCGGCCGCGGGCGGCGCGGTCGACGGGGCGTTACCCGTCGGCCCGCGCCGAGCTCCTCTCCAGCGCGACCTGCGCCAGCGCCGCGACGATCGCGTTCTCGCGCTCGGCCAGCCACACCAGCGAGATAGCCGCGGGAGCCGCGTCCGCCAGCTTGACCGCCGCCGTGCCTCTCAGAACCTGTGCGACGATCCTCGCGTCGCAGTAGGGGACCGCTGTGACGCCCCGGCGTCCTCCCAGCAGGCTCAGCATCTGCATCGAGGTCCCGACCTCGTCCTCCGTGGGATCCTCCGGCGGCCCTCCCCTGACGTCGTCGAGGCTGTGGAAGGCCGCCCAGGCCGGCTGCACCGAGGGGTCGTAGCCGATGAACCGCTCGCCCAGCGTCTCGGTGGCGCTCGCCTGCTCCGAGCCCGCCAGACGGTGGCTCTCGGGAACCACGATCGCCCGTGGCTCGGAGCGGAGCGCCTGGATGCGGACGCCCGGTTCGACCTGCGGGCAGTGACAGATCGCCACGTCGACCGGCTCGAGCCAGGATCGCGTCGTTCCGCACGGGAAGGGCAGGTCCCGGAAGGAGACCTCGACCTCCGGATGGGCCGCCGCGAAGGCCCCGAACAGCTCCGGCGAGGTCATCAGCGGCGGCGGGCCCACGAAACCCACCTCCAGGATCGATTTCGCTGCCCGGGCCAGGGACTGCGCTGTCAGGCGCACGTCCCGTTCGTGGTCCACGACGGCCCTGGCCTTGGCCAGGAAGGCCTCGCCCTCGGCCGTCAGCTTCACCCCCCGGGTGTGACGTTCCAGCAGCTTCAGCCCCAACTCCGTCTCGAGCTGGGCGATGGCCTGCGACAGCGCCGGCTGGGCCACCGCCAGCCGCCGCGCAGCACGAGTTATCTGCCCCTCCTCCGCCACCGTCACGAAGTAGCGCAGATGGTCCTTCCTGAAGCTCATCCTCAGCCCTCCGGTGCCCCGGCCTGAACTGCCGGACCCCGCCTCCGGGCGCATCGTATATCAGAAGACAACCAACAGTCGGATCGGGTGCCTATGGCGACAGGCGCTCGACGATCCAGCCGCCCGCCTGCGTCCTGCGGAAGCGCAGCCTGTCGTGCAGACGGTCACGCCGGCCCTGCCAGAACTCGACCGTCTCGGGCACGACCCGAAAGCCGCCCCAGCGATGGGGCCTCGGCACCGGACCATCCGGCGGATACTCCGCTTCGAGGCGGGCTTTGGCCTGCTCCAGCGTCGCCCTGTCGGGGATCACGCTCGACTGGCTGGAGGACAGGGCGCCCAGGCGAGAGCGGTAGGGACGAGAGGCGAAGTACTCCTCCGATCGCTCCTGCGCGACCGTCTCCACGGAGCCGATCGCGATCACCTGGCGCTGCAGCGGGTACCAGGGAAAGACCAGCGAGGCACGAGGGTTCTCGGCCAGCTCCACCCCCTTGCGGGAGTCGTAGTTCGTGAAGAACTCGAAGCCCCTCTCGTCGACCCCCTTGAGCAGGACCGAGCGCCCTGACGGCATGCCCTCTGCGCTTGCCGTGCCGAGCACCATCGCATCGGGCTCGGCCATGCCCGAGGACCTGGCCTGCTCGTGCCAGTCGCGGAACTGCGCCAGCCAGCCGCCGGCCAGCTCGCTCTCGCTCAGCCCGACTTCGCCATCGCCGCCCATCGACTCATTCTCCCTGAATGCAGTCGAGGACCGGGCCGCGTGTCGCCGGGCGCTCTGGCAGCGTTCGGCCCGATGGCGGCCCAGCAGACCCATCCGGACAGCCCCGGCGCCCGCGTCGGCCTCGGCGAGATCGCCGTGCAATGGGGCAGGATCGGCTGCATCGGCTTCGGCGGCCCGCCCGTGCACATCTCGCTGCTGCGCCGGCTCTGCGTGTCGCAGCGGAGATGGCTCTCCGACAGCGACTTCGAGCGGGCCCTGGCCGCCTCGAGCATCCTGCCCGGCCCCTCCTCGACGCAGCTGTCGATCTACTGCGCCTGGCGGCTGCGCGGGGCCCGTGGCGCCCTCGTCGGCGGCCTGGCCTTCATCCTGCCCGGCCTGGTCCTGATCCTCGGCCTCAGCGCCCTGTTCCTGGCCGGGTCTCCCCCACGCCTTGTTCGCGGCGCGGGCATGGGCGCCGGCTGTGCCGTCGCCGCCGTCGCCGTCCGGGCCGGGTTGCAGATCGCGACGCCCATGTGGCAGCGTGCTGGACGGGCCGACCGGTGGACCCTGCTCGTCTACGCCCTCGCCGGCGCCGCGGCGACAGCGACCCTCGGCAGCTGGCTCGTGCTCGTACTGCTCGGTTGCGGCGCCCTGGAGCTGACCCGGCGGCGCCTGCGTGCGGGTGCAGGGGGCCTCGGCGCCTTCGCCCTGCCTGTATTTGCGGCCGTCAGGGCCGGACGGGCCGCCCTCGTGTGGACGGCCCTGAAGGTCGGCGCCCTGGCCTTCGGCGGGGGCTTCGTGATCGTCCCCCTGATGCAGTCAGACGCCGTCGGCACCTACCACTGGATGAGCCACAGCCAGTTCCTGTGCGCTGTCGCCCTCGGCCAGGTCACCCCGGGGCCGCTCGTGCAGACCGTCGCCGCCGTCGGCTACGCGGCCGGCGGGCTCGGCTGGGGGCTGCTCGCCGCCGCAGTCGCCTTCCTGCCCTCCTTCAGCTTCGTGATGCTTGGCGCGGGGCGCTACCAGCGGCTGCTCTCCAACCACCTGGCCGAGGCCTTCCTGGCCGGGGCCGCTCCGGCCAGCGCCGGTGCCATCGTCGGCTCCGCCGTGCCCCTCACGCTGGCCCTCGGCGAGGGCTGGCAGTACCCCCTGCTGGGTGCCTCGGCGCTCGCGCTGCTGGTGGCACGGCTTCCGATCGTGGCGACCCTGCTCGCCTGCGGGGCGATCGGAGCGCTGCTTGCCGGTCTCGGCGCCCCCGTGCTGCCCTGAGCCGTTCAGGCCCGCTCAGGGAGCCGCCACGGAGAAGGTGCCGTAGGCGCTCGCCGCTCCCGTTTCCCCCACTTTCCAGGACATGCCGAAGCCGTAGCGGCCGCTGCCTTCCAGGCCCGACTCGGGATCGAAGACGCTCGTGCCCGTCAGGTTCGTCGCCGAGGCGGCATAGATGCACAGGTAGCCCCTGGCGGCGCTGCCCGGCCCGGCGCAGTGTTCGGTCGGAGCCGTCGTCGTCGTGAAGGCGACGTTCGTCTCGGCGATCGGGCTCGACAGCGGGATCGAGAGGGTCAGGACGTCCCGCAGCGAGGAGCCTTCGGTCGCGTTCGGGCTCGCCACTTCGAAGTCGCCGCTCTCGGTGCTGCCCGAGGGCAGCGGCGAGGTCGCCGAGGGGCCCGGCGGTCCCTGTTCTCCCCGTGCGCCGCGCCTGCCCTCCAGGCCGGTCGCCCCCTGCGGCCCGACCGGGCCGAGCGGGCCCGTTTCTCCGCGGGGGCCGCGGGCGCCGTGCAGCTTCCTGAGGACCTTCGGGTTGATCTGGCTGGTCGAGTCGATCAGGTAGCGCTTGGCTGCGTAGGCGCCGCCGCCCATCGCCAGCACCAGCGCCATCGTCGCCGCCACGTTGGCGTATGTCAGCCTTCTGCGCATGCCCTGAGACTACGTATCCGGGGTGAAGATCGCGCCGCCGGCAGAGAGCGGGCGGTCAAGCCCGGCCGTTCAGCTGCCGCCCCACAGCTCCTGCCCGCCGGCCTCGCGCTCGATCTGCTCGAGGGTCAGATCGGTGCGGCGGTCGGCCACCATCGCCTCGAGGGCCTCGGGGATCGTCTCGGCCCACGTGCGACGGGCGATCGCGACCTTGCCCGTGCCTTCCTCGAACTGCTTCCATTCCAGCTCGACCAGCGGCGCCCGCGAGGGAGGCGCGTCGCCGGGCACGGGGGCGCCCCAGCCGTACAGGTTGATCGTCGCCTGCCACCCGTCGGGGCACAGCTCGCCCATCACGGCCAGCGCCGCCCACTGGTCCGAGACGGGTCTGGCGCGACTGCGGCGCCGACGCACGATCGCCACCAGCACCCCCGCCAGAGCGGCCATGCCCACGATCAGGCCAACCACCAGCAGCGTGTCCCGCCCCCGCACCGGATGGCTGCCTCCGCCCTGCACCCCGCTTGCAAGCACGAGCAGTGCCGGAGGCGCGCTCATCGCCGCCGCCCGTGCTCGTGCCGGTCGCCCCGGCAGCGACTTTGCAAGCTCACCGTGGCCACCATCACAAGGTAGCGCGCACGGAGCGGCTCGGCGGAGGTTCCGGCTCCTCAGGAGCGCTTGGCGCGCTTGAACTCGCGTTCCGGCGCCGCGACCGTGTAGAGGCACCACAGCGACCACGCCATGAAGGCCCCTGCCAGGCCCATCAGGGCATAGGACAGCGCCAGCGCACCCGCCAGCTGCGCAGCAGCGCCCAGCACCAGCAGCAACAGGGCGTAGAGCCTCGTCGCGTTGACGCAGGCCATCCGGGCCGTCGCCTTCGGGCCCGTCTGCTCCAGGGCCCGCCGCAGCCCGGGGCTGCCGCTGCGCAGCAGCCTCCTCACCAGGGGGCCGAGCAGGCGCAGCTCGACAGGTCCCAGGTGGCCAAGCAGTTCAGGCTCTTCGCCCACCTGAGGAGCATCGGCCGCCCCGGGCGCCGGCTTGAGTGGGAAGCCGGCGCCCGCGAGCGCCCGGACCGGGCAGAGGGATCGTGCGCGCCCCCGCGCGATCCCCCGCCCCCTACCCGCCTATTCCGATTCGCCGTGGCCCGTGAATTCGATGACCTGCTGGAAGGTCGAGCGGTTCGTCCAGCTCATCGACGCGGGGACGTATTCGGTTTTTTTGGTTTCCTTGTTCTTCTTGGCTTCTTTGAGGATGCCCGGCAGGAAGTTGATGCGGACCTTTTCGGCACGCCAGTCCTTCATCGTCGGACCCTGTTCGACAGCCAGTTTCGAGACGGCCCCTTCGATCGCCGACCACAGGGCGTTGCGGCAGGCTTCGAGGCTGCCCCCGCCGCAGTAGCCGCGGCTGTTGGGCTGGGCCACCGTGTCGCCGAGCTCTTCGCGCAGCGACTTGTAGACGTAGCCGTACCAGCCGCCCCCGTAGGAGGAGCCCTGGGAGTTCTCGCCGTTGTTGGGGCCGTTCAGCGAGGCCAGTTCGGGCAGCAGTTCGCCCAGCACCGGCGAGAGCACTGCTTCGCCGATCGGCGTCCAGATCGCGTCCAGGATCGCCGCGCCGGGCGCTTTCGGGCCTTCCTTGCCGTAGCGGCTGGAGCCCGAGCGGACCCACTTCTGCATCGTCTTGACGGCTTCCTTGGCAAGCGTGCTGGGCGTCGTGCCCGGCGTGTTCAGGACTTCTTCGATCGTCGGCCAGACTTCCACGGCCCGCAGGTCCTGGGTTGCGGCCTTGTTCATGATCGATACGTCGCTGGCCTCAGTCATTTCAGGACCGAAGCCTTTGTAGAGCTGGACGCGGTCGATCGGGCCCCAGGACCAGTTGTCCGACGCCTGTCCCCAGCCCGGTGCCGACTTGTTGTTCCAGTTGGTTATGTAGCCTTTCGCCGGGTCGACTTCGTGCGGGTGCTGTTCGAGGCTCAGGAAGCCTTTCCAGTCGTATTCGCCCGTGCCCAGCGTCGGCAGCTGCGGGTTCGTCCCTTCCGCGGTGATCGGCAGCCGGCCCGTCGAGAAGAACGCGATGTGTTCGTTGTCGACGTAGGCCATGTTGAACGTCGTTTCCAGTTCGTTGGCCGCTTCGAAGAACTCCTGGGGGTTGTGGACCTTGTCGGAGTCCAGCTTGCTGAAGGCGACCTCGCCGCCCGGCTCGCGCCCGCGCGTGGAGCGGTCGATCGCGATCGCGTAGGGCTCGCCGCCCACCATCACGGTGCCGTTGATCGGGCCGTGGACGGATTCGTCGAAGTAGACCTCGTGGGCAGCTTCTTTGCCCGCCGCCCCGATTTCACCCGCGTCGAAGCGGTGGAAGGGGATGCATTTGCCGTTGTAGAAGTAGCTCGTCGATTCGCGTGTCGGCGGGCTTTCGTCAACGTTACAGAGCTTCTCCAGGAACGTCTGCGTGTTCTCGCCGTCCTCCGAGGTCAGCGACCACGCGAAGTCGCGGCCGCGGCCGATGAAGACGTAGGGCGAGATCGGCGCGACGACGCCCTCGGCGTCGATGCCCGGGCCGTGCAGGTCGGCCTGGAAGACGATCTCCGGGTAGTAGTAGCCGAGCTGCGGGCCCATGACCGCCTTGGGGTGGCCGTTGGCTGCGTCTTTGGAGCCCACCAGCAGGAAGTTGGACATCTTGCGCCTGGAGGCCGTGACCGTGCTCAGGTCCTTCTTGGCGCTGTAGCTGGCCGAGCCCGGTTCGACGAGCATCGCGCCGGGGGTCGCGCCCGTCGGTTCGCCATCGTAGGAGAATTCTTTTTCGGCCGTCGAGGCCGCTTCGGGGTCGTTGACCTGGCGCAGGTCCTTGAAGACTTCCTGGCCGCCTTTGGTGCCGAACTTGCTCTCCAGGCGCGAGAGGAATTCCGAGTCCTGCACTTCCCCGCCGCCGCCGTTGCCGAAGATCGAGCCGATGAAGGCGAAGCCGGCGATCGCGTCGGCGAACGTGACCGTTTTGAGCCTTTCGGCAGGGGGCAGCGTCTGCTCGTAGGCGTTGACGCCGTCGACCCAGGCTTCCAGGTCCGAGATGACCTGGTCTCCTTCAGGGCCCTTTTCTTCGAGAACTTTCTTCTGTTCGGCGACGTAGTTGATCGCTTCGGCGCTCGGTTTGAAGGAGCGCTGTTCCAGCAGCAGGCCGAAGGCGTTGACGCCCGGCACGCCCAGGGCCGCCGTGTAGGCCGGGCCGAGGCCGAGCTCCAGCAGCAGCCCCCTGTCCTTGGCCGCGACCCAGCCGGAGCCGAACATGACCTCCGCGCGGGTGGAGCCGTAGATGTGCGGGATGTCGTACTTGTCGCGGACGATTTCAAGGCCTGCCTCGGGGTGTTCGGTACGCAGCACCCCGCCGCCTGCGTTGTCGGCGAATTTCTCGGGCAGGTAGTACTTTTCGATCGTTTCCTGGGTGATCTTGCCCTTCTTGGGAGTCAGCTTTTCGTACAGGCGGGCCTGGTCGGTGGCGTACTTGCCCTCTTCGAAGCCGCCTTCGGCCCCCGGGGGCAGGATGTTGTAGGCGCCCCCCGAGAAGTCTTCATACGCGCCCGCGGAGGAAGCTCCGAGGGTCAGTGCCAGCAGGCTCAAAAGCGCTGCCGCCAGCAGTGCGAGCGCTGCACGCACCCCGACGATCCGTGTCCCCAGTCCCTCTCGCATCATGCTCCCTCCAGCCGCCCGCGCCGGTCAGACCCGGGCAATCGACTCCCCTCGGACCGGCGAATCGTATCACCAAGTGTCAACCCGCAACCGGTGAGAACGGCGGTCAGAAGGCCGACCGCTACCCAATGGGTACCGAAGGTCAAGCCCCTGGGGCAGGGACTGAGCGCCTGGCTGCGTCAGATCTCGAGGTAGCGCAGCACGACGCGACCGAGCACGATCACGTCGCCGTTGACCAGGTCGGCCTGCTGTATCCGGCGGCCGTTGACGAAGGTTCCGTTGGAGCTGCGGTCGTCGAGGATGCGGGCGCCGCCGGCCCGCGGCACGAGGATCGCGTGCCGGCGCGAGACGGAGGTCTCGTCCAGGTGCAGATCAGCAGACAGGCCGCGGCCGACGTGCATGACGTCCTGCCCCAGCGGGATCAGCAGCGTGCGACCGCCGCCGCGAACCTCGATGTAACGGCCCGGCTGGACCTCGCCGGACTCGGTCGCCTGGCTGATCGTGCGCTCGTCCAGGCACGCGATCGGATCGACCTTCTCGGTGATCCCGTCGGTCGCCGGTCGGATGAGGGTCTCAGAGCTCATGCCCATATCCAAGACCATGCTACTCATGGCCGCCTCAATACCCGCTAAGAAAAAGAGAAAACCCCGCTGCGAGCGGGTTTGCCGCTAACCGAGCTGCGGGGCGTCAGATCGCTGACCGCCAGCGGGGCTTTTTGGGCCGCCGCCGTCGCGTCGCTTGGCCATGCGCTTGGAGCTCCACCAGCCCCAGCCGCCGACGGCCAGCACCGGCACGACGAACATCATCGAGACATACCAGTGCATCAGGCAGGCAAGCGGTGCCATCCCGAGGGAATCTAGCACCCGGCGCACCCCGCATTCCAGTCCCGCCCCTTCAGGTGCCCACGGAGGACAGCAGCCACAGCCCGAAGCTCGTGAAGGCCACCATCACGGCCAGCATCCAGTACTGGCTGCGGACGGCCTCTTCGACGTCTTCGTAGAGGACCAGGGCACGGTCGTGGGCCAGGGCCAGGCCGGCCACGTGCCCGCCGACGAGAGCACCGACCTGGACGTACCAGATGCCCGCGTAGGAGATGATGTGGTAGTTGATCTCATAGCCCGCCGTGCCGAGGATGTTGGCGCCGTTGCCCAGCGGATCGGAGCTCAGGTAGACCATCGCCTGGCTCTGCCAGATCAGCAGCGAGAAGTAGTGGGCCAGGACGTAGGCGAACCCGATCGGGACGAGCGTGTGGGCGAACGTGTGGGTCAGCTCGCCCGTGGGGTAGCGCTGGCTGACGCTGCGCACGCCGAGGATGCCGAGCCTGTAGACGCCGGCTACGAGCAGGATGCAGAAGACCAGGCCGACCGAGTAGGCCAGCTCGATCGAGGGGTTCTGGGAGAGGCCCAGACCGGAGAAGACGCTCTGCAGGCTCGGCTCGTTGGTGCGCCAGATGCCGCCGTTGCTGAAGCCGTCGAAGGTCGTCGTGCCGATCAGGGTGCAGATCAGCGCGACCGTGCCCGCTTCGACCTTCAGGCCCGTCACGCCGCTGAGGGGACGGCGCAGCCACAGCACGCCGTCCTCGTCGCGCCAGAAGGCCGACAGGCGCGAGAGCAGGTTGAAGTAGACGCCGTAGGCATCTGCCCGCGAGCCCCACTCCTGCACCCCGAACAGGAGCATCCCCGCGACGGTCAGCGAGAAGTACCCCAGCGACAGCGAGGCCAGCGTCGCGGGGTTGTCGCGGTTGAGGTAGACGAGCTCGAGCCAGGCGAAGCCGACGATCCCCGCCACCGACGGCCACATGCCGAGCCGGGCCGGGTAGGGGAGCTTCGGCAGCTCGCGCCCGCCGCGCAGCAGCCGGGCGATCCCCCGCAGCGAGCGCGCCGTCGCGCGCCAGGGGCTGAAGACCGAGAAGACATCGCCCAGGAGAACGCTCGCGACGGGGAAGCCGACCCAGAAGATCACGTAGATGAAGGTCACCGAGAAGTTGGCGTTGGTTTCCTGGGCGCCGTCGTAGCCGCTGTAGATCACCAGGGCGAACAGGGCCACCCCGATCAGGCCTGTCAGGGCCTCGAGCAGACGCGGCACGCCGAACAGCCGCCTCAGGCGCGGCTTCTGCAGCTGCGGGGCGCGCCACAGGGTCGAGAGCGCGACGAAGGAGACCACGAGCACGATCGCGGCCGTCCAGCTGAACAGCCAGACGGGGATCGGCAGGTCGGCCTTGCCGACGATGCCGTGCGCCTGGGCCTCTGCCGGGAGCGCCAGCGAGAGCGCCGACAGGCCGCCCAGCCACGCTCCAAGGGTCCGACGGCGGAGGGCTCTCATCGCCGGGCGGAGTCTATGTAAAGGCCGCCCTCGGCTTCGCCGCTCACCGCTCCCCTGGCGTACCCTGATGGCGATGCAGCCACCCCTAGCAGCGGTCTCGGAGACCCTGACCGCCGCCATCCAGATCGGGCCGCTGGTGCTGATGGGCCTCGCCTACGCCCGGCGCGTGCGCACGCTGGCCGCCGACGGCCGGGCCGTCCCGGGCTGGCGCCAGGCCTGCTTCTACGCAGGCTTCGTCGTGATCGCCGCCGCCCTCACGTCGCTGGGCAAGGCCAGCCAGGAACTGCTCTACATGCACATGATCGAGCACCTGCTGCTGGGCGACATCGCAGCGCTGCTGATCGTGCTCGGCCTGACCGGCCCCCTGATCGCCCCGATCCTGACCTTCCAGGTCGCGGGCCTGCGCATCTTCGACCGGCTGCGGGTGCTCTCCCATCCCGCCATCGCCTTCCCGCTGTGGGCCGTGGACCTCTACACGTGGCACCTGCCCGTCCTCTACCAGGCGGCGCTGCGCCACTCCGGCATCCATGCGCTGGAGCACGCCATGTTCCTCGGCTTCGGCATCAACATGTGGATGTGCCTGTTCGGGCCGCTGCCGATGCCGAGCTGGTTCGGCAACCTCGGCCGGCTCGTCTACATCGTCTGCGTGCGCCTTGCCGGCACGATCCTGGGCAACATCTTCCTGTGGTCGGGCACCGTCTTCTACACCTTCTACCTGCACGGCGACGAGATCCACAACATCTCGCCGCTGGCCGACCAGAACGTCGCCGGGGCCGTGATGATGGTCGAGGAGTCCCTGCTCACGCTGGGGCTCTTCTGCTGGCTGTTCCTGCGCGCCGCCCGCGAGGGCGAGGAGCGCCAGAGCCTGCTCGACTACGCCCGTGCCAACGGCCTGGAGCTGAGCGAGAAGCGGGCCGCCAGAGCGGTCGCGGCCGGGCGCGGGCCTGAGCTGCGCCGGCGGCTGGAGGCTCGCGGCGAGCCGGCCGAGCGCACCTGAGGCAGGACGGCGAGGCCGCCGGCCCGGGCTCGACACGCACGGGCCATGTATGCGAACATATGTTCGTATGCACCAGCACTCCATGGCATCAGGCGAGCGCTGCGCAGACAAGGGTCTTACAGCCGTGCGGATGCCACCGTGCTCGATGCCAGTCGCCCAGATGGCAGACGGACAGCGGTCGAAATCTCAACCGATCGCAGGAAGGCTCCCACTCCTGTGAACCCCCTCGACGCATACAAAACCGAGCTCGCCGCCTTCCTGCGACGGTTCGGCGCAAATGTGCGGCGCATACGAAACTCGAAGGAGCCCCCCTGCTCCCAGGAACAGCTGTCCTATGCAGCGCGCCTGCATCGCACAGAGATCGGGCGGATCGAGCAGGGCACGGTCGAGCCCCGGCTGACGACGCTGATGATCCTCGCCGAAGCGCTTGAAGTCAGCGTCGACGAGCTGCTGCTCGGGCTCGACCCGCCCCAGCAGCGCAAACCCGCGGCTCGCGGAGCTCGGCTGCGATGAGCCTGCCTGCGCCCGATCTCGCGCTCGCCGAGGTGCTCGCGACGATCCGCGCCGAGCGGGGGCTATCACGAGAGGCGCTGGCGTTTCGCAGTCGCACGATGCCACGCACCGTCGTCCAGATCGAGGGGGCCGAGATAGTCCCGCGATGGGACACCGTGCGGCGACTGGCGAGAGGACTCGACGTCACGCTGGCCGAGCTCGGCGACGCCGTCGAACGCCGCGAGGCGGCGATCAGGACGGGCGCGGGAGAGGGGCCCGTCGTCTGAGGAGCCGGCGCCTCCGGCGACGGGCCCGACTACACTCCCAGGCATGTGCGCAGGTTGTGCGATGGCCGCCGCCTCTGCCGCGAGCGGCTTCAGGACGTGGATGCAGACCCACCCCGTGCCATGGCTGACACCCAAGCGCATGCGCCGCCTGACGATCGCCGCGATGGTCGCCGCCGGGCTCGTCTCGACGGTAGGCATGAGCGGCTCGGGCACGGCAACCGCGGCGACGCACGCCGCGCAAGCCCAGCATGCCGCTGCCGCCCAGCACGCCCGTTAGGGTGTCGCTGGCCAAGCGGGGCAAGGACGCAGTGAGCGAAGTGTGCTTCGGCACACGAGCGATCGAGGACGCCGCCCCGCGCCGTGCCAGCGTCGCCCTAACCGCCTGCTACTGCCGGCAGGATCGTAAGCTCCGCCCCGTCCTTGACCGGCGTCGCCAGGCCGTCGAGGAAGCGGATGTCCTCACCTGCCAGGTAGACGTTGACGAAGCGGCGCAGCGAGCCGTCCTCGTCGGAGATGCGCTCGCGCAGCTCCTCGTGACGCTGGAAGAGGCCGTTGAGGACCTCCTGGACGGTCGCGCCCTCGACCTCCGCCTCCGCCTCGCCGCCGGCTGCAGCCCGCAGCTGCGTGGGGATCTTGACGAGCACGCTCATCAGACCGCGAGCGGCTCGGCCACGACGCTCTCGAAGTCCGTCACGGTCGGCTCGATCGTGTGGGTCTCGAAGGTGCCGCGGACCGCGTCCAGGGTCTTCAGGCCCTCACCGGTGATGACCAGCACGACCCGCTCGTCGGGGTCGATGTCCCCGCGCTGGGCCAGCTTGGCGAGGACTGCCGTGGTGACGCCGCCGGCCGTCTCTGTGAAGACGCCCGTCGTCTCGGCCAGCAGCCTGATGCCGGCACGGATCTCCTCGTCGCTGACTGCGTCGATCGACCCGCCCGTGCCCCGCGCCAGCTCCAGCGCGTAGGGGCCGTCGGCGGGGTTGCCGATGGCCAGCGACTTGGCGATCGTGTCCGGCTTGACCGGACGGCAGACCTCGTGGCCGTCTGCAAAGGCGCTGGCCACGGGCGAGCAGCCCTCGGCCTGGGCCCCGTTCATGCGGGGCAGCTCCCCCTCGACGAGCCCCAGGTCGCGCCATTCGCTGAAGCCCTTGGCGATTTTCGTGAACAGCGAGCCGGAGGCGATCGGCACGATGCAGCGGTCGGGCAGCTCCCAGCCCAGCTGCTCGGCGATCTCGAAGGCCAGCGTCTTGGAGCCCTCCGCGTAGTAGGGGCGCAGGTTGATGTTCACGAAGGCCCACTCACGTTCCGAGCACAGCTCCGTGCAGAGCCGGTTGACGTCGTCGTAGTTGCCCTTGACGCCGACCAGCTTGGTGCCGTAGACGCCTGTCGCCAGGATCTTCTGCTCCTCCAGGTCGGCGGGGATGAAGACGTAGGAGTCCATGCCCAGGGCCGCGCCGTGGGCGGCCACGGAGTTGGCCAGGTTGCCCGTGGAGGCGCAGGCGATCGTCTGGAAGCCCAGCTCCCGGGCCCGGGTCGTCGCGACCGAGACGACCCTGTCCTTGAAGGAGTGAGTCGGGTTGGCAGCGTCGTTCTTGACCCAAACCTCGCGCAGGCCCAGACGGGCCGCCAGGCGGTCGGCGCGGATCAGTGGGGTGCAGCCGGCCGGCAGGCCCGCCCTGGAGTTCAGCCGACCCGAGGGGCCGGGAGGCGCCGCGACAGGCAGGAAGTCGGCGTAGCGCCAGATGTTCTGGGGACCGCCCTGGATGCGCCTGCGCCACTCCGCGACGTCCCGCTGGATCGTCCCACGGTCATAGGCGACCTCCAGGGGGCCGAAGCAGCGCTCGCAGACGAACAGCGCCTCCAGCGGATACTCGGTCTTGCACTCCCGGCACTGCAGATGACTGGCAGCCATTTGGGTCCTTTCGCTCTATCGCCGTGTCACCGGTGTGGCGAAGAGCTTGGAGCCCGCCACACATCTCTCTGGAATTGGCACCTTCCCGCTGTGACGGACGGTGGTTGCCGGGGTTTCGTAGGGCCAGTCCCTCCACCCCTCTGGATGTGTCCAGCTATGTGTGCGGCAGTCTAGCAATCGCATCGGCACGAACACAAGACGAGCATTAGCGATGGGCGGTAACGCAAGCCGGGTGGCGGTGTAGGCCACCTACGTGAGCACCTCGACGCGCGACGACGGCGCGCCCTTCTCCACGCCCCAGGCCGAGCAGGAGCGGCCCGGTCAGGCCCCCGAGCCCTTCCGCTTCGCCGGTCCCGGCACGAAGCGGCGGATGCTGATCATCGTCAACCCGTACGCCTCCACTGTCTCCGACAGGCTGCGCAACCTCGTCGTCTACGCCCTGCAGGGTCGCTACGAGGTCGACGCCGTCGACACGGAGGCCCGCGGGCACGCCACCGAGCTGTGCCGCGAGGCTGCCCACGAGGGCTATGACGTCGTCGTCGCCTTCGGCGGGGACGGCACCGTCAACGAAGCCGCCAACGGCTTGCTCGGGTCCCCCACCCCCCTGTGCTGCCTGCCCGGCGGCTCGGCCAACGTCTTCGGCAAGATGCTGGGGATCCCCGGCGACCCCGTCGACGCCACCGAGCACCTGCTGGCGATGGCCGACGACTGGCGTCCGCGCAAGGTCGACCTGGGCGTCGTCAACGGGCGCTGCTTCACCTTCGCCTCGGGCCTGGGCCTGGACGCCAGCGTCGTCGAGCGGGTCGACGCCAACCCGCGCCTGAAGGCCCGCTTCGGGCCCTGGTTCTTCACGTGGGTGGCCGTAAACACGTTCGCCAGGCGCTATCTGGTCAGCCCGCCGCGCCTGGTCGCCTCGACGCCTGCGGGCGAGTTGCAGGGCGTCACGGCCGTCGTCCAGAACGGCTCGCCCTTCACCTACTTCCAGAACCGCCCGATCGACATCGCCGAGGGCGCCGCCCTGGACTCCGGCTCGCTGGCCGCAGGCGTCCTGCACAGCGCCACCCTGCTGGCGATGCCCTCGATCGCCTGGCGGGCCTTCTCCGGGCGCGCTCGCGTGACGCGCCATCGCAAAGTCACCGGCCTGCCGGACGCCTCCGAGCTGGTCGTGCGCAGCGCCGACGGGCGCCTGCTGCCCCTGCAGGTCGACGGCGACTACCTGGGCGAGGTCGCCGAGGCTCGCTTCTCGGTCATGCCCGCCGCGCTGAACGTCGTCGCCTGAGGCTCACTCCCCCGCGCCGGGCGTGACGCGGTAGGCGTCGAAGACCGACTCGGTGTTGCGCAGGCGGCTGATGGCGCCTTTCAGGGCGTGCGTGTCGGCCAGCTCGACGACGAAGCGGTTCTTAACCATCGGACCCATCGACAGGCAACGGGCTTCCAGGATGTTCGCCCCGGACTCCGAGAAGGCACGCGAGAGGTCCTCGAGCAGGCGGTGGCGGTCCCAGGCGTCGATCTGGATCTCGACGATGAAGCCGGTCGAATGCTCGCCCTCCCAGGAGACGTTCGTGAAGCGCTCTGGGTTCTTGCGCAGCAGGGCCGTGTTGGGGCAGTCGCCGCGGTGGATCGTGATGCCCCGGCCCAGCGAGATGTAGCCGACGATGTCATCGCCGGGAACGGGCCGGCAGCACTTGGCCAGGCGCAGCATCACGTCCTCGACGCCCTCCACGCGGATGCCGTACTGGTTGGAGGACTTGCTGGGCCGCCGCCGTGGGCGCCCAACGCGCAGCAGGTCCGCTGCCGTGTCGGGGCCGTCGGCCGACTCGCCCTGCTTCAGGCGCTGCATGACCTTGCCGACGACGACCTTCGGGGAGACCTTGGCGGCGCCCAGGGCGATGTAGAAGTCGTCGGCCTTGCGGAAGCCGACCTCGCGGATGACGTCGGCCAGCAGCGCCGAGCCGGTGATCTTCTGGGCCGGCAGGCCGGCTTTGCGCAGGTGCTCCTGCAGCAGCTCGCGCCCTGCGTGCTCGGTGTCGACGCGGCTCTCGGCCTTGAACCAGGCCTTGATCTTGTTGCGCGCCCGGGTCGTCTTGACCGTCGCCAGCCAGTCCCGGGAGGGGCCGCGGTCGCGCTTGGCCGTGAGGATCTCGACGATGTCCCCCGACTTCAGCTCGTAGTGCAGCGGCACGATTTTGCCGTTGACGCGAGCGCCCACGCAGCGGTGGCCGATCTCCGTGTGCACCTCGTAGGCGAAGTCCAGGGGCGTCGCCCCCGCCGCCAGCGACTTGACTTCGCCCTTGGGCGTGAACACGAAGACCTCCTCCTCGAAGAGGTCCGTGCGCAGCGTCTCCATGAACTCCGTCGGGTCGGACAGGTCCTTCTGCCAGTCCAGCATCGAGCGCAGCCACTTCAGCTTGGCGTCCTCGCTGCCGCCCGGCCAGCCGGACCTGCCGCCGTCCTCCCCGGGCGTCTTGTAGACCCAGTGGGCGGCCACCCCGAACTCCGCCATCTCGTGCATTTCGTGGGTGCGGATCTGGATCTCCAGGGGCCTGCCCTCGGGCCCGATCACGGTCGTGTGCAGCGACTGGTACATGTTGAACTTGGGCATCGCGATGAAGTCCTTGAAGCGGCCCGGCAGCGGCTTCCACAGCGAGTGGATCACGCCGACCGTGCCGTAGCAGTCCTTGACCGAGTCGACGATGACCCGCATCGCCGTCAGGTCGTAGATCTCGTTGAACTCGCGGCCCTTCTTGGTCATCTTCGAGTAGATCGAGTAGAAGTGCTTGGCGCGGCCCGCGATCTGGGCGTCGATGCCGACCTCCCGCAGCTCGCTGCGCAGGTACTCGCCGGCCTCGTTGACGTAGCGTTCGCGGTCGTCGCGCTGCTGGGCGACCAGCGACTTGATCTCCTGGTACTTGCGGGGGTGAAGCGTCGCGAAGGCCAGGTCCTCGAGCTCCCACTTGATCGCGTGGATGCCCAGGCGGTGGGCCAGCGGCGCGTAGATGTCGATCGTCTCGCGGGCCTTCTCGATCTGCTTGTTCTTGGGCATCGCCTCGATCGTGCGCATGTTGTGCAGGCGGTCGGCGAGCTTGATCAGGATGACCCGCACGTCGGTGGCCATCGCCACCATCATCTTGCGGTAGTTGCTGGCCTGAGCCTCGTCGCGGGACTGGAAGGTGATGTCCTTCAGCTTGGTGACGCCGTCGACGATGCCCGCGATCTGCTCGCCGAAGCGCTCGCCCACCTCCTCGATCGAGGCCGACGTGTCCTCGACCGTGTCGTGCAGCAGCGCAGCGCACAGCGTCTCTGTGTCAAGGCGCATGGAGGCGCAGATGCGGGCCACCCCGACCGGGTGCACGATGAACTCCTCGCCCGACTTGCGCCGCTGCGCCGCATGGTGCTCGCAGGCGAACACGAAGGCGTCCTGGACGCGGGCCCGGTCGATCTCCACGGCCGAGTCCGCGGCGTGCTCGGAGACGATCGCGAACAGGTCGCTCAGCAGCCGGCGCTCGGAGGCCGACAGGCCCGCGGGCTGGGGAAGCTCGACGCTCCCGGCCGGCGGCGCAGGCTCCTGGAGCTCCTGGGTCGTCCTCGGATCCTGGGTGCTCGCCATGCCTTAATCGTAGCCCTCTTGGCGGCGATCGCAGGCCGGCCGGACCGCCTCGATCAGATCAGCACGAGCTGCTCGAGCGTCGCCGCCGGCACCGGCTCGACGGGCTCGACGGGCTCGACGGCGACGTCGGGGGCCGCGTGGCGCAGTCGCAGCCTCGGCTCGCTCACGCCGTTCCATTCGTTGACCTCCAGGGCGAAGGTCGCAAGCACCGGCTCGCCCTCCTGCACGGGCAGCTTCGCGCCCTGGCCGAAGCTGACGGCGCGGGCACGGGCCGCCCCGGAGCGGACCGTGAAGCGCAGGTGGCGCCCTTCCCCCATCGGCTGGGGATCGTGGAAGCTGGCGCCCTCGACCATCAGGCAGACGGGCGGGTTGCCGCGCCCGAACGGCGCCAGCCGCGAAAGCTCCTCGGCCAGATCCATGCCCAGCGCATCGCCCTTGACGATCGCGTCGACGCGCTCGACGGGCCCCGCCGGCGCCGAGGCCAGCACGAGCGCCGCGTGCTCGGCCAGAGCCGTGGCGAAGCCGTCCAGGCGGTCGCGCTCGATCTCCAGGCCGGCGGCGGCCTGGTGACCGCCGAAGCGACCCAGGTGCCCTGAGCAGTGGCGCAGGCCCGCGAGCAGGTCATAGCCGGGCACGCTGCGGCCCGAGCCGCGACCCGTCTGCTCGCCGAGGGCGACCATCACGACGGGGCGCCCGCTTGACTCGACCAGCCGCGAGGCGACGATCCCGATCACGCCGGGGTGCCAGCTCTCGCCGGCCAGCACGTAGGCTGCCCGCTCGCCCAGCTCGCCCATCTGCAGCTCCGCCTCGATGCGGATGCGACGCTCGACCTGACGGCGCTCGGCGTTGGCGGCGTCCAGCTCGCGGGCCACCTGGGCGGCACGGGCGGGATCCTCGCTCAGCAGCAGCTCCAGCCCCGCGTCGGCCCGGTACAGCCGCCCGGCCGCGTTCAGGCGCGGCGCCAGGGCGAAGCCGATCGCGCGCTCCTCGATGCGCGAGGGGTCCACGCCGGCGACGGCCATCAGCGCGCGCAGGCCGGGCTTGGTCGTGGCGGCCAGGGCGCGCAGGCCGCGCCGCAGCAGCGTCCTGTTCTCGCCCAGCAGCGGCACGACGTCGGCGACGGTCGCCAGCGCGACCAGGTCGAGGTCCCGCGCCAGCGCCCGCTCGTCGCCGCCGCTGGCCGCCACGAGCGCCTGGGCGAGCTTGTAGGCGACCGCTGCCGCGCACAGGTCCGGGCAGGGATAGCCGCACACGGCCGGGTGCACGATCGGCGCCTGCGGCAGCACGCCGTCCTCGCGGGGGGAGTGGTGATCCGTGATCACGACGGCCATGCCCAGCTCCCCGGCCAGGCTCGTCTCGGCGACGGCCGTGATGCCGCAGTCGGCGCTCAGCAGCAGGCGCGTTCCGGCTGCAGCGAGGCGACGCACCGTGTGCTCGGAGATCCCGTATCCGTCTCCGGCCCGGTCGGGCAGGTAGGAGTCGACCTCCGCCCCCAGCTCGCGCAGGGTGCGCACGAGGATCGCGGTCGAGCACATGCCGTCGACGTCGTAGTCGCCGTGGACGGTGATGCGTGCGCCGGCGCGGGCGTGCTCGAGGATCGTCTGGACGGCGTCGGCGATGCCCGCGAAGGCCTGGAAGGGGTGCTCCTGCTCGGCGGCCAGGAAGGCCCGGGCGCTGTCGGGGTCGGCCATGCCGCGGCGCACCAGCACCTGGGCCATGGCGTCGCTGACGCCCAGCTCGGCTGACAGCAGGCGGACCTGACCGGGTGGGCAGGCGGGGATCTCGAACTCGACGCCGGGCACGGCCGCCGAGACTACGCAGCGGCCGAGACGGAACCGCTACATCTCGGGCGGTGCCTGCTGCCCGGCGCCTTCGCGGCGCATCCCCAGCAGGTACACGACGGCCATCCCGATCAGGGCGCCGGGCACGGCATACAGGACGACGCCCACGTCGGTCTCCTTTTTGCCGGGCACGCGCAGGGCCGAGACTTTGACCCCGTAGATGATCAGCCCGACGACGATCGATCCGGCCAGCGAGCCCAGGAAGGCCCCGACGATCCCGCCCCAGAAGCGGTCGGGCAGGAAGATCGTGAAGTGCCAGATGGCGAGACCCATGATGACCCAGCCGAGCATCCCCATCAGCGCGACCTCCCGTGTTTGCGATTGCGCGGACGGCGCGTCTTCGGGCGCGGCTTGGGCGCGTCCTTGAGGACCACGTCCTCCGGCGTCAGGTCGGCCGCCGGGTCGCGCTCGACCTGCTGCTCGGGGCCCTCCTCGGCTGGCTCCTGCGTCACGACGCTCGTGCGCGGGGCTTTGCGCAGCGGGCGCTGCTGCTCGGCCTGCTCCTTGCGCTGGGCTTCGCGCTGCTCGATGTCGAGGTCGGCGACCAGTTCCTGGAACTCGTCGCGGGAGATCTGCTGGCCGGGCTCCTCGGGAGCCGTCAGGCGCCCGCGGCGGGTGCGCCGCCGGCGCTGCTCGGGCTCTGTGTCCTCGTAGGTGCCGCCCGCCGTGAGGGCATAGGCCGGCACCGAGCCCTGTTCGCGCACGATGCGCGCCCGCCGCGTGCGGTAGCCGGTTTCGCGCTCCTTCCAGTGCGTCAGCACCGGCGATGCGATGAAGATCGAGGAGTAGGCGCCGGAGGCGATCCCGATCATCAGCGCGAAGGCGAAGTCGCGCAGCGTTTCCCCGCCGAAGATGAGCAGGGCGGCGACGGGCAGCAGCGTGCAGAAGCTCGTCGCCAGGGACCTGGTCAGCACCTCCGACATGGAGCGGTTGACGATCTGCGAGAAGGCGGCCCTGGGCATTCGCGGCACGTTCTCCCGGACCCTGTCGAACACGATGATCGTGTCGTAGAGCGAATAGCCGAGGATCGTCAGCAGGGCCGCCACGGTCGCCGTCGTGACTTCACGTCCGATCAGGGCGTAGACGCCAGCCGTGATGAGCAGGTCGTGCATCAGCGCGATCAGCACGGGCACGGCGTACTTCCACTCGAAGCGCAGCGCTATGTAGGCGGAGATGACCAGCAGCGAGGCGATGATCGCGATCACGGCGCTGTTGGCGACGGTTTTCCCGAAGGTCGGCCCGATCGAGGTCGAGGAGAAGTGCTTGAGCCCGCCGAAGCGTTCTGTCAGGCCCTTTTCGACCTTGGTCACCTGTGCGGGCTTGAGCGTCTTGGTCGAGATCTGATAGCCGTTGCCGCCGACGCTGGAGTTGGAGAACTTCTGGACCTCGGCGGTGGAGAAGCCGAGCTTGGACATCTCTTCGGTCACCTGCGGAGCGCTGGCCTTCTGCTCCAGGGCCGTCTGGATGCGGGTGCCCGAGGTGAAGTCGATGCCCAGGTTCAGCCCTATGCCGCCGATCGCCAGCGCGCCGACGAGCAGGATCGTTCCCGACAGCGAGAAGAACCACCTGGAGGCGCCCATGAAGTCGAAGGTCCAGCGTTTGCCCTCCTGGTGAGCGCCGAGCGCCGAGGGGTGGGTCACGAACCGCGAGCGACCCATCGCGCCGAGCGCGGCCTGCGTGGCCAGCACGGCCGTGAACAGCGACACGAGCGTGCCGATGCCGAGCGTGAAGGCGAAGCCCTTGACTTCGGCGGTGGCCAGCGCGAACAGGATGAAGGCCGTCATGAAGGTGACGACGTTGGCGTCGACGATCGCCGCGAAGCCGCGTTTGTAGCCGGTGGCGATGCCGGAGATGACCGATCTGCCCCCTCTGATCTCCTCCTTGACGCGCTCGAAGATGACGATGTTGGCGTCGGCGGCGATGCCGATCGTGAGGATCAGGCCGGCGATGCCCGGCAGCGTCAGCGTGACGGGGATCAGCTTGATCAGCGCGAAGTAGTAGATGCCGTAGATGACGAGGCCCCCGACCGCGATGACGCCCAGCACGCGGTAGAAGACGACCAGGAACAGGGCCACGACGATGAAGCCCGCCAGCAGCGCCAGCACGCCCTGGTCGAGCGCCTGCTTGCCCAGCGTCGCGGAGATCTGCGAGCGGGAGATCAGGTTGAGTTTGATCGGCAGGGCGCCGGACTGCAGCTCTTCGGCCAGTTCCTGGGCGGAGGTGATCGTGAAGCCGCCGGAGATCTGCGAGCCGTTGGAGGAGTCGATCCCTTCGGGGTACTTGGTGTAGTCGATCGAGGGGACCGTGATCAGCTGGCCGTCGAGGGCGACGGCGAAGTGCTGCTGGGCCGCTTCCTTGGACACGCCGGGCAGCTGGGCTTCCTGGCCACGGTGGGCGATCTTCTTGGTGACTTCTTCGAAGACGGACTTGCCGTGACCGGTGAAGCCGAAGGTCACGTCGGGTTGGCCGGAGCCCCCCGCGCCTTCTTCGAAGCCCTGCTGGGGGTTGGTGATGTCCGAGCCGCTCAGCACCGGGTCGTCGTTGATCACATAGAAGCTGTTGGGCGAGTGGTTGATGACCTTGCCCGTTTTCGGGTTTTCGCTCGGGCGGGCCTGCAGCAGGATCGTGCCGGGGTTGACCAGCACTTCCTTGGGCTTGGCGCCCTTGGGCAGCTTGACGCCGTCGTAGAGGCTCTTCTTGTATTCGGCGCCCGGGCAGATGATCTGCTTGCCCGGGCACAGCATCGTTTCGTTGGCCGTGTTGATCAGGTACCACGACCCGTAGATGCAGCCTTCCTTCTGTTCGGGCGTACAGCCCTGCTGCCAGGTCGTGTCGCTCTTGCGCAGGATCGGTGCCCGTTTGGAGGCCCGCAGGACGGCCTGGTACTCGCTCAGCCCGTACGTGGCAGACCCGGCTTCGCGTCCGCCCGTGACCGTCGCTTCGGTGGGCGAGACCTTGCCTGTCGGCCCGATCACGTTCGGCTCCCAGTCGTAGAAGTGCAGCTGGGCCGTCTGGCCGACCTCCTTTTCGGCCCGCTGGATGTCGTGCACTTCGGGCAGCGCCACGCTGATTTCTTCAGCGCCCGAGCGCTGGATTTCCGGCGATGCGACGCCGAGCTGGTCGACGCGCTTGCGCATGATCGTGATCGCCTGGTTGAGCGATTCGGAGTCGACCTTGTCGGCTGCCGTGGGGCGCCCCTGGTAGGTCAGCTGCACGCCGCCCTTCAGGTCCAGGCCCAGATGGGTTTTTTTGACGGCGATCGTCACGATCGCCAGCCCGAGCAGCAGGGCGACGACGAGCAGGACGAACGAGTTGCGACGGCGGTCGGTCATGTCCCGTTCAGACTACTTGTCCGGCGTGAGCACGAGCAAGAGCCCACCGTCGTCGTCGTAGGCCGGGAAGATGTCGGCTTTGGCCTGGGCGGCCACATCCCGTTCGCCGGAGACGGTCACGGGGACCTCCAGGGCCCGCACTCCCCACTCCAGCACCGTCGCGACCGGATCGTCTCCGTTTTGGAAGCTCAGGCCCAGCACCTGCTCGACGCGCTGGCCGATCACCTCCTCCTCCTCCAGGCCCGTGAAGGCGAAGGCGTTCTTGCCGCAGCCGATCACGCGGCCCTCCTTGTCGCAGACGAAGAAGGCCGCGTCTGGAGCCGGGAAGTAGTCGTCCAGCAGCTCGAACAGGAAGGCGAAGCCGCACTTCGCGCAGCCCTTGCGCTGACGGGTGAAGCCGATGTTTCTGTCGACCTCCGTGGTGCGGTGGCCGCAGTTGGGGCAGATGAATGGATGGGCCATCGTGTGAGACACAGACTACGCAAGGTGACGCCTGATGCCGGGGCCGGCTGTGAACAGCCGGTTAGCGCTCAGAACAGCGAGCCCTCCGCGCTGACCGGCTCGATCCCGAGATGGGCGAAGGCCGCCGAGGTCGCCGCCCGGCCCCTGGGCGTGCGCTTGATCAGGCCCTGCTGGAGCAGGTAGGGCTCATAGACGTCCTCGACCGTGTCCTGCTCCTCGCCGACTGCGACGGCCAGCGTCGAGAGCCCCACCGGGCCACCTTCGAACTTCTCGCAGATGACGGAGAGGATCTCCCGATCCAGGCGGTCCAGGCCGAGCTCGTCGACCTCCAGCAGCGCCAGGGCGGCATGGGCGGTGGCGGCGGAGACGACCCCGTCGCCGCGGACCTCTGCGAAGTCGCGCACGCGCTTGAGCAGCCTGTTGGCGACACGCGGGGTGCCTCTGCTGCGCGCTGCGATCGCCAGCGCTCCCCCCTCCTCCAGCTCCACGTCGAGGATGCCCGCGGAGCGCCTGACGATCACGGCCAGCTGCTGCGCGCCGTAGGGCTCCAGGCGCGCCTGGATGCCGAAGCGGTCGCGCAGCGGCGTCGTCAGCAGACCGGTGCGGGTGGTGGCGCCGATCAGCGTGAAGGGCGGCAGCTCCAGGGTCACGACGCGGGCGCCTGCGCCCTGCCCGACGGTGATCGGCAGCTGGCGGTCCTCCATGGCGGGATAGAAGGTCTCCTCGAGCGCCCGCGCGAGCCGGTGGATCTCATCGACGAAGAAGACGCTGCCCGGCTCGAGCGCCGTCAGGAACGCAGCGACGTCGCCCTTGCGCTCCAGCGCCGGCCCTGCCGTCTGCACGAAGGGGACCTCCAGCTCGGCCGCGACGATCTGGGCCAGCGAGGTCTTGCCCAGGCCCGGCGGCCCGGCCAGCAGCAGGTGGTCCAGGGGCTCCTCGCGGGCCCGCGCAGCCTCGATCGCCACCGACAGCTGCTCGCGCAGCCCGTCCTGGCCGACGAACTCGCCCAGGCTGCGGGGGCGCAGCGAGCGGTCGAGCTCGTCCTCGGCGACGAGGTAGGGCGTCTGGATGCGGGCGCTCGTCTCGGTCATCGCCTCAGCCTCCGCTCCTGGCCAGACGCAGCGCGGCCGCGATCAGCTCCTCCGGCGTGTCGGCCTGCACGTCGCGCAGCAGCTCCTCGGCCTCGCCCGGCGCGTAGCCCAGCTCGATCAGCCCCTCGCGGGCGATCGCCCGCGGATGATCCTCGCCGCGGCGGGCCAGGATCGTGGGGGGCTGGACGCCGTCCTCTCCCACGAGCCCCTGGGCCGCGACCTTCTCGCGCAGCTCCACGATGATCCGCTCGGCCGTGCGCTTGCCGATACCGGGCGCAGCCTGGAAGCGCGCAGCGTCCCCCGCGGCGAGCGCGCCCAGCAGCTCGCGGGGACGTCCCGAGGAGAGCACCGCCAGGGCCACCTTCGGCCCGACAGCCTGGACGGACAGCAGCATCAGGAACAGCTCGCGCTCCTGCTCGGAGTGAAAGCCGTAGAGGGCCAGCGCATCGTCGCGGACGATCAGGTGGGTGTGCAGCGTCACCTGCTCGCCGACAGGCGGCACCTGGCGCAGCGTCTCAGCCGACACGGCGGCCCGGTAGCCGACGTCCCCGCACAGCACGACGACGTGATCGGTGCGCCGCACGGCGACCTCTCCCCGCAGCAGCGCGATCATGCGACCGCCTCCGCCAGGGCACTGGCCAGGGGCGCCCTGTTGACGTGGCAGAGGGCCACGGCCAGGGCGTCGGTGGCATGGTCTGCGCGAGGCTCCTCGGCCAGTCCCAGGAGCGCTCCGACCATGCGCGCGACCTGTCCCTTGTCGGCCCGGCCCGAGCCGCAGACGGCGCCCTTGACCTGCTGGGGGGTATAGCCGGAGCAGGCCAGGCCGTGTTGCCCGGCGGCCAGCATGACGGCGCCGCGAGCCTGCCCGACGGCGAAGGCGCTGTGCGCGTTGGCGCCGAAGTACAGCTCCTCCAGGGCCATCGCGACCGGCTGGTGCTCCTCGATCAGGGCGCTCACGGCGGCGTGGATGTCGGCCAGGCGCCGCTCGGGCGCCAGGCGCGAGGAGGTCTCGATGACGCCGCCGTCGAGGGCGAGCAGGCGCCCGCCGCGACGTGTCACGACGCCGTAGCCGGTGTTGGCCAGGCCCGGGTCTATGCCGAGGACGATCATGGGTCAGTGATTCTGCGCCCGGCCTCGGACGCCTGCCTTCCTCGTAGGCTGGCCTCACTGTGAGCGGCGGGCAGGAGATCGACTTCGAGGCCGAGGGGCTGCTGGAGGGGCTGGCGGGCGCAGAGCGCGAGGAACGGGTCGCGCTGCTGGGCGCCCTGGCCGGGGAAGGGGTGGCGCTCTCGGAGCTGCGGCGCTCGACGGAGGCGGGCACGATCGTCTACCTGCAGGCCGACCGCGTGATAGCGGGCAGCGAGCGCTACACGGCCGCCCAGGTCGCCGAGATGACGGGGGTGGGAGAGGACTTCCTGGTGGCCGTGCGCAGGGCGATGGGGCTGCCGATCCCCGACGCCGAGGAGGCCTCCTACACCCAGGCCGAGCTGCGCTCGGTGCAGATGATCCACGTGGCCCGCGACGCAGGCATCTCCGACGAGGATCTGCTTGATCTGCTGCGAGTGCTCGGGCGCGGCCTCTCCCAGGTCGCCGAAAGCATGCGGGCGCTGCCGCTGAAACTGGTGCTGGAGCCGGGCATGAGCGAGCCCGAGCTGGCCCGGCAGTACGCCCTGGCGGCCGAACGGCTGTACCCGCTGGTCGACCCGTTGGTCAGCAACGTCCTGGCCCTGCACCTCAAACACGCCACCCAGAGCACTGTCGTCAGCGCCATGGAGCGAAGCGGCGGGCAGCTGCCGGGGGCCCGCGAGGTGGCGGTCTGCTTCGCCGACCTGGTCGGCTTCACGCGTCTGGGCGAGGAAGTCCCCCCTGACGAGCTGGGACGCCTGGCGGGGCGCCTGGAAGCGCTGGCAGGCGACGTGGCCGAGCCGCCCGTGCGCCTGGTCAAGACGATCGGCGACGCAGCCATGCTGGCCTGTCCCGAGCCGGCGCCCCTGCTGGGGGCGGCCCTGCGCCTGATCGACGCGGCCGACGCCGAGGGAGAGGACTTCCCGCAGCTGCGGGCCGGCGCCGCCCTGGGCGGGGCCCTGGCGCGAGCCGGCGACTGGTTCGGGCGCCCGGTCAACCTGGCCAGCCGCATCACCTCGGTGGCGAGGCCCGGCAGCCTGCTCGCCGAGGGGTCGCTGTACGAGGCCGTCGGAGAGTCCTACCGCTGGTCCTACGCCGGCGAGCGTCGGCTGAAGGGGATCCGCGAGCCAGTGGCGCTGTTCAGGGTGCGCAGTCCGGCCTAGCGCCAAGGTCTCCTAGACCGTTGACGTCTGCAGGGGCGCGGCTGGCTGGCCGGGGTCGTCCTGCCACAGCCGCCAGGGAGCGCTCCCGGAGGCCCACAGGTCGTTGAGGGCGACGGCGTCCTTGTAGGTGTCCATGCACTCCCAGAAGCCCTCGTGACGGTGAGCGCGCAGCTCGCCGTCACGCGCAAGGCCCTGCAGGGGAGCCCGCTCGAGCACCGCACTGTCCCCGTCCGCTGCGATGTAGTCCAGCGCCCGGGCTCCGAAGCAGAAGAAGCCGCCGTTGATCCAGTGCTCGGAGCGGGGCTTCTCGCGAAAGCCGCGGACGCGGCCGTCCTCGTCGAGCTCGGTGACGCCGAACTGCAGCTCGGGGCGCACGACCGTCATCGTGGCGGCGGCGCCATGGGCGGCGTGGAAGTCGAGCAGCTCCTGCAGGTCGATGTCGGCGACGCCGTCGGCGTAGGTCGCGCAGAAGGTCTCCTCGCCGGCCAGCAGCGGCGCCAAGCGGGCGATGCGCCCGCCCGTCTGGGTCTCGAGGCCCGTGTCCACGCAGCGGACCTCGACGCCCTCGGGCCAGGAGTGCTCGCCGACGAAGCGCTCGATCAGCTCGCCCTTGTAGCCGGTTGCCAGCATGAAGCGCTCGAAGCCCTGGACGGCGTAGAGCTGGATGACGTGCCAGAGGATCGGCAGGCCGCCGATCTCCACGAGCGGCTTGGGGATCTCCCTGGTGTGCTCCTGCAGCCTCGTCCCGCGCCCTCCGCACAGGATCACGACGGACGGCCTGCTCACAGGGCTAGCCGGCGACCCGCTCGAGTACGTCGGCGGACACGTCGAAGTTGGCGTGCACGGCGCTGACGTCGTCGTTGTCTTCGAGCAGGTCGATGAGCCTCATCAGCTTGCCGGCCGTGTCCTCCTCGACGGGCACGAGGCTGGAGGCGCGATAGGAGAGCTCGGCGCTCTCGATCTCCACCCCTGCCTCCTCCAGTGCGGCGCGGACGGCCGAGAAGTCGGCCGGGGCGCTCAGCACCTCGAAGACGCCCTCGTCGGCCGCGACGTCCTCTGCGCCGGCCTCGATGGCGGCCAGCAGGTCGTCTTCGGAGTAGCGCTCGGCGTCGATGACGATCGTGCCCTTCTTGTCGAACAGGTAGGCCACCGAGCCGGGCTCGCCGAGGCTGCCGCCGTGCTTGGAGAAGATGTGTTTGACCTCGGCGCTGGTGCGGTTGCGGTTGTCTGTGAGCGCCTCGACGAGGATCGCCACGCCGCCGGGCCCGTAGCCCTCGTACAGGACGGCTTCGATCGCCTCCGCGTCGGCGCCCTCGCCGGTGCCCTTGGCGATGGCCCGTTCGATGTTGTCCTTGGGCATGGACGCTTCCTTGGCCTTGCGGATCGCAAGGTCCAGCGCCGGATTGCCGACGGGGTCGCCGCCACCGTCACGGGCGGCGACCGTTATGGCCCTCGTCAGCTTGGAGAACTGAGCGCCGCGACGAGAGTCGACGATCGCCTTCTTGTGCTTGATGGAAGCCCACTTGGAATGCCCTGACATGCCACAGAGTCTACGAATCCGCCCGTGCGGACGCCGCTCGAAGCCCGGGTCATAGGATGCAGGCCCATGTCCGAGCCCCTCCCCGACATCTTCAAGGCCTACGACATCCGCGGCATCTACGGCGAGCAGATCGACGGCGAGCTGGCGCAGCGCATCGGCGGCGCCTTCGCGCTCGTGCTGGCACGCCTGGAGGGCAAGGAGGTCTCCCAGCTGCAGATCGGCCTGGGCCGCGACATGCGCCTGAGCGCCCCGGAGCTGGCCGCCCGCTACCGCGAGGGGATGCTGGCCGCCGGGGCGAGCGTCATCGACGCCGGGCAGGTCGGCAGCGAGATGCTCTACTACCTGGTCGGCTCGCGGGAGCTGGACGGGGGACTGATGTGCACGGCCTCCCACAACCCCAAGGCCTACACGGGCGCCAAGCTCGTGCGCAAGGGCGCCCTGGCCCTCTCGGGGGACTCCGGCATCGGCGACATCGAGGCGATGCTGGCCGCCGGCGAGCAGCCGGCCCCGGCCCCGCGCGGCGAGCTGTCCGAGATCGACTTGTACGGGGACTTCCAGCAGGCAGCCCTGCGCTTCATCGACGCCGAGGCGGTGCGGGGCTCCGAGCGGCGCCTGAAGGTCGTCGTGGACGGCGGCAACGGCATGGCCGGCCCGATGGTGGGACCGCTGCTGGAGGGCCTGGGACTGGACCTGGTGGAGACCTACTGGACCCCCGACGGGCACTTCCCCGACCACGAGCCCAACCCGCTGCTGCCCGAGAACAGGCAGTTCATCATCGAGAAGGTCCGCGAGACGGGGGCGGACCTGGGCATCGCCTGGGACGGCGACGCCGACCGCTGCTTCTTCATCGACGAGCAGGGCGGCTTCGTGGACGGAGACTTCCTGACGGCCCTGCTGGCCCAGTCGCTGCTGAGGCGAAGCCCCGGCGAAGCGATCCTCTATGACGTGCGTGCCTCCCGGGCCGTCCCCGACACGGTCAGGCGGGCCGGCGGGACGCCGTACGTCAACCGCGTCGGGCACGCCTTCTTCAAGACCAGGATGCGCAAGGAGGGCTCGCTGTTCGGCGGCGAGGTCTCCGGGCACTACTACTTCCGGGACTTCTACTGCGCGGACTCGGGCACGATCCCGGCGCTGCTGATCCTGGAGATGCTGGCCGGCGGGCGCCAGAGCATGTCCGAGCTGCTGGCCCCCTACCGCGAGCGCTACTTCATCTCCGGGGAGGTCAACTCGGAGGTGGCCGACCCGGTGGCGAAGATGGAGGAGCTGGCCGAGCGCTACTCCGACGCCGAGCAGGACCGCCTGGACGGCATCTCGATCGACTACGAGGACTGGCACTTCAACGTCAGGCCCTCGAACACGGAGCCGCTGCTGCGGCTGTGCCTGGAGTCGCTGGTCTCCCATCAGGACATGGAGCGCCGCCGCGACGAGGTGCTGGCAGTGATCCGCTCGTGAGCGCGGGCGAGCCCGACGCGGAGCAGCTCGAGCGGGAGAGCCTGCAGAAGGCGGCCGAGACCGGGGTGCACCGCCTGGCGATCCCGACGCCCTTCATGGTCGGACGGGTCAACGCCTACCTGATCGAGGACTCGCCGCTGACCCTGATCGACTCGGGCCCGAACTCGGCCAAGGCGCTCGACGAGCTGGAAGTGGGGCTGGCGGAGCTGGGCCACCGCATCGAGGACATCGAGCTGCTGGTGATCAGCCACCAGCACATCGACCACTTCGGCCTGGCCTCGATCCTGGCCAGGCGCTCGGGCGCGGAGGTCGCGGCGCTGGCCCCGCTCGGCGACTTCCTGGCCGCCTACGGCAAGGAGACGGATCTGGACGACCGCTTCGCGGAGGCCCTGATGCTCCGTCACGGCATCCCGGCCGACGTCGTCACGGCCCTGCGCGCCGTATCTGCCAGCTTCAGGGGCTGGGGATCGGCCGTCGAGGTGACCCGCCCCCTCCACGAGGGGGATGAGATCGAGCTGGCCGGCAGGACGCTGCGGGTGCACCACCGTCCCGGCCACAGCCCCTCCGACACCGTCTTCCTGGACGAGCAGCGCAGGATGCTGCTTGCGGCCGACCACCTGATCGCCCACATCTCCTCGAACCCCCTGCTGGCGCGCCCGCTCGGCGGCGAGGCGGACGTGAAGGCCAGGCCGCAGGCGCTGCTGACCTACATGGCCTCCCTGGAGAAGACCAGGGCGATGGACCTGGAGCTGGTCCTGCCCGGCCATGGCGCTCCGATCACCGACCACGCCGCCCTGATCGACGAACGCTTCCGCATGCACGCCCGCAGGGCCGAGAAGATCCACCGGCTGCTGATCGAGCAGCCCCGCTCCGTCCACGAGGTGGCCCAGGAGCTGTGGGGCAACGTGGCCGTCACGCAGGCCTACCTGACCCTCTCGGAGGTGCTCGGCCACATGGACCTGCTGCTGCGTGACGGGCGGGTGCTCGAAGAGGAGACGGAGGGCGTCGTCCGCTTCCGGGCCGCCTAGCGCCCGGCGGTCGCGATCTCCTCGAGGTGGGCGACGTTGGCCTTGTCCTCGGCGGCGTCGCTGGCGGGCACGGCGAACCATGCGTCGAGGATCTCCTCCAGCAGCGCCTGGGAGGTCGTGCGGAGGCTGAGCGCCAGCACGTTGGCGTCGTTCCAGCGTCGCGCCCCCTGGGCCGTCGTGGCGTCGGCGCAGAGAGCAGCCCGGATGCCCGGGACCTTGTTGGCGGCGATGCTTGCCCCCGTGCCCGTCCAGCAGCAGACGATCGCCTGCGAGGCGAGGCCCTCGGCCACGTCGCGGGCTGCCCGCTCGGACGCCCAGGCCCAGTCCGGGCGCTCCTGTCCGTCCAGGGCGCCGTGGCGGATGACCTCGTGCCCGCGGGCCTCCAGCTCCTCCGCCAGCAGCTCGGCAACACCCGTGAGCTCGTCGGTTGCGATTGAGATGACCATCAGCTCAGGGTAGGAGGGTCTCGGCCTTGGCCCCGGCGGCGTCTCCCATGAGCTCGACGAAAAGCCTGTGCAGCCGCGTGTCGGAGCCGAGCTCGGCGTGGAAGGCGACGGCGAGGACGTTGCCCTGCCGCGCACCGACCGGATGGCCCTCGACGGTCGCGATGACGTGCACGTCGGGACCGTGCTCGGCGATCCACGGGGCCCTGATGAAGATCCCCCGCAGCGGCTCTCCCTCGATGCCCTCGACCTGCAGGTCGGCCTCGAAGCTGTGCAGCTGCCTGCCGAAGGCATTCCGCTCGGCGAGCATGTCCATGACGCCCAGATGCAGCCTGTCGAGCATGATCAGCCCAGCGCAGCTGCCCAGCACCGGCCGCCCGGAGGCGGCGAACGCCTGCAACGGCTCGGCAAGCCCCTCCCGCTCCACGCCCAGCGTCATGGTCGTCGACTCTCCTCCGGGGATCACGAGCCCGTCCAACCCGTCCAGGTCCCCGACGACACGCACCTCCCGGGTCCGAGCCCCGACAGCCTCCAGCATCCGCTCATGCGCCTCGAACCCCCCCTGCAGCGCCAGCACCCCGACAAGAGGCCCCCGTCCAGCCGCGTCGACGCTCACCGCGACCCCATCTCCGCACACCAGCAGCACCCGCTCACTGGCACAGGCTCACCGCTCCCCACCGGCTCATCCATCCCTCCAAGCGCCCACCCGGCCCCACCCATCACGTCAGCCCACCCCCACCGCAGCGCAAACCGCGAAGCCACGGCCCCGGTCCCAGCACAAACCGCCAGGCCAAGCCTCGCCACCCGGTCACAGCGCAAACCGCGAATCACGCGAAACCCGCCCCCCAGCAAGGCGGAGGCGTGCTCGTGTTCGAGTGCCAGCGCAGCTCGCACTCGAACACGAGTGCGCCGTAGCCCCCCCTACCAACCCCGTTGCGCCAGCAACTGCTCCTCGGCGAGCTTCGAGCTCTCGAGGCTGACCATGGCCTGCCCGAGGCCGCGGGACGCCTCGGCGACGCGTGCGGCGTCCTGCCAGTGCGTGGTGGACTCGACGATTGCCCGGGCCCGCGTCGGGGGATCGTCGGACTTGAAGATGCCGGAGCCGACGAAGACGCCCTCGGCGCCCAGGGCCATCATCAGGGCTGCGTCGGCGGGGGTGGCGATGCCGCCTGCACAGAACAGGACGACGGGCAGGCGTCCGTCGCCGGCGACCTGGCGGACGATGTCCAGGGGCGCAGCGATGTCCTTGGCGGCGCTGGCCAGCTCGTCCTCGCCCAGCATCGACAGTCGGCGGATTTCCCCGCCGATCTGGCGCATGTGGCGGACGGCCTCGACGATGTCCCCCGTGCCGGCCTCGCCCTTGGAGCGGATCATCGCGGCCCCCTCGCCGATCCGCCGCAGGGCCTCGCCGAGGTTCGTGGCGCCGCACACGAAGGGGACCTTGAAGTCCCACTTGTCGATGTGGTTGGCCTCGTCGGCCGGCGTCAGCACCTCCGACTCGTCGATGTAGTCGACCTCCAGGGCCTCCAGGACGCGGGCCTCCATGAAGTGCCCGATGCGGGCCTTGGCCATGACGGGGATGCTGACGGCCTCCTGGATGCCCGCGATCATCTCCGGGTCGGACATGCGGGCGACGCCGCCGTCGCGGCGGATGTCGGCCGGGACCCGTTCGAGGGCCATGACAGCCGCCGCCCCCGAGTCCTCTGCGATCTTGGCCTGCTCGGGCGTGACCACGTCCATGATGACGCCGCCCTTGAGCATCTCCGCCAGGCCGCTCTTGACCCTGAATGTCGCCTCGTCGCGCATGAAGGCTCAGTCTATAAGGCGCCCCTCACCAGCCCGTAGACGACCTCGTCGTGCGCGACCCCGCCGACACGATGCGCCAGCCGCAACTCCCCTTCCTTGCGAAAGCCG